>Ga0304730_1002763_pt1 | contig 12250 bp, 9 predicted proteins | sample M_130628_MF_Meta_FD_190474 | JGI IMG/M metagenome (GOLD analysis project Ga0304730, IMG submission 190474) | Freshwater microbial communities from Lake Montjoie, Canada to study carbon cycling - M_130628_MF_MetaG (v2) (version 2) | ecosystem: Environmental > Aquatic > Freshwater > Lake | place...
ACCATCACCCTAGGCTTGGTTGCGGCATTGATGGGGGTCGCAGTGGGCATCGTGTTGGTCAATCGCAAACCGAATTGATCGTGGTTCGCGCATAGAAGCGCAGACCCACAAAGGGTGTAAGCCCCCGACCGAGAGTTATGTTTTCTTAGCCAGGCCCAAACGGTCCACCGTTGCGCGCTCTGACTCAAATGTGCGCACGGCGTACTTGGTGTAGTCCTCGCTACCCATATAAATAGTAGGCTGGTAGTACTGGTCTAGCGTGGCGATCACTTTGGGGTCGTCCAGAGTTTTCTTGAAAGCGTCTTGCAACACGCGCACGATGGCGGGGTCCATGCCCTTGGGGCCGCCAATACCGAATGGTGATTCAGAGATGGTGTCCCAACCACTTTCTTTCACGGTGGGCACATCTGGAAATGCTTTGGTACGTTTGCTTCCCAAGGTCGAGAGCAAACGCAACTTGCCTTCTTTCACCAAAGGAATGATCTCTGATGTGCTACTCGCCATACGAATGTGTCCGCCAAATATCGCTTGCAAAATTTCTGCAGCGCCTTTAAACGGAATGGGGTTGAGTTCAATGCCGGCTTTTTGACTGAAGTCTTCAATAGCCAAGTGCGGCGTTGTGCCAGTTCCGGTATGGCCGTATTCCAATTTGCCTGGGTTGGCCTTGGCGTAGGCGACCATTTCTTTGAGCGTTTTGAACGGAGCATCTAAAGTCGATGCAATGCAAAAGGTATAGCCCGTCAAACATGCAATATGCGTTAAGTCTTTGACAGGGTCAAAGTTGGTTTTTTGCATGTGTGGGATGCGGTACACACCTAATGGCAATTGCGTGATGGTGTACCCATCTGGCTTGGCGGTCATCATGGCCGAAGCACCCAAGATGCCACCCGCGCCTGGCTTGTTCTCACACACCACCGACACGCCCAAAATGCGGCTTGCACTTTCTGCAAAGGCACGCAACACCGCGTCGCTAGGGCCGGCTGGGGTCCATGGCACGATCAGAGTAATAGGTTTGTTAGGAAACTTGTCTTGTGCCAGCGCATTGGCACTGATAAGTGCAGGCGCCGTAAAGCTTGCCATTGCTGCAGCAAGACCATGCAAGGTTTGTCGACGGTTTGCGTTGGGTGATTTTTTGTCCATGGTTGTCTCTTTTTTTGATTTGTATTGCGTCGCGGTACTTATTTTTCAGACGCAGTTAGTTAGCAAAAGCCGCTATACCTGTTTGCGCACGGCCCAAGATAAGTGCATGGATATCGTGCGTACCTTCATAGGTGTTGACCACTTCAAGGTTGACCAGATGGCGAGCCACGCCAAACTCATCGCTGATGCCGTTGCCGCCCATCATGTCACGCGCCATGCGTGCGATATCTAATGCTTTGCCGCAAGAGTTGCGCTTCAAGATAGACGTAATTTCTACACTTGCCGTGCCTTCGTCTTTCATGCGCCCCAAGCGCAAGCAACCTTGCAAGCCTAATGCGATTTCGGTTTGCATGTCGGCTAATTTTTTCTGGATCAACTGGTTAGCGGCCAAAGGACGGCCAAACTGTTTGCGGTCTAAGGTGTATTGGCGTGAACGGAACCAACAGTCTTCTGCAGCACCCAACGCGCCCCATGCAATGCCGTAGCGCGCGCTATTCAAGCAGGTGAAGGGGCCTTTCAATCCTTGCACTTCGGGAAAAGCGTTTTCCTCTGGAATAAAAACCGAGTCCATCACGATCTCGCCGGTGATCGATGCACGCAGACCCACCTTGCTGTGAATCGCAGGGGCGCTTAAGCCCTTCATCCCTTTTTCTAAGATGAATCCACGGATGGGACCCACAGTTCCGTTTTCGGTAACCTCTTTGGCCCAGACCACAAACACATCGGCAATCGGGCTATTGGAAATCCACATCTTGCTACCCGTGAGTTGGTAGCCGCCTTTGACTTTTTGCGCACGGCTTGCCATGCTGGCAGGGTCGGAGCCATGGTCGGGCTCGGTTAAACCGAAGCAACCAATCCATTCGCCTGTTGCAAGTTTGGGCAAATATTTTTGGCGTTGCCCTTCGGTACCAAATTCAAATATAGGCACCATCACCAAAGACGATTGCACGCTCATCATGGAGCGATAGCCTGAATCGACGCGCTCTACTTCACGGGCAATCAAACCATACGCGACGTAGTTCAAACCTGGGCCGCCGTATTCAGAAGGGATAGTAGGACCAAGCAACCCTAGTTCGCCCATTTCTCGAAAAATCGCCACGTCGGTATGGCTGTTACGAAAAGCCTCCGTCACACGCGGCAAAAGTTTGTCTTGGCAATAGGCTTGCGCAGCTTCGCGCACCATACGCTCGTCTTCGGTGAGTTGTTGGTCTAGCAAGAAAGGGTCTTGCCAATTGAATACTGCGTGCGCCATACGGGGGCTCCTGATTACAAAATTCTGTCAATGGTAATCGGGTATAGAAAACCTCTAGATAACCAATGTAGTTTTAAATGCGGTTTCAAATCAAACGGTTTGCGCACGTTTTTGTGCAAAAGTAACAAACCAATCCAAACTAGCAGGATTGGCCATCGCGTCTTTGTTGACGACTTTTTCTAGTGGTTGGCCTAACAATAATTTTTTCACAGGCAACTCTTGTTTTTTGCCCGTTAAGGTGCGCGGTATTTCGGCGACCTGAAAAATTTCATTGGGAACAAAGCGTGGGCTGAGCGCAGTTTTGATGGCGTTATTCAACTTATCTTTCATGGCGCTGTCTAAGACAACGCCGTCTCGAAGAGACACAAACAAGGGCATATAGCTTTCTCGGCCTAGGTACTCTAAATCCACCACCATGCTGTCCAGCACTTCAGGCAACGCCTCCACAGCGCTATAAATCTCACTGGTTCCCATACGTAAACCATGTCGGTTGATAGTGGCATCGCTGCGGCCATAAATCACACAAGCGCCGTCAGTTGTGATCTTGATCCAATCTCCATGGCGCCAAACGCCGCCCATGTCTGCGTTGCCATCACCGCCACCTGGTTTGCGTCCAAGGCCAGCCGGATACATTTCAAAATAACTGGCTAAATACCTTGCATTGTTTTTATCGTTCCAAAAATACAAGGGCATCGACGGTAAGGGCTGGGTGCACACCAGTTCGCCAACTTCGCCAATTACTGGTTTGCCTTCCTCGCTCCAAGATTCCACAGCACAACCCAGCATGCGGCATTGCATTTCACCTAAGCGCGCAGGCAATTCACGATTCCCGCCAATGAAAGCTCCCGCAAAATCAGTGCCACCAGAAATATTGCACCACCAAACATCGTTTCCAAGTTGTTTGAATTGCTGACTGCCCCAACGTTGCGCTTCTTCACTCAAAGGCGAGCCGGTAGTACCTAAAGCGCGCACAGATGTGAGCCCCGTAATGGTTTGCAAATCAACACCTGCTTTTTGACAGTTTGCAAAGAAGGCAGCACCCGCACCAAAAAACGTAACAGCGTGTTTGCCTGCAAAACGCCACAGGGTTGTCCAGTCGGGCTTGTCTTTGTTACCCCCTGGATTGCCGTCATAGATGACGCATGTCGTGCCATTGAGAAGCCCTGCAATTTGTGCATTCCACATCACCCAACCGGTCGAGCTGTACCAGTGGTAACGCTCTCCGAAGCTGTTGGGGTGATAACTACAGCCAATATCGTTGTGCAGAATTTTTAGGGCCAATGCAATGATCAACGTGCCGCCATGGCCATGCACGATGGGCTTGGGCAGTCCCGTTGTTCCGCTTGAATAAACAATCCATAGCGGATGATCAAAAGGCAACCATAGGGGCTTAAAACTATCAATCGCATTGCTTCTTTGCGCCAAAATTGTGTCTAAGTCTGTGCTGTTCGCTAGTGTTGCATCTGCGTTTAAATTTCTGCAGACGATGACATGTTTCACACTAGGCAATCCATCACGTAGAGCTTGTACCACCGGCAATCGGTCATGGTCTTTGCCGCCATAAGTGACACCATCACATGCAATCAACACAACGGGTTCAATTTGTTGGAATCGGTCAAGCACGGCATTTGTACCCATATCGGGCGCACACATACTCCACACGGCACCAATACTCATACACGCCAACATGGCAATGGCAGCCTGCGTGATATTCGGCAAATATGCCGCCACCCTGTCTCCGGGCTGCACACCTTGCTCTTGTAAGTGCCGCGCTAGCGCGGCCGTCTGTCTCTTTAATTCAGGCCAGCTCAATTGCTGGGTTTGCCCTTTTTCGTTTTCACTGATGATGGCGGCGAGTCCGGCCGCATGGGCTGCATCGCAGTGGCGAAAAACTTGCTGCACATAATTGGTCTGCGCACCCACAAACCACTTGGCATTTGGCATCGTGTTGCGCACCAACGCTGCGTCGTGTGGGGTTGGTGACTGCAAATCAAAATAGTCCCAAATGCTTTGCCAGAATGCATTTAGATCAGTTACTGACCAACGCCATAGGGCGTCGTAGTTGTCAAAACTAATGCCGCGGTTTTCCTTGAGCCAGTTTTGGTAAAGCCGTATTTGCGGCGTGAAGGATGGCTTTTGCAGCATATGCATTTTTAAGAAGTTTTCCCTAAGCCCCTTAGTGCAAGCCTATTTAAGTTTTCCCAAGCTCACAATGAAGTTTGCAGCAGAAGTTAGATCAGCGATCAAGGCATTTTTAGCCGCTTTTATATTTTTTTTCATCATGGCTTCGAGAATTTTTTGATGGTGATTTCTCGCTGATTCTGCGTCCGTAAGTCTTTTCGAGCCCGAGCGCATGTCAAGATTTAAGACTGGGCCTACTTGTAACCACAGCCCTTCAATCATATTCATCAATGTCGGCATTTCTGCAGCGCGGTATGCCGTGAAATGAAATCGCATATTGGCTTCAATCGCTATCGTAGGGTCTGGTGACTTGCGCTTAACCTCTTTTGAAAATGTTTCATGGTGCCGGGCTAATTCTTGCAACTGGTCTTTTGTAATGCGTTGGGTGGCATGTTCTAAGGCTAGGCACTCAACCTGAAGACGAATAGCCAGAAGCTCTAGAAATTTTTCCTTGGTCATTAAAGGAACGCGCACAGATTTATTGGGCAAAAACTCCAGGGCACCCTCTGCCGCCAGTTGGCGCAAGGCCTCACGAACAGGCATCTGACTTGTTCCAACCGCCTCCGACAAGCTTTTTAAAGTTAGCCTTTGGCCTGGTTGCACCCGCCCACTCATGATCAGCTCACGCAAATCACTATAAACACGTTGCGACATCGTCTCATGCGCGATACGCCCAATGGGTAGGGCGACAATTTCTTTGGGCACAGGGAATGTCCTAGTCATTTATCCGTTGACTTTATTCTGCCATGAAATATATTTGATCAAACATCATATGATGTTTTTTAGTAATTCATTTCCTTAAGGAGTTCGAATGAAAGACGTATCTGAAACCCGCCGCCGATTAATCATCGCTGGCTCAGCAGCTGGAGCAGTTTCTGCGATGGGATTCCCCGCCATCGTCAAAGCGCAGTCAGACAAAATTCGTATTGGCCATCTAACGCCATTAACGGGCTTCTTGGGGACCATCGGTGAGTATGCCGCGATGGGGGTCAAGATGGCCGCCGAGGAGATTAACAAATCTGGCGGCTTACTTGGAAGAGAGATAGAACTTCTATCAGAGGACTCTGTAAATCCCGCCACAGCATCTACTAAAGCGCAGCGGCAATTAGAGCGTGATGGAGCTGTTCTTCTTCTTGGAGAAATATCATCAGCTTCTTGCACTGCAATCGCTCAAGTGGCAGCTAGAAACAAAAAGGTTTTTGTCAATACTGGCGGAAATTCCGACGAAATCAGGGGCAAGACCTGCAACCGCTACATGTTCCATGTCGAAGCGGCAAACACCATGTACGTAAACGCGGTTGCGACTGCTTTATTGCGTAACAACATGGTCTCGGGCAAGCGCTGGTTTAGTCTTACCGCTGATTATTCCTTTGGTCATGACCTGCATCGCGTCAGTTCTCGCTTCTTAAAGGCCAACAATGGTGACCTTGTTGAAAACGTTTTGGTTGCGACAGATGCGACCGACTTTAGCCCCTTCTTATTAAAGATTCGCCAAGCAAAGCCTGATATTGTTGTTTCTAATTTGGCTGGACTTCAGGTTTCAAACTTCATCAAGCAATATGCTGAATTTGGTTTAAATTATCCGTTGGTGGGATTTGATATGGCTCCTGCGATTGCATGGGCCTCAGGCGCAGAAAACTTTTCAGGCACTTGGCCAGTCCGTTGGCATCCAGACGTGGCGAGCCCTTCGGCCAGGGCCTTCGTGACTGCTTTCACCGCCAAATATGGAAAGCCGCCAGAAGATCAAGCGGCCGCCGAATACTCCACGTTGAAGCTTCTTGTTCAGTCAATGAACGAAATCAAGTCTACGGATTCTGAAAAGCTAATTGCACATTTAGAAAAAGAAACAGAGTTCGACATCCTGAAAGGACGCAAAGGGTACTTCCGTAAATGGGATCACCAATTGATGCAAGAGATGTATTCAATAACACCCAAGCCCAAAGCGCAAGTTAAAAACAAGTGGGACTTCTTACAGCTCAGCAGCCCACTGCCAGGTGATAACGCTAAGCTTGAGTCACTTGCTCCAACGCGTGAAGAAAACGATTGCAAGATGGCTTAGTTTTTATTGTCTAACTGATATTTATGGCTGCAGTCTATTTACTTGAACAGGTAATCAATGGATTGCTGTCCGGGGGCTATTACTTGCTAATCGCCCTCGGACTCTCCATGATTTTTAGCTTAGGCGGTATCGTTAACTTAGCGCATGGCGCCTTTTACGCAATCGGCGCCTACTTTGCGATAGAGATTTCGGCCTTATGGGGCTTTGGCAGCGCAATTATTATTTCGCCGATTCTTGTTGGTTTAATTGGCATTGCTTTTGAGCGATTTATTCTTAGACGCTTTTATTCTGCTGATCCCATCATTAGCTTGCTTTTAACGTTCGGCCTTTCCATGGTGATAGAGCAGTTGATTAGGATGGCTTGGGGGGCTGCGCCACTAGCTTCATCTATCCCTACTGCACTGAGAGGCAACATTGTTGTTGGCGAGTTCCTTTATTCTCGCTATAGGCTCATCATTCTTGGTGCAGTCATATTGCTCCTTGTTGCAATATGGTTCTTACTCAATAGAACTTCTTTCGGACGTGTAGTGCGTGCCGGGGTTCAAAAACCAGACATGGTCGCCGCATTGGGCATTAAATTGCAGCCCTATATGACTGGGATTGTGGTGATTGGTGTCATGCTTGCAGCGATTGCTGGCGTTATGTTTTCTCCTATTGTCGGAGTGCATCCCGCTATGGGGTCCGAAATCATGACTGCTGCATTCGTGGTCGTCGTTATTGGAGGCCTTGGTAGTTTCTGGGGAGTGGTTCTCGCCGCCATTCTGGTAGGGGTAGTTAAAGGAATAACGATTCACTTTATTCCTCCCGCTGGCGAGGCTTCCATGTACTTACTCATGGTTTTAGTTCTCCTTTTTAGGCCTCGAGGTCTTTTTGGCGAGCGAATCGAACGCTTCGATTAAACACAAGATGGCTCATTCACAAAATTCGATCATGTATAAAACGGCAATAGCGCTGCTGATTGCTCCTTTTTTACTTCAATCCATTGGCCTAACGCACACCTCTTCGACTGACCTTGTTATTTACTCCTTGGCCGCCATTGGCCTAAATCTTTTAGTGGGCTTTACAGGCCTGACCTCATTTGGCCATGGCGCGTGGTTTGGTATTGGTGCATACGCTGCAGCTTTAGCTCAGATCAATTGGTTTAACGATAGTTTCTTCTTGCCTTTATTGTTTTCATTGTTATTCATCATTTTTTCATCCACTGTTTTCGGCTTCCTAATTCTTCGCCGCCGTGGCGTTTATTTCTCGCTATTGACCCTGGCTCTGTCGGCCCTTGTTTTCACGATCTCTTTACGCTGGACCGCCTTGACCGGCGGTGAGTCTGGTCTAGGCGGTATTGTTCGACCTGCAATTGGAATATTTAATCTTGATGACTCCATCATATTTTTAGCTGCTGTAAGTTTGTTCGCAATAGTATTGATTTACTTTTTAAACCGTTTAATACGTTCTCCATTTGGTCATGTGTTGATTGCCATTCGAGAGAATGAGCAGCGGGCAACATTTCAAGGCTACGATACCAATCGCTACAAGTTATTGGCTTTTGTTTTATCTGCGACTATTACCGGCTTTGCCGGAGCGTTATTAGCTTTTCATCACCGATTCACTTCTGCCGAAGTAACCTCCGTAACCTTTTCAGGTGAGCTTCTTGCAATGGTCGTCATTGGCGGCATGAGAAGTCTAATTGGCCCTGCAATAGGCGCACTTTTTTATGTTCTTCTTCGTGAGTATTTGTCAATCTTCACACCCAATTGGCTGCTCTACTTTGGTTTGCTTTTTGTAGGATTTATTCTCTTTTCACCCTCTGGTCTTGTTGGCGTTTGGTCGAAACTGCGTCTTCGCTGGCACACCGCTCCTATTGAAGATGCGGCTATGAGCGGCCGCAAGATCATTGAAGGTTTACCGTTGCCCTCATTTCTTGTCCGCGACCAAGACGAGGGCCGAGCAAATGCCCTAGAGGTTGTTAATGTCGCTCGTCAGTTCGGTGGCATCAAAGCAGTTATAGACGCAAGCCTAACTTTACGCAGTGGCGAGATTCACGCTTTAATTGGTCCAAATGGTGCAGGTAAAACAACTGCCTTTAATTTAATCTCAGGAATGTTTGCCCCTGACAAAGGGACCATCACCTTGAATGGTCAAAGAATTGAAGGCAAGCCTGCCCACGTAATATGCAGAATGGGGCTTGCTCGGTCGTTTCAAATTACCAACCTCTTTAAAGGACTAAGCATTGAGGAGAATTTAAGGCTCTCCATCCAAGCGCAGCATCCCGGGCGTTTTAATGTGTGGCGAAACGTCAACTCCTTTCAGCTTGTTAATGAGCAGACGCAAGAGTTACTTAAGTTTCTGGGTTTGATGGGAATAGAAAAGGCTGAAGCTGGGTCTCTTTCATATGGTGGGCAGCGGCTGGTCGATCTAGGTGTCGCATTAGGCAGCCATCCCCGGGTTCTGCTTTTAGACGAGCCCCTTGCTGGCTTGGCCGCTGCTGAGCGTGAACGTGTTTCTCGTTTAGTCACTATTGTTGCTAGCGGCGTTCCTGTTTTAATTGTTGAGCACGATATCGACCGTGTGCTTGGTTTTTCTCAATGTGTGACGGTGATGAACCAAGGTGAAGTTCTCATGTCAGGGACCCCGAAAGAAGCACGCGAGGATGTGCGTGTTCAAGCGGTTTATACGGGAACCGGAATCCCACCCGTAACGGGCAGAAGTAACGCCCAGTCGAGCAACTCTAAATATTTGTTGACATACAAAAATATAGATGCCTTCTACGATAAAAGTCATATTTTGAATAGTGCTTCGATTGATGTCATGCACGGAGAGATCGTTGCACTGTTAGGTAGAAATGGCGCGGGGAAGTCAACACTTCTAAAGTCGCTGATTGGTCTTGTAAAGCCACTCAACGGCAGCATTCAATTGGACGGCGAAGAAATAGCTGGTCTTAGCGCTCCCGCCATTGCAAGACTGGGAATAGGCTACGTACCTCAAGGGCGCGGTTTGTTTGCTGGGATGACGGTTCGTGACAATTTGGCGCTTGGTCGGCTTTGTAGAAGAGATTTAAATATTGGCGGCGTCTTTTGGGATGAAGAGAAAGTGCTGAGTTACTTTCCTAAGCTTCGAGACCGAATGGATACGCACGCAGACTATCTTTCTGGAGGCGAGCAACAGATGGTGGCGGTCGCAAGAGCACTGTCAGGGAATGTAAAACTTTTACTACTCGATGAGCCCTTTGAGGGCCTCGCCCCCGCCGTCATTCAAGACCTGTTCACAGTTTTTGATAGGCTTCGTTCAGAGGTCTCGATCATTATTGTTGAACATAACTTGGACTTGGTTCTTACTCTTGCAGATCGCGTTTTTGCTCTGGAGCGTGGTTCCGTTTTCCATCAAGGTCCCGCTGAGCCTTTGCTTACTGACCTCGATTACCGTAAAAAAATTCTTTGGATGTAAATGACTGCTTCACTTAACTTTCAACTCACCGGCCAGCGCGCTTTGGTGACGGCTGGTGCCCAGGGCATTGGCTTGGCGATCACAGAAGCCCTGTTGCAACAAGGTGCCGAAGTGCACATATGCGATGTAGATCGCGTGGCTTTAGATAAAACCAAAGCACAGCATCCACAAGTACATATCAGTCACACCGATGTCAGCAATGAAGCCCAAGTGCTCTCCATGTTTGCCGAGGTTCAAAAGCGCTGGGGGCAACTAGATATATTGGTGAACAACGCTGGTATTGCCGGGCCAACAGCAGCGATTGAAGACACCTCTCTTCATGAGTGGCAACAGACACTAGACGTCAATCTCACCGGCGCTTTTTTGTGTGCGCGCAGTGCTGTGCCTTTGATTAAAAAAGCCAAGGGTGGCAGCATCATCAATATTTCTTCTGCTGCTGGTCGCCATGGGTTTCCTTTGCGCTCTCCCTATTCCGCCACCAAGTTTGGCGTGGTCGGTTTGACGCAAACTTGGGCGATGGAATTGGGCCCGAGTGGAATTCGTGTCAACGCCATCTTGCCCGGCATCGTAGAAGGCGCTCGCCAAGATCGCGTTCTTAGTGCCAAAGCCGAAACTTTTGGTATCAGTCTAGAGGCTATGCGCACACGTGCGTTAGAGCGTGTGTCTTTGCGTCGTATGGTGTCCGCCCAAGACATTGCGGCACAAATTGTTTTTGTATGTTCTCCTGCAGGCGCAAATGTTTCAGGGCAAAGCCTTTCAGTAGACGGTAACGTGGAGACTCTCGCGCAATGACAACTTTTACACACTCCTCAAAAACTGGCGTCGTTGGCGCTGGCTTGATTGGTCGCGCATGGGCCATGGTCTTTGCGCGCGCTGGTTTGCAAGTCAAAATCTTTGATGCAGACGCTAAAGCACTCAGCGCATGCATGGGGCATATTGAGACACTAGTGAAAGACATGCACGCAGCGGACTTGGTACAGGAAAGCCCAGCTGACATTATTCGGCGCATCACTCCTGTTAGCAGTTTGGCTGAGGTTTGCACTGATGTTGATTTGATCCAAGAAAACATTCGAGAAACCGTCGAAGCGAAGATAGACATTTTTTCCCAAATGGATGCCCTCACGCACAAGGACACTATCCTCGCAAGCTCAACATCGTGGCTCCCTACCTCGTTATTCACGAAAGATCTTGCTGGCCGCGAACGTTGCTTGGTAGGCCACCCCACCAATCCACCGTACCTAATTCCTTTGGTCGAGGTCAGTCCTGCACCATGGACATCTGAAAAGACAACGCAAGCCGCTATGGCTTTTTACAAACTAGTTAAACAAGAACCTGTTTTGGTGCGCAAAGAAATACATGGCTTTTTACTCAACCGCGTGCAAGGCGCTGTTTTAAATGAAATGCTCAATTTATATGAACAGGGCTTTGCAAGTTCCGAGGACCTCGACAAAGTCATGAAGTTTGGTCTCGGTTTGCGCTGGTCATTTATGGGCCCATTTGAAACCATTGATTTGAATGCGCCAGATGGCGTGGTCGATTACGCTAACCGATATGGCCACACGTACGCAGAAGTCAGTAAAACCCAAGCTGACAATACTTGGTCGCCTCAAGTGATTGCAGAAATTGAACGCGAGCGCAGACAAGTTTTAGAACATAACCAACTTGATGCACGTTCACATTGGCGTGATCGCCGTTTGATGGCACTTAGGCGTCACCAGAAAGACCAACCTGCCTAATTTGCCACTTCATAATTAGCCTTCTTCTTTTAGCGCTTTTCTTCTTAGGAGTTATTCCATGTCACGCAAAGTCATCATCACCTGCGCCGTCACCGGCGCGATTCACACACCCAGCATGTCACCGCATTTACCGGTGACTGCCAAAGAAATTGCAGATGCGGCTTTAGGCGCCGCTAAAGCAGGTGCGTCGATTGTGCATTTGCATGCGCGCAATCCCGTTGATGGCAGCCCCTCGCAAGACCCCGAGTTGTTCACGCCGTTTTTGAAAGAAATCAAAGAGAAAAGCAATGTGGTGATCAATCTCACCACTGGCGGCGCACCCACGATGACGATTGCCGACCGCTTGCGCCCAGCGCACCACTTCAAGCCTGAAGTCGCGTCATTGAACATGGGCTCGATGAACTTTGGTTTGTACGACATGCTCAAGCGCTTCAAAACCTTTAA
>Ga0304730_1002768_pt1 | contig 12238 bp, 11 predicted proteins | sample M_130628_MF_Meta_FD_190474 | JGI IMG/M metagenome (GOLD analysis project Ga0304730, IMG submission 190474) | Freshwater microbial communities from Lake Montjoie, Canada to study carbon cycling - M_130628_MF_MetaG (v2) (version 2) | ecosystem: Environmental > Aquatic > Freshwater > Lake | place...
GTTGAAGTTATCCACAAAACGGTAGGGCGGGCAGGGGAAATGGTTGGTTGCGATTGATCGAAAAGGGGAAGCAGGGGATGCTTTGGGGGAAGCGATGAGTGTGGCCTATAACGACTATGTTTTGACGACCAGCTTGGATCAGGGGTGGATTCAACCTGAGCAGGCGAATCAGGTGCGTGTGGTCATTGCGGCGAATCCGCAGGTGGCGGCATTGGATTTAATGGAGGAGCAGCAGTTATTGCCTGCGGAGCATGTGCAGGTGTTGCGGGGGTTGATCGAGCAGGCGGGGGGGAGTAGTGCGGTCCAAGACAGCAGTGTGGTCCGAGCCTATTTGGAGAGGGCGGTGGAGATGGGAGCGAGTGATTTGCATCTGGGTCCAGATGCGCCGGCACTGGTGCGAATTTTTGGTCAACTCACGCCGCTGGAGGGGGCAAATGCGCGACATTTGAGCAAGGAGGAGACGGAGCAGTTGGCACGGTCGTTTCTTCTTCCGAAACAGATTGCACGGGTGGAGGAGCAAGGGTCTTTCGATTTTTGTTATGAGGCGGAAGGACTGGCTCGGTTTCGAACGAGTGTGGTTCGGCAGAGAAGGGGTTGGGAGGCGGTCTTTCGGGTGATTTCAAACAAGATTCGTTCGATGGATGAGTTGGGTTTACCGCCTGTTCTCAAAACATTGACCCGGTATCACAACGGGCTGGTTTTGGTGACAGGGGCGGTGGGAAGTGGAAAATCAACCACCTTGGCTTCCATGGTGGATCACATTAATCGAGAGAGAAAAGATCACATCATTACTTTGGAGGATCCGATTGAGTATGTGTTTACGCCGGCGGGGTGTCAGGTTTCTCAGCGGGAGATTGGTGCGAATTCGGCCAGCTTCTCCAGTGCTTTGCGGGCGGCGCTTCGGGAAGACCCGGATGTGATCATGGTGGGGGAGATGCGAGATTTAGAAACGATCTCGTTGGCGATTAGTGCCTCCGAAACGGGGCATTTGGTTTTAGGTACTTTGCATACGAGCACGGCGGCACGGACGTTGGATCGGTTGCTGGACGTATTTCCAATTGAACAGCAGTCGCAGATTCGGACGATGGTGAGTGAGTCGCTGCGCGGGATCGTTTGTCAGCAGTTGATCCCCCGGAAGGACGGGAACGGTCGGATGCTGGCGTTGGAGGTACTCGTGAATAATCCAGCTGTAGGAAATTTGATTCGGGAAGCGAAGACTTTTATGTTGCCCGGAGTGATGCAGACAGGAAAGAAGCTGGGGATGAAGCTGATGGATGACAGCTTGCAGGAGTTGTTGGACAAAGGGTTGATCACGGGAGAAGAGGCGTATCGCCGGGCGGAAAATAAGAAAGCGTTTGCCACGGCCTTGGCGGGGGAGATGCGATGAAGCACCCGATTGACGAGCTATTTTCTATTTTGGTCGAGAAGGGCGGGAGCGATCTGCATTTATTGGAAGGTCAACCCGCGAAGATTCGACGCCATGGAGAGGTTTCTAAGATTCAGGAAGAGCCCCTGAGTCGAGAGGCGATCGTGCGTTTGTTAGAGCCGATCTGTTCGCCGCCCGCCTGGAAAAAGTTTGTTGAGTTGGGAGACCTCGATTTTGCGTATGAGATGGATGAAAATAATCGGTTCCGCTGCAATTTTTACAAGCAGTTGCACGGTTATGGGGCGGTATTTCGAATTATTCCGACCAAAATCAAGACACTGAAAGAGTTGGGGGTGCCCCCCGTGATTGAAAGTTTTGGAAATTACAAATCTGGATTGGTTTTGGTGACGGGTCCGACGGGCTCGGGAAAATCGACAACCCTTGCGGCGGTGGTGGACTCGATCAACACCAATCATTCGCGGCATATTGTGACGATTGAGGAGCCGATTGAGTTTGTGCATCCGAACAAGAAATCGGTGATTACGCAAAGGGAGGTGCCGAATGAGACGCCTAGTTTTGCGACGGGACTGAAAGCGGCGTTGCGGGAGGACGCGGATGTGGTTTTGGTGGGAGAGATGCGGGATTTGGAGACGATTGCTTTGGCTTTGACGGCGGCGGAGACGGGGCTTTTAGTTTTTGGAACGCTGCATACGAATAATGCGCGGAAGACAGTGGATCGTATCATCGATGCGTTCCCCAGCAATCAGCAGGAGCAGATTCGGACGATGTTGGCGAACTCCTTGCGGGCGGTTTGTGCTCAGCTGCTGTTGAAGCGGTCGGATGGGGGGGGTCGTTTGGCGGTGAATGAGATTTTAGTGGGGAACAACGCGGTAGCTTCGATTATTCGCGAGGGGGCGACGATGAAATTGAATGACGTTTTGAAGACGGGTAAGGCGGAGGGGATGCAGTTGATGGATGATGCGATTGATGGGCATCTGAAGGCGGGTCGGATTTCTCCGATGGAGGCGTACATGAAAGCGATCGACAAGTTGCGTTTTCAAGAGCTTCTGCCCAAAGACGCGGGAATTGGATGAGCTGCGAGAGGGTGCCCCCGGTGGCATTACGGCGGGCGACGGAGCAGTGTCGTGCGGGCCAGAATTTAAGTCTGCAAGAGGCGGAGGGGTTGGTGGCTGGATTGGCGGATTTCGAAGTGGGGGATGAGGTGAAGGTGGAGTTTTTATTAGCGTGGGCGGGAAAGGGGGAGACTGGGGGGGAGTTGGCGGGAATGGCGCGGGCTTTTTTGGCGAGGGCAAAGGCGGCGGGGGTTACGGGGAGGTGGGGTGGCAGGAGCTTGGGGGATTGTTGTGGGACGGGAGGTGGAGGGCGGCCCATCGTGAATATTTCTACGGCAGCGGGGATCGTGGCGGCGGCGGCGGGGTTACCAGTAGCGAAGCATGGGAATCGTGGAATCACGAGGCCGAGTGGAAGTGCGGATGCATTGACGGCGTTGGGAGTGAAGGGTGCAAGGGATGCGGGGGAGTTGGCGAGCTGTTTGGGAGAGGTGGGCTGTGCATTTTTATATGCGCCGGATTTTCACCCCGCGTTTGCAGGGGTAGCGGGAGCGAGGAAGATTTTATCGGCGCAAGGAAAGAGAACTGCGTTCCATCTTTTGGGGCCGCTGGTGAATCCTGCGAGGCCTGAAGTGCGAATGGTGGGAGTGTTTCGGGAGGGGGATATGGGGAAGTTGGGTGAGGCGATGGATTTTCTTGGGGTGGAATCGTATGCGATTCTCTATGGGGAAGATGAAAAGGCGGCTCCGTTGGGGGAGTTGTCCCCATTGGGACGGAATCGGGTGCTAGGGAAAAAGGGGGGAAAGGGTTTTGATATTTCTGAGGGGGCGGCGCAGGGGAGTTGGGGAGTGGCGAGGGATTTGGAGGCGAGTCAGGCGGTGGAGAGTGCGGCAAAAATTACGGCGGTTTTGAGTGGGGATGGGGAGCGAGCGGTTCGTGGGGCGGTGGTTTGGAATGCGGGAATGTTGTTGTGGCTGGCGGGAATGGCGGAAGATTGGAGCGGGGGGCGAGAGTTGGCAGAGGCAACGATCACGAAAGGCGCGGCACGGGCTTTGTTAGAGAGATGGCGCACGTGGAGTCGCGCAACATCGTCTTAAATTAGATTTGTAAAAAAGGGTTGGAGGTTTTCTCGCGTCCGACGGTGGTCGAGGAGCCGTGGCCGGGATAGACGATGGTGGAATCGGGGAGTGGAAGGATCTTTTTTCGAATTCCAGAGAGGAGAAGCTCTTGGCTCCCTCCTGGGAGATCCCAGCGACCGACCCCATCGGCGAAAAGGACATCTCCTCCGTAGAGTTGTTCGGTTTCAGGAAAATAGAGGCAGAGACTTCCAGGGCAGTGGCCTGGGACGTGGAGGAGTTGAGAGTGGAGCCAGGCGGGGGGTGGGGTGGTGGTGTCGTCGATGAGTTGCGTTGCGGGAATGGGGCGGATTTTCTTGGGAAGGCCAAAGGAGAGCATGGAGTCGGGTTGAAGGCAGAGGAAGGCGGTATCGGGGTGGTAGTAGACGGGGCATTGAGCCCAATCGGCGATATCGGCGGCGTCCCAGATATGATCCCAGTGGCCGTGAGTCAGGAAGAGAGAGTGGGGTTTGATTTTTTTCTTTTTCAGGAAGTCGAGAAAGCCTTCGGGGGCATCGATGGCGAGGAGGTGGCCATTGAGGTCGTGGACGTAGGCGTTGGTAGCGGCGAGGCCGCCTGTGTAGACTAGAGGTTTGTTCACTGGGTGGTGGATTGAGGACGTTAGGAATTAAGGTGTTTTGGGGTTGAGGGAAAGCTGGGAATTTTTGGGGTGCGGCAAGCTGGATAGAAAGGGAAAAAATCGATAGTATCGAGGAGGTGAAGTTTTTCCAAATGGCGATGGTTGGTTTTCTCCTAGTGGGTGGCTTGTGGGCGGAGGAGCCACCCCAGGAAAAGAAAAAGGAAGAGGTAAAACTGGATTCTGCGGAGGAGGTGAAGTTGGGAAGGGGAATGGCTTTTCAGGCTTTTGCGGCGGAGCAGCAAGAGGCTTGGAGGCCTGCCAAGGATTTGTACTCGGCAGCGTTGGTGAAGGCACCGGGAATCCCCTGGATCTGGTTAAGGAGAGGATTTTGTGAAATCAAGCTAGAGGATGAGTCGGCGGCACAGCAGGATTTTGCGAAGGCGATCTCGTTAGGAATTTCAAATGAGAAGTCGGATGCGGTGAATGATCTGCAATTTTTGATTACCTTACGATCGAAGGCAGGACCGTTGGCGGAGTTTCGGGATCCGAAGGCGGCGATGGTTTTGGCGAGGCGGTTGGTGGAGTTGGATCGAACGACCGACTTTGTTTTGCTGGAAGCGGCCTGTTTAGCGGAGTCGGAGCAGTATTTGCGGGCGCAGGAGGTGTTATTGAGGCAGATGAAGGAGGTAGAGAGCGTGGAGGATAAGGCGCGGCTACAGACGGCGGTGGAGACGTTTCGGAACCAGTCGAAATTTGGGCCTGCATTGGAGGGATTGGAGTTGGAAAAAGACGGAAAGTATAGCGAGGCGATGGATCGGTATACGACGGTGTTGGATCAGGCGCCTGAGACAGCGTGGGTTTTGGTGAGGCGCGCGTACTGTTTGGCCAAGACTGGGGATCCCGCGGGGGCGAAGGCAGATTTACGTCGATCGATGCGACTACTGCCCGAGACGGCGACGGATCGCATTACGGTCGCGTGGGCGAAGGCGAACTGTCCTTTTCTGGAGTTTCGGGATGGGGCAGGTGCGGTCAGTTTGGCCAAGCGAGCGATTCAGGATGAGCCGTTAATTCAGACGTTTGGGATTTTAGCGTCAGGGTATGCGGAGATGGGGGATTTTCGCAAAGCGCAGGAGACGACGATGCTGGCGTTGAGCAAGAGTCCGACCGATTCTGAAAAGAAGGAATTGCAGAAAAAGTTGGAACTGTTTCGGGAGAAGAAACCTGAGATGGATGATTGGGCGCCTCGGGCGACACCGCGGGAGCCGGGTTTCTAGGGTTTGGTCGCGCGGAGATTTCGTTTAGAAGGGGAGCATGTCGACTTCATGGATCAAACAAGCGATCGCTGTGGGTTTGTTGCTGGTGGGGGTGGGGTGTGGAGGGAAGCACGAAGTGGCGAGTGATTTAATTGATCGGGAGCTTTTTTTCGGGAATCCGGCCTTGGCGAGTCCGCAAGTTTCTCCAGATGGGCGTTGGATTGCTTTTATGAAGGAGAGGGAGGGAATATTGAACCTGCATTTGGTGGGTTGGGGGGAAAAGTTGGAGAAAGCGCGGGCTTTGACGGCGGAAAAGAGTCGTCCGCCGGCGGGGTTTAGCTGGACACGGGATTCGCGTTATCTGCTGGTGGCTCAGGACTCGGGCGGGGATGAGAATTATCGACTGCGGAGATTGGATTTATCGGAGCCGGCGGATCCAGCGACGGGTCTTCCGGTGGTGCAGGAGTTACCGATTAAAAAGGGGGCACGAGCGATGGTGATGGCGTTGCCCAAGGGGAAGCCGAATGAGGCGTTGTTGCAGGTGAACGAGCGGGATGAGAAATATTTCGATGTGGAGCGGTTGGATATTGGGACGATGCAGAGGACGACGGTGTGGGAGAATCGGGAAGGATGTGCCGATCTGGTGGTGGATTTAGATGGAACGTTACGGCTTGCGACGAGGATGACGAAGGATGGGGGAACGGAGTTGATGCGGGTGGAGGGTAAGAAGTTGTCGAAGCCGATTTTGAAAGTGAGTTGGCAGGAGGCGATGGGAGGTTTTACGTTTCGACCTGGGAACCGAAGTGCGTATTTGGAGACGAATGTGGGGGAGGGAGATTTGTCTTATTTAGCGGAGATCGATCCAAAGAGTGGGGCATTGAAGCGATTGGAGTCGGATCCTTTGGGAAGAGTTGATTTATCGAGGGCGGCTTTTTCTGAGGCCACGGATGAACTGGTGGGAACGGTGTATTTTGATGATCGGAAAAGGAACTACTGGAAGGATCGCGGGTTTGAGGAGGATTTTTTATTTTTACGGAAGAGGTTTCTGAATCAGGAGGTGGGGTTAGCGGACATGTCGGGGGATGATGGAAAGTGGTTGGTGTTGATCTCTGGGGATACGGATCCGGGAACGTACTATCTCTTTGATCGGGCGAGCAAGGAGGTGCTTTTGTTTGGGGCGTTGCGTCCGGATTTGCCGAAGGAGAAGTTGGCTCCGATGACGTCAATACGGTATCGGTCGTCAGACGGGCTGGAGATTCCTGGGTATTTAACTTTGCCGAATGGGAAGGAGGCGAAGCAGTTGCCTTTGCTGGTGATGCCGCATGGAGGTCCATGGGCGAGGGATTACTGGGGCTACAATGGTACGGCTCAGTTTTTCGCGAATCGTGGGTTGGCGGTGTTGCAGCCTAACTTTCGGCAGTCGACAGGGTATGGAAAAAAGTTTTATGCGGCGGGGCGACATGAGTGGGGGGATAAGATGCAGGATGATTTGACGTGGGGGGTGAAGGATTTGGTGGCGAAAGGGATTGTCGATCCGAAGCGGGTGGCGATTTACGGTGGGAGTTATGGTGGGTATGCGGCGTTGGCTGGTCTGGCGTTTACTCCCGAAGTTTACGCTGCGGGTGCATCGTTTGTAGGGCCGTCGAATTTGTTTACTTTGCTGAATTCGATTCCGCCGTACTGGGAGTCGGTTCGGCGTCAGTTTGATTATTTTGTAGGGGATCCGAAAAGCCCTGAGGATGCGGAGAGAATGCGAAGGCAGTCGCCCTTATTCTCGGTGGAAAAGATGAAGGCGCCGCTGATGGTGGTTCAGGGAGCGAATGACCCTCGGGTGAAGCAGGCGGAGTCGGATCAGATTGTGGGGGCGTATCGCAAGCGTGGGCAGGCGGTGGAGTATTTGGTGGCGGCGGACGAGGGGCATGGTTTTGCGAGGCCGGACAATCGGTTAGCGGCGATGCTGGCTTTGGAGCGGTTTTTGCATCGGCACGTCGGGAGTGAGGTAGAGAAGATGGCTCCGAAGTGGATGGAGGAGAAGTTGAGTCAGTTGAGTGCGGGTGGAACGATTTCGGTGGGGTCAGAAAAGAAGATTCAGGGCCGATAAAGCCTGTTTCTGCCAAGGGTAAGGTGGATAAAATTACCCCCTAATTTCCATAGGAGAAAGTGGAAGTATTGACCAAGTTATTCACAATAAAAACCCATTTCCAATTTTCCTTCTTTGTGTGTTTTTCTGAGTCGAATATAACGAATCCAGTTCATTGAAAGAACAGAGTCTGATGGGGGAGGCGAAAGTTTACTCCCATTTGAAGGCTCTCAGGATAGCTCCAGGTAACTGGAGAATGGTCGAGGAGGCTTGATTGCCTCGGCCCCCAGGTTGGATCACAAGTCCAGCAGGGGCATGTCTCACCAAATCCCGCGGCTGGGGTCGCACCCAGAAAAACATCGGCAGAGTTGGAGTGAAAGCGAAGGCGATGACGGTGTCCGTAGAATGCGAATTAGGGGTTTGCGAGGTTGGCAGCGATAACTAAAGAAGCCGCATGCTAGCCGAGTCACGTTGGGGGGACAGTTTCGGTTCCCTTGGCGGACACAGTCGCTCCAAGAAAAGGGCGATGGTTGCTACTGTGAGAAGGTCAGGTGTTCGTGGTACGTCTGGATTAGGGGTCGTAAGATTCTTGATCCCAAGGCTCCCTCTGATGCAGAGGGAGTGCGAAAGGGGCGGACGACGAATAAACGGAGATGGGAGATTAGGCCGGCAGGCTTGGTCAACGGCCCAGCTCCGAGTTCGGGGGGCGGACCCGAGAGGGACGTCGCCCGGCTACGAGGAAAAAGCAACCTGAGAGGTAAGAAGCTAGACCCGTGGCAGGGGGCCAACGCGGCACCAAAAGTGCTGGCTGTCCTCCTGACTCAAGGTGGTGACCCGCAAAACAACCCGTCACAGGGTAATTCTCGTGGGTGGGTCAACACCGTGTGTGGCGCGCCCGTACCGGCAGGTACGGACCGAACCAGGCAAAGAGGCTTCACTCAATAGATCACGATCAGGGATGGTCGTGGCGGCCCTGCTATGAGGCCGAAACTTCGCCCGCGCCGTGAAGCGTGGGCGGTGAATAGCGTCGGGGAACTGGCAGCCGAAGGAAAAAGCAGGATGAATCGAGAGATTGGTCCAGGCGCCAAATAGCCAGTCACTGGGAAAGAGAGAGTGGCGAACTCCCACACCCGTATGAACCCTTGGAGGCAAAACCTCCAAGGGTTCTTTTTTTTGGCGGGAAGGGGGAAAATTGTTGGAAATAGTTGGGAATAGGCGTTGACCCAAGGGGGAAAAGTTGGTTTAATTTCCGTTCAATCTTACGGAGGTAAAACGTGGCTAAGAGGTTAGGAATCAAAGCAAAAGTTAGAGCTGAGATCGGTGGGCGTCGTCCCCATCGGATCCGGGCGAGCGGTCGTGTCCCGGCGATCTTGTATGGTGCGGGCAGTTCGCAGGCTTTGGAGTTGAATGGGCGTGAAATTGCGGAGGCTTTGCACGGAGCGAGTTCTGAAAGCGTGTTGATTGATTTGACTCTTGAGGGTGAGGGTGGTGCAACCACGAAAAAGATGGCTTTGATTCGTGAGGTTCAGCACGACCCTTTGCGGGACACGATTGAGCATGTGGATTTTCATGCGATCGAGGAGAACAAGAAGTTGCGAGTTGAGGTTCCTGTACATGAATTGGGGGAGGCGGTAGGAGTGAGAACGGGGGGTGGAATTTTGGATCACAATTTGCGGACTTTGAGGGTGGAGTGTTTGCCTAAAGATCTGCCGGAGCGTATCGATGTGGATGTTTCAGCCTTAGAAGTTGGCCAAGCGATTCACGTGGGCGAGGTGAAGCTCCCTGAGGGTGTGACCGTTTTGAATACGAAAGAGTTGCCTGTGTTTATGGTTCTGTTGCCGAAGGTGGAGGAGGCTCCGACTCCGGAAGCGGCTGCGGCTGCTGCGGCTGAGCCTGAGGTGATCCGCCAGAAGAAGGAGGGTGAGGAAGCAGGGGCGACGGCGGAGAAGGGTGATAAGAAGGAGCCGGCGAAGGCGGAAGCGAAGGAGGGGGCCAAGAAGGAACCGGCGAAGAAGTAACCGCGGGCAGGAGGCACGATGGAGATCGGCTTGGTCGCCGGGTTGGGGAATGAGGGTCAACCTTACGAGGGGACTCGCCACAATTTCGGTTTCGAGGTGGTGGATCGGATCGCAGCCAACCAGAAACTCCGTTGGGAAAAGTGCCGTTACGCCGAGGGGTGGGCGGCTCGAACTCCGGAAAATCTGATCCTGCTGAAGCCCTCCACGATGATGAATGCTTCGGGGGAGGCGATTCGGGCGGCTCTCGCATGGTGGAAAGTGTCCCAAGAAAATTTTATGGTGATTATGGATGATGTGGATCTGCCTCTTGGAAAACTCCGTTTACGTGCGGAGGGTTCGAGTGGGGGGCATCGGGGTTTAGATTCGATCGAAACCTTGTTGGGGACGAAAGCGTATCCTCGGTTGCGAGGTGGGGTGGGTCGCCCTGTGGGATCGCAAGGGACGGCGGATCATGTTTTGGAAAAATTTACACCGGAAGAGCGGCCCGTGGTCGATCGGATGGTGGAGGCGGCCGTGGAGGCTGTGGAGATCTGGAGGCAGAGTGGCTGGGAAGCGGCTCTTCCTTTGGGAAACCGGAAAGTGAATGCATGAAGACATACGACCTATTGGTAGTTTTGGATTTAGCGGGCAAAGAGGAATCTTTACCTGAGGTATTGGCTCAAGTGGAGGGAGAGGTAAAGGCGGTTGGGGGCAAGGTAACGCGCACCCAAAAAATGGAGCGCCGGAAGTTTGAGTATGTGGCGGGGGCATTGGAGTCGGGATTCTATGCGAATCTGACTTGTGAGTTGCCGCCGGAATCGATCGTGAAGCTCCGCGGAAAATTGGCCTTATCGGCGCCTGTGTATCGGTATGTTTTGGTGAGTGTTTCGGAGGAAGAGTTGCGAAAAAAGAGTGAGCGGATGGCGGCGGAGGCGACGGCGTAAGGAGATCGGTATGGCGAGTTTGAATAAAGTTTTTCTCATGGGGAACCTGACTCGGGACCCGGAGGTGCGTCATACCCCGAAGGGAACAGCCGTAGGGGATTTAGCGATGGCGATCAACATGACTTACAAGGCGCAGGATGGAACGGAAAAAGAGGAAGTTTGCTATGTGGATGTGGTGGTGTGGGGTAGGCAAGCAGAGACTTGCCGAGATTATTTGAGCAAGGGGGCTCCTGTTTTTGTGGAAGGTCGGTTGCAGTTGGATCAGTGGGAGGGGCCGGAGGGAGAAAAAAAGAGCCGGATGCGAGTGCGGGCGGATCGAGTGCAATTTTTATCGAGGGGTGGTGGGGGAGCAGGAGCAGGGGCAGGGGGAGGACGATCTGCCAAGGGTAGTGCGGCTGGGGAGGGTGAGGGTGGTGGGAAGGGAGCCGCGCCGGCGCGAGAGATTCCTGAAGACGATGTGCCTTTCTAAGAAACCCAAGAAAAAGAGGAAACACAAACTATGAACCAAGAAGTTATTTTAAAAGGTCCGGTCAAAGGGCTGGGTGCAGAGGCGGATATGGTCCGAGTGAAACCTGGGTATGCGAGAAACTATTTATTCCCGCGTGGATTGGCCACCCCTGTGAATGCGGCTAGTAAGCGTCAGATCGAGTCGTTGAAAAAGCGGCGTGGGGAGCGGGAAGTTGCGGAAGCAGCAGCGACGCAAGAGAGGGCGGCGAAATTGGTGAAGTTAGCCTTAGCGTTTGAGTTGAAGCAGGCGCAAGAGGGTGCGGAAAAGTTGTTTGGCGCGATTACGGCAACCGAGATTGCGGCGGCATTAAATGAAAAGGGTTTCGAAGTGGAGCGTCGGGATGTGATTGTGGCCAAGGCGATCAATCATGTTGGAGAACATGATGTAACGGTTGATTTAGGTTACTCGGTGAAAGTGCAAATTAAGGTGAAGGTGACGGGTAACACGGATGAAAATTTTGAGAAGTCTGCGAAGGTTCGGCGCCCTCGAAAATCGGCGGCGACCGAAGCATCGGAAGAAAAAGCTTAAGCCATAGTGGGCTGGCTTTTTTAACTTCTTAAGCATCAATAGTTAAGAAGTGTCGCAACTGGGTATCGACAAGAGCTTATTGATAGCTATTTACGTAGTTTACCGTGAAAAAATCGGGTGAAGCAACGGGTGTGTCAAAATGGTCCCTTTTTAGGGTTCAAGGGAGGGTTATGCCTTGGTTGGTTCTTCTTTTAGGGGTGAGTGGGTTGTGGGCTCAGGAGAGCGGGGATCCAGTGGCAGGGCAGCCTGCTCAGACGAGGGCCAAAACGTATGTGCCGTCTCCTTCATCGTCGGAAAAAGTAGCGGGTGGGCAGATTAAGATTTTGGAAGTGGAGTACTCCTCGAAGCGGCCGGATGTAACGATTAATGATGATAAGATCCGCCAGAATATGCGGAGCAATAAGGGAGGGGTCTACTCCCAGCAGGTGGTGGATGGGGATATCGAAAGTCTTTATCAAACGGGGGATTATGAAAACGTCCAGATTGTGACATCGGAAATGCGTTCGGACGACGGGGAGCGAGGGGTGCGTTTGACCGTTTTGGTGGATCCAAAGGTGCGGGTAGCTGAAGTGGAGGTGAAGCGGAAGCGGGCGGATGGGGGACTGGACGATGAGTTGTCGGTGGATAAGGATGACCTGCTCGATCTGAAGCTGAAGGCGTTGACTGCGAGCGATGCGAAGGGAGCAGCGGCTTTGGCGAATGCCTTTACTCCAAAAGAGACTGTGACGAAGGCGGGCGACACCTTGAGCGATGAGCGGTTGCAAAGGGATGCGTTTGCAATGGAAGATTTTTATCGG
>Ga0304730_1002769_pt1 | contig 12232 bp, 4 predicted proteins | sample M_130628_MF_Meta_FD_190474 | JGI IMG/M metagenome (GOLD analysis project Ga0304730, IMG submission 190474) | Freshwater microbial communities from Lake Montjoie, Canada to study carbon cycling - M_130628_MF_MetaG (v2) (version 2) | ecosystem: Environmental > Aquatic > Freshwater > Lake | place...
CTGGTCTGGGAACTTGTCCGTCGCTTCAAGACGTGCAAGACCTCTGAGCACATGCTTCGTGCAGAACTCGGGGGTGACAAGTCTTTCCTTGCCTTTGCTCAATCTGATGACAGGACCAAGTGGGCACTTTGCCAGGGTGGCAGACTGTGCAAGCACGGCATTCATTTGGACAGCACTGACAAGGACGGAACTACCAAGGCTGTCTGTCTCAACAACCTCGACGGACGTGAGTCTTCTCCTCTCATTCCTTCCCGCTTCAGCACAATGAGGGAGGAGCTGTGGGAGTTGTTCGGACAAAGACGTAAACTACTGGCATCTAATGTCAGTGGTAGTGCTCGCCAAGAGCGTGACGTTACTCTGACAGCTCTCAACAAGAAAACTCACAACCATCGCGAGGAGTTAATGAGCATCTTTAGGAGCACCTCTCTTTTGCCTCCTGGCAAGAGTCTTCTGGTGCGTCCTTTTGTTGCTCCTCTTCCCGAAGGTCCTGTACCTGGAGTGTTTGAGAACCTTCTTAGGATTGAGAAGCCTGAGATAACTGAGGAGGAGCTGGAGATGCGCCGCGTCCAGGACCGTGAGCAAGTCAAGCTTGCATTAGCTCTCGCTGAGGAGCGAGCTCAAGAGCTTGCCCTTCTCCAAGCCGCAGCTGTCCAAGAGAAGGCTGCAAAGGATGCTCTCCTCAAGGAGCAAATGGAAGCAGAGGCCTCTACTTCTACTGACCCCAAGTTTAAGGAGTTCGTTAATTCGGGCTCCTACTCAGTGATGACTTTCGCTGAGTTCCAAGACCCCCTCAATCGCGAGGCTTGGATTAACTTTGAGCGGTCTACGGATACCTGGACTACTTTCATCACCAAGGTTCGCTTCATCAACAACAAGTGGCTTTCCCTTGGTGTGGTGGAGGAGACACAGACCAACTGTGTCCACAAGAAGGCTAGGTTCGAAGAGGGTAAGGAGAGGGAGACCACTATCCAATACACTGTCGCATCTCCTGAGAAGGAGAAGTATGGTAACAACTTCTGGGACTACTTCTGGGACCTTCCCGAGGTCAAGAACCCCAGGATTGTTGGTGACGACAGCCAGCTAGCTATTGACCAACCTAAACTCTTTAACAAGTTCAAGGCTAGCAACTTTATCGGTACTTTTACTCAATGGCTGCTCGCTAACTCAGACACATCTAAGGTCTACCAGGCCTTTAAGAAGTCCGACTTCAGCTGGGAGATCAACTACAACTACATTCACTTTGTTCTTCCTTTTGACCAAACCATTACCATTGCGGACTTTGCCCAAAACCACCACCTCATGAGCAAGTGGATTCGTTCTGGTGCTTCTAAAAAGAAGGTCTCCTTTGAGAAGTTTGCTGCCCAGCCCGACGAATACCTGGACTACTTTCAAACTGCAAGACTTATCACTTTTGAACAATTTCTCCAGGATAAGGCCGACGGCTGGGAAACAGTAGCATATCATCCCAACCAGGCAGCTACTCAGGTGATTACCCTTGATTTGGCGGACGACGAGGTTACTACCGAGGTTACTACCAAGACTGTATCCCCTGCTACTGTAGCACCTGTTCAAGTAATTGCATACGATGGCCCCACAAGGGTTCAGCTTGACGACAATCAATACTATTTCAAAAGTGTCATTGAGCTGGTGGATGGAGCTTCCAAAAAGATTTGGGTGGTGGGCCCATTAAAGTCAGCTGGCGACGCCAAGAAGATGCAGAGCTGTATCCACAAGTCCTTAAAAAGCAGACCTACTCTGCATAAATACAAGGACACCCACGAGGTCTATTTCTCCTTCTTCAAGGATAACAAGAACACAACATCTTGGAGCTCTGAGGAGCTGGATCCTGTCTTTGAATCAATCACTACCCACTTGAAGGTGAAGGCAACGGCTTTTCTTCGTGATGATGTGGAAGATTCTGACTCCGAGTCTGACGATGACGACGACGATGACTCTGACTCTGGCTCTGAGTTTAGTGATGATAGCGAGGATGACGAGGTTGTCGTCGGTGGCCAGAACTTCAACGCGGCAGACATTGCCAACCAACTGGCTTATGGGGCCAATGCCGTACCAGCAACACCTCTTCAAAATGCGGCAAGGTTCCCTCTGCGTGGTGAAAAGAAGTACTTTTTCAGGAGTCACACGTATAGGGACGATGGGGGAGAAATCAAGAATAGTTGGATAGTTGGTCCTTTTCCTACCCAAACTAAAGCCAAGAAAGTTCAAAGCTGTATTGCAAGAGTTCTAAACGGTGGTGCATCGGTGGTTAGATTTGATGAGAATGGGATGATGACTTACGAAGTTCATTTCACTTTCTACCAAAACCACAACGAAAACATAGAGAGGACACCAGCGCAGTTGAGGGAGGTATTCAATGCGGTAATGGCTCTTGTACACAAGCCAAGGACAGCCTTCTTCCAAAACATTGTCAGGAGGTAAAGTGTGTGTGTACTGTGTGTGCTGTGTGTGTACTGTGTGTGATGTGTGTGTACTGTGTGTGCTGTGTGCCTTCAATTCATTTAATAAAAAAAATAATATGTTAACTTAAAAATTTAACTTAACAGATTATATTAAAAAAGAATACATGTAACTCCATAAATCCCTTTTACTAGGTCTATTAGCCCACTCTTCTTTCATTAATTGTTTAAAATCAACAAAGTCCATATCTGAATCAGGTTCATATTGCAATATATTACCAGAGACATCTGCATAATCAAAGTAATCATAATGAGTATTAGATTGTTCATCGTACATATAGCATTGCAAAGTCATACAAGTTTCGGTATTTTCTTCCAAGTTCTTAAGTTGATGGATTTGATTCAAAGTAGGACTTATCCAAGTAATATCATCTTTATCAAAATCACTTTCAGCAAAATGAGGCACCTCTTCTCCAGATAAGAATGGAAACAATTTAACGTTAATACTTCCATGTAAAACTCTAATAATAGCATTTGCTCCAGCGTGACTATGAATAGGAGAATAATGACCAGGTGGCCAGATTTCTAAGACATAAGGAATACCAGGAGATTCTCCATTGTTTTGACCTAAAGTAATTCTTAAGTAAGTCTCTAAAGGATTAGGTTGGTCTTTGTTAAATTCATTGCTTTTTTGCTGAAGTTTTTTGTAACACCATCCATTCTCATTTTTAATACTATATTCAATAGCTTGAGAGAATTCAGGAAAATCTGCATCATCTAATACAAAAGCATTACCAGCAATACAATCGTGTAACTTTTGACCTATTATACTTAGATTTGGTTTTGGTAAAAATAATCCTTTAGCAATATGGTCAATAGTTATTTGATCAGTTCTTTTAACACCTAAAGGAATATTTGCAGTAATTGGGTCTCTTATTAATTTTAGTGGAACAATTTTAAGTTCAGGAGGAACATAGATAGATTCTAAACTTTCTAGAAACTTTTTATTAATTACTCTCTCATCATCTCTCTCTGGTGTAAAAACAAATTTATATTTATAAATTACTGTTTCCATTCTAGCTTCACCAATTCCAGCGTATAAAGTTTGATTTTGAGAATCTAAACTGAACCAATAGTAAGCTCCTGTAATATCAATTAAGCCCTGAATATTATCATCATCTGTAAATGGCATAAGGATACCTATTCTATTTACTTTAACACATTCAGGAGTAAATAAAACAATTAAGCCATCGGTTTTATCTTCATTAAATATTTTAAAGTAACAAGCTTGATTATTATCAGTATTTTCAAAAACAAAAACACCTTGGCCTTTAATAGTTAAAGGAATATTAGATTCGTCTTTATTAAGAAGTATTGAGCGCGAATTTTTCATATACAATTTATTATATAATTAATTTATATTAAACGTGAACGAGGAATTTCTAAAAAACATTTTAAATAAAAATATTATATACATAAAAGATAAAATAAATTCAATTCCTTTAATTTATACGAATATTTCGGAGAAAACTATAACTATAAAAAAAAATAAATTTAATATTGTTGGATTAATATGCCGTGGTGCATCTAAACAAATCTTTTTATTAAAAAACAATGATAGAGAACTTGTTTATAGATGCCCTTTAATAAAATTAGACAATGATACTTTAATAGTTAATAATTTTACTGAAAGTTTCATTCATTTATTTCTAAGTAATTTGAATAAAAATAAAATATTAAAAGTGTATTATTTAGGATTCAATCCTGAATATCATTTTATAGCTTCTTTTGTTGAAAAAATGGATGGAACATTATACGGATATCTAAAAAGAGATGATCTAGACTTTGAAACAAAATCAAAAGTTTTAATAAAAGAATTATATGAAATAGCTTCTTTAATAGAAGAATTACAAGATGAATATAAATTTGTCCACAATGATTTAAAATGTGATAATATATTTTATAAAGGTAAGAATTTTTACATTGGCGATTTTGATAATACTTCAATGACAAAAGAAGAATTTAATCCAAAAAAAGATTTATTTATTTTAACTCAATCTTTATTTTTTAGTTTTAATTTTGATTTTTTTAAAAATTTTCCGTTAATTCAAAATATTAAAACTCAAAGTGAATTTCATAAGTTATATCAATATAAAAACATTGATGATATTTATCTTCCAAAAAATTATAAAAAAATATTAAAAGAAATAATTATATAATTAAGTAATGAATATTTTTACTGATGAATTGATTTACCAATACATAATTACAGGAGCATTTGTTTTTGTAATAAATACTTTCTTACTTTTTTCTTGTGCAAATGCAATGACACCTAGTGTAAAAGAAGAATTCCAACCTGAAGAATTCCAACCTGAAGAATTACAACCTGAAGAAGAAAATCAAGAAGAAGAAAACGTAGATGACGCTAATAATAATTCTGAAGAGGATGAAGAACAAGAAGATGAAGAACAAGATGATGAAGAACAAGAAGATGAAGAACAAGCAGATGAAGATAAACAAGAAACAAATATATTAAATACAGGTGAGGATAATTCCCATGTATATAAAGGATTTAATTTAATGACCAAAAAACAACTTATAAGATTTGTAGGTAAAGAACATACTTATAAAAATAAAAACGATTTAATTATTATTGCAATTAATAAATTTATTCTAATATCAATAGATAGAGTTGATAGTATTCCAGTCTTTGTTAGGAGATATATCAAGAATGCTTAGGAGATATATCAAGAATGCTTAGTAAATATATCAAGAATAATTAACTTTTATGTGTTATAAAAAAATAATTTAATAATATTATATAATGAGTAATATTATTAAAAAAAAATCATTTTCTTCAAAAGCTATAGGTGATACAGGTATAACAGGTCCAACTGGACCCACTGGTGGCATTATATATGTTCTTTCAACAAATCAAACAGGACCAACCGGTATACAGGGACCAACTGGTTATACTGGACCAGCTGGACCAAGAGGTATCCAAGGTTTTACAGGTGATTTTGGTCCAACAGGTTTGGTTGGACAAATTGGTCCAACTGGAAATATTGGTCCAACTGGTAATACTGGTCCAATTGGTCCAATTGGTGTTCCTGGAAATGCAACTAATACTGGTTCAACTGGTAATACTGGTCCAACAGGTCCTACTGGTTATACTGGTTGGACTGGTGCAAGTGGAACTGCTTCAAATACTGGAGCAACTGGTCCAACTGGTTATACTGGATGGACTGGACCAGCTGGAAGTGCAACTAATACTGGAGCAACTGGACCAACTGGTCTCGTTGGAGCTCAAGGACCAACTGGTAATACTGGTTTTACTGGTCCACTTGGTCCAAGAGGTTATACTGGGTCAACGGGTAGTACAGGCGCTAGCGGAGTTCAAGGACCAACTGGTATTCCTGGAACTGCTGTAAATACTGGTGCTACTGGACCAACTGGTAACACTGGTCCTACAGGTTTATCAGGATCAGCAACAAATACTGGCTCAACTGGACCTACTGGTTATACTGGACCTACTGGTCCTCTTGGATTGACTGGAGCTCCTGGAAGTGCAACAAATACTGGAGCTACTGGACCAACTGGTTATACTGGTTATACTGGTAGTATCGGTTATACTGGACCTCCTGGAGATTCATCAAATACAGGTGCTACTGGAAATACTGGACCAACTGGCCCAATTGGTTTACCAGGAGGAGCATCCAATACAGGTGCAACAGGAAATACTGGACCAACTGGTCGAACTGGTCCAATTGGTTTATCAGGAACAGCAACAAATACTGGTGCAACTGGTCCGAGCGGACCTCAGGGACCAACAGGACCAACTGGTCCAACTGGTTATACTGGTGTAATTGGTCCTACAGGTGCAATGGGTCCACAAGGGTACGATGGGTCAGCTACAAATACTGGAGCAACTGGCCCAACTGGTTATACTGGTTTTACTGGACCAGCAGGAACAGCGTCTAATACTGGTGCAACTGGACCTACCGGTTATACTGGATTCACTGGTCCAGTTGGTTCTGCTGGAACAGCTACAAATACTGGTGCAACTGGTTATACTGGTTATACTGGACCAACCGGTCCAACTGGTTTACAAGGAATAGCAACTAATACTGGTGCTACTGGTCCAACTGGTCCAACTGGTCCAACCGGTAATACTGGTTTTACTGGACCAGCAGGAACTGCTGCTAATACTGGTGCAACTGGTAACACTGGACCAACCGGTCCAACTGGTTTACAAGGAAGTGCAACTAATACTGGTGCAACAGGTCAAACAGGTCCAACTGGTCCAGCTGGTAATACTGGTTTTACTGGACCAGCTGGAACTGCTGCTAATACTGGTGCAACTGGACCAACTGGTCCAACTGGTAATACTGGTTTTACTGGACCAGCAGGAACAGCTGCTAATACTGGTGCAACTGGTAATACTGGACCAACTGGACCAACTGGACCAACTGGATTACAAGGAATTGCAACTAATACTGGTGCAACAGGTCCAACAGGTCTAACTGGTCCAACCGGTAATACTGGTTTTACTGGACCAACAGGACTAGCAGGAACATCTACAAATACTGGAGCAACAGGACCAACTGGTCCAACTGGTAATACTGGTTTTACTGGTCCAACAGGACCAACTGGTAATACAGGACCTACTGGTTTTACAGGACCAGTAGGAACTGCTACAAATACTGGTGCAACAGGACCAACTGGTAATACTGGTCCTACTGGTAATACTGGTCCTACCGGATTACCTGGTTCTTCTACTAATACTGGAGCTACTGGTCCAACTGGGCTTCGTGGAGTTCCGGGTATTGCATCTAGTACGGGTGCAACTGGTAATACAGGTCCTACTGGAGCAAATGGACTTATTGGACCAACTGGTTTTATAGGCCCAACTGGTTTACCGGGAATTGCATCAAATACAGGTGCAACTGGACCAACAGGTATTCAAGGTATTATTGGACCTACTGGTAATACAGGAGCAACTGGTCCAGTTGCAGATACAGGTCCTACTGGTATAACAGGACCTACTGGTCCTACAGGACTTCCTGGTACTGCAACATTAACAGGTGCTACTGGACCAACTGGAGATTTTGGCCCAACTGGTCCTCAAGGAAGAAGTGGTATCTCAGTTAATACTGGTGCAACTGGTCCAACAGGAAGTACTGGACCAACTGGTTTTGCTACAAATACTGGTGCTACTGGTTTTACAGGACCTACTGGTTTTACAGGACCTACTGGAATAGTTGGTGAAACAGGAGCTACTGGACCAACTGGTTATGCTACAAATACTGGTGCTACTGGTAATACAGGTCCTACTGGACGCACAGGTTTTACAGGGCCTACTGGTTTTACTGGTCCTACTGGAAACACTGGACCAACTGGTTATACAGGATTTACTGGACCTACAGGAATGAAAGGGTCAACTGGTATAACTGGTCCAACTGGTCCAACTGGAAATACTGGACCAACTGGTCAAACTGGTCCAGGTGGTTTTGCCACTAATACGGGTTCTACTGGTCCATCGGGACCAACTGGACCTTCGGGGCCAACTGGATTTGCATCAATATATCCAACATTTACAGTAGAAAATGTAATAATTAATCCAGATACTGCTCTTTTAATACTTTATGTAGCTCCTTATTTAGCTTATACAACTGGTAATACAATAATAGTAGTAGATGCTAGCAATATTGAAAATTCTTTTCAAGGAACTATTCTTGAATATATTGTGACTACTGGAAAAATGAATATTTATTCTATAGTAAATATTAAAGGAGAATTTGGAATATACACTAGATATACTGTTAATTTAAATGGAATAGATGGTATTCCTGGTTATACAGGGCCTGCAGGTTTACCAGGCAGTGCAACTGAAACAGGTTCTACAGGTTCTGCAGGTTCTGTAGGTAGTCCTGGTTCTGCAGGTTCGACAGGAGCAACTGGTGCTAGAGGAAGTGCAGATTCTACTGGTGCAACTGGTATAACTGGTTCAACAGGTTTAAGAGGTTTTACAGGTTTTACAGGATTTACTGGATTTACTGGTGTTAATGGAGCAGCAACAAATACTGGTGTAACAGGTGCAACTGGTTTTACAGGATTTACAGGATTTACTGGTGCAACTGGTGTAACTGGTTCTACAGGATTTACTGGTTTTACAGGATTTACAGGATTTACTGGTGCAACTGGTGTAACTGGTTCTACAGGATTTACTGGTTTTACAGGATTTACAGGATTTACTGGTGCAACTGGTGTAACTGGTTCTACAGGATTTACAGGATTTACTGGTGCAACCGGTGTAACTGGTTCTACAGGATTTACTGGTTTTACAGGATTTACAGGATTTACTGGTTTTACAGGATTTACTGGTATTAATGGAGCTGCAACAAATACTGGTGTAACAGGCGCAACCGGTTTTACAGGATTTACAGGATTTACAGGTGCAACTGGTGTAACTGGTTCTACAGGATTTACTGGTTTTACAGGATTTACGGGATTTACTGGATTTACTGGTGCAACTGGTGTAACTGGTTCAACAGGATTTACTGGTTCTACTGGATTTACTGGATTTACTGGATTTACTGGTGTAACTGGTTCTACAGGATTTACTGGTAGAACTGGTTGGACTGGATTTACTGGTTTTACCGGAACACTTGGTAGTACTGGTTCAACAGGTTCTGGAGTTCCAGCAGGAGGCGATGAGGGACAAGTTTTAACCAAAAATTCTGGAACTAGTTATGATACAATATGGAAGACGCCATCGGGGGGAGGTGGTGGTAATAGTATGTATTATATTTTTTTAAATTATGGTTTAAATATATCTGCAACTCTTGGAGGTACAACTGCAACTTCATTTACTACAAATCTACCCAATAAATTTTCACTAAGTCTTACAGTTAGTCCACCTGCCTTAACTATTACTAATAGTGTTGTTACTGCAGCAGGAGTTTCTAGTTATTGGAAAATATTTCCACAATCTATTTTAATACAGTATGCATTAGCGGGTATTACTACTGCTCTCGACTGGGAAGCTACTCCTCAATGGACTACTTGGGTGCCTGGCGCTAATAAATTTATAAATACAGGTGCTAGTAATAGATTACAAATAAGCACCACATTTAACACTAGTGGAATTACAAGTGCTTCATTTTTTACTGGAACTGGTAATAATCTAGAACATACATTAGTTAGAATATATCTTATGTTTGATTCTAGTATATTATAAAGTTTAACTTATAAATTTTAATTTATAGATATATATCTATATATATATATATATCTATAATGAACACTTCAGTGCCAATATGTTTACAATTAAGATGCACAGAAGCACTAGATAATGGTATCATTAACGGTAATTCAACATTTCAAGCATCATTTACTCTAATTTCTTTCCAACAATATTTTGACCCAGTTAATTTTTTTCCACTTTACTATACAGGTTTAGATATTAAAATTGGTCAATGGATTGGTTCAAATATTCCTGGATATGCTTGGCAAATTTTACAAATTATAAGTGCGACTGATAATGATATTGTAGTAATTATTGAAGATGAAGATAATTTTAATCAAAATATTGATTCAGCTGGATTTTTTGGTTATCCTCAAATTGGTCTTGCGTATACTTATATCTATTTTGAATTAAGCCCTAATGGACAACCAATATTTACACCAACAATGGCTACTTTTGTTGGACTTGATACTCAATTAACAGCAGATTTAACAGGAAGATTTAGTGACAAAAGTTCTATTCAACAATATGCAGAAGTATTGCAACCAGGTCATGGTTTTATTGGAGGTGAACCTATTTGGATGGATTCATCAGGTAATTATCAAAAAGCAAATAATACTAATGCAAAATATATAGTAGGTATAGTTTCACGTGTAAATATTCCTACATCAGATTGGTTTTCTTACAAAGTATTTGGAATTTTTTATAATAATGTTAAAAAATATTTTACTGCTTTAGATTTTTCTTCTTTCGATAAAGGTGATTTTTTATATGTTTCAACCAATAGTACAACTAATTATACAAAAACACCACCAACGGATGTTGCAATTCCCGCTTGGGTATATTTAGGAATAGATTCATTTGGTTATCAAAATGCTATTTTATACACAACTCCTTCGTTATATACAGGAGGAGGGGGAGGAGGTGGTCTTTTACCTATATCTGCTCCAGGTGCACCAACTAATTCAGTGGGCGTAATTGGACAATTTTATTTTGATGTTTCAACTGAAATACTTTATGGACCAAAACAAGATGTATGGGAAGGAATAGCAATAACAATTAGTCCTCCAATTAATTGGTCATTTAATATAGCAGATGATACAAATGGAACAAATATTCGTGAAGTTGAAAATAAAGGAATATATCCCACAAATACTCAATATTTACAAGTAGTTTATAGTGGTATTACTCCAATTGATGGTCCATTAAAAGTAAGTTGGCCAGATATATCTGGTAATACTATTTATGCATTACCTGATACTCAACATTTTGGATTAAATGGTATAAATTCTGAATATTATGCATTATTAGCAAATTTAGCGGATATTTCAGTTTCATTTAATAATACTGTTATATTTAAAATACATAATGTTTCAGGTAATCTAGTTTGGCCTGAAATAAATAGTAGTGGAGGTGGTGGCGGAGGTTCTATCGGACCTACTGGTTCAACTGGTTCTCGTGGTATAACAGGTTCAACAGGTCCTCCTGGAAGTGCGGATAATACTGGTACAACTGGTGCTACAGGATTCACTGGTTTTACTGGTTTTACTGGGTTTACTGGTTCAAGTGGCACAACTGGAACATCAGGTGCAACAGGAACAACAGGCGCAACTGGACCTCCTGGAAGTGCAGATAATACAGGTGCAACTGGTGCAACAGGATTCACTGGTTTTACCGGTTTTACTGGTTTTACTGGTGTAACTGGTGCAACTGGTTCTACAGGATTTACTGGTTTTACTGGTTTTACTGGTTTTACTGGTGTAACTGGTGCAACTGGTACAACAGGTTCTTCAGGTTGCACAGGTTCAACCGGTCCTCCAGGAACTGCATCAAATACCGGTGTAACAGGTGCTACAGGATTCACTGGTTTTACAGGCCCTCCCGGAACTGCATCAAATACCGGTGTAACTGGTGCTACAGGATTCACTGGTTTTACTGGTTTTACCGGTTTTACTGGTTTTACTGGCGTAACTGGTGCAACAGGTACAACAGGTTCTTCAGGTTGCACAGGTTCAACTGGTCCTCCCGGAACTGCATCAAATACTGGTGTAACTGGTGCTACAGGATTCACTGGTTTTACAGGACCTCCCGGAACTGCATCAAATACCGGTGTAACTGGTGCTACGGGATTCACTGGTTTTACTGGTTTTACCGGTTTTACTGGTTTTACTGGTGTAACTGGTGCAACTGGTACAATAGGTTCAACAGGTAGCACAGGTACAACTGGTCCTCCTGGAACTGCATCCAATACTGGTGTAACTGGTGCTACAGGATTCACTGGTTTTACCGGTTTTACTGGTTTTACTGGTGTAACAGGTGCAACTGGTACAATAGGTTCAACAGGTAGCACAGGTTCAACAGGCCCTCCTGGAACTGCATCCAATACTGGTGTAACTGGTGCTACAGGATTCACTGGTTTTACTGGTTCAACTGGACCTCCAGGAAGCGCAAACAGTACAGGGACAACTGGTTCAACTGGTGTTGCTGGTTCACAAATATACGCCGGAACTGGACCAACTGGTATTAATGGTAATCAAAATGATTTATATTTGAATACAGTAACTTCTGT
>Ga0304730_1002772_pt1 | contig 12224 bp, 11 predicted proteins | sample M_130628_MF_Meta_FD_190474 | JGI IMG/M metagenome (GOLD analysis project Ga0304730, IMG submission 190474) | Freshwater microbial communities from Lake Montjoie, Canada to study carbon cycling - M_130628_MF_MetaG (v2) (version 2) | ecosystem: Environmental > Aquatic > Freshwater > Lake | place...
GCTTCTTTTTTAAACTCTTCTGTGTAATGCCTTGGGCTTTTTCTTATCATTTTATGATCCTTCTGTGTAGTTAACAGTTTACCAAAAATCTCTGGTTCTGTGTGTCCACATTTATTAAACCACAACAACAAGTACCCCTTTGGCACTGCGCGTGGAGCGCAACAAAAAACTAAGTTATTGGAAGAATAAAGATTCTTGTGCAGTTTTCTCCTCTTTGGCGCTTGCCCGCGAAGGGCATATACTTGTATTTTATTACAAACAATTTTTGGGGAAGAAAAGAGTTATGAAAAAATCTATTGGTACGATAACAGAAGGATCACTGGTTGAGGGACTTACCATGAAAGTCGCCCCAGACACCGCCCTTGATACTTTAAAGACAGGAAAATTTGTTTCTATTATCTGCGCAGAAAATACGTTTTTTTGTTTAATGACAGATATTGCGCTTCACGTAAGTAATCCTGACATTCTTTTGTATCCTCCAACAGAAAAAGAGACGCTGCTTCTTTCTATTTTAAAACATCGAAGCATGTACGCGACTGCTCAGCTTAAACCGATGGTGATGTTACAGAAAAAAAGTGGAGATATTATTCCAGTAAAAACAGTTCCTGGTCATTTTGCAAAAGTGTTTGAAGCTACTCAGCAAGATATAGCGATGATTTTTGGAGATGAGTATGAAAAATCGGGTAAGTTTTTTAGAATTGGTGCTCCGCTTGATATGGAGGCTTCAATTTGCATAGATCTTGAGCGATTAACTGAACGCAGTACCGGTATCTTTGGAAAAACAGGAACGGGTAAAACCTTTTTAACTCGTCTTATTTTGGCGGGGCTTATTCATCGAAAAAAAGCGGTCACTCTTATTTTTGATATGCACAGCGAATATGGTTTGCAGGCCCGCAAAGAGGGTCCAGGTAATTCTTTTATTAAAGGGCTCAAGACATTATTTCCTGATCGTGTTGTTATTTTTTCGTTGGATCCTGCTTCAACTCGTCGACGTGGTGCAAGCGCAGATGTTGAAATCACATTTTCGTATCAGGATGTGCATGTTGATGACATTATGTCTCTTCAGCAGGAACTCAATTTGCATAGTACGGCAGTAGAAGCTGCTTATTTGATTAATACGAAATATAAACATCAGTGGCTGGAAGTATTACTTGCTCAAACTGATTTGAAAGAATTTGCAGCATCGCTTGGCGCTCACCCTGAATCGATTGCCGCATTGTATCGAAAATTAAAACGTATTGAGCGCTTTCCTTTTTTTAAGGCGTCAGCGGTTCCTTATAATGCAGCAGTACAACGAGCAACATCGGTTATTGATCAGATGATGGAATACCTTTTGCGTGGAGTGAATGTCTGTGTTGAGTTTGGGAATTATACTTCGACTTTTTGTTATTTGTTGATTTCAAACATGATTACGCGTCGTATTCATAGTGAATACATTGCGCAAACAGAAAAGTTTTTAGGTTCACAAAACAAAGGGGATGAGCCGACTAAGTTGATGATCTGTATTGAAGAAGCGCATAAGTTTTTGAATCCTGCTGCGGCGCGTCAAACTATTTTTGGCACAATTGCACGGGAAATGCGCAAATATTACGTGTCGCTTTTGGTAGTTGATCAGCGGCCATCGGGAATTGATCAAGAAATTATTTCTCAGTTAGGAACTAAAATTGTTGCTCAATTGAGTGACGAACATGATATTCAAGCAGTGCTTACGGGTACTGCAAATGCAAGTGCATTACGTTCAGTGCTTTCTACCCTTGATACTAAAAAACAGGCGCTTGTGTTAGGTCATGCAGTTGCTATGCCGGTAGTGGTACAAACGCGTGAATATGATGAAACGTTTTATCGTGACGTGCAATCGGTGGTTACGTTTAAGGATATTGATCAGATAGTAAAAGAGCTTTTTTAATGTGTGATCATGGTCTAGCAAGTTCTTGAGCAAATGAATCTTGCAATTCCTGATTATATGTTTGGTTCCATGATGGATCATACGGGTTATGACCTATTTTTTTTAACAAAAAATCATAAAAAAGATGTGTTTGTTCATAACCATTTAGGCAAGAGGGAACGGTGGGGGTAAAAGAAAAGCTAACTGAGTATCTAGTTGCCCATGGGGTATGTTGCGTTTCGGTTATTGCATGAAAGGTAAAAGTGCGCTCTTGAACATTGTGTACAAGGTGTAAAGTATTAAAATCGCTTTTTCCATCGAGCTGTTCTTTGAGTTGTTCAAAAAATGTTGAAAATGTTTGTTTAGTAATCGATGTTTCACTTGCTAAGATGGCTTGCTCTGAAAGAAGAAGCGAAAAAATAAAGAGGTGTTTTTTCATAAAAAGCCTTTTATATATATTCATAAGTACAGGATAGTTCATTATAGTATGATAAAAAAATTGTATTATATAAAACTAGAATTTTTAATAATTTATATATTCGTTAGCTGAAGCGCTATTTTTTGACTAAACAGAAAATGTTGATAGCTCTTAAGTTAAAGATATCTCAACAACGCGCAAGGATTGGGTGTATGAAAAAAAATCTACGAGGAAAAAAGTTTTATCAGGAAGATTTTAAAGAACAGTTTGGTATTGCTTACCACTCTCACAACAAGGTTATGGCCCCCGAGCTTTTTTCGTGGGATATTAATTGTGATAAGGAATACTCAATTAACCCTCGGCTTAATGAGAAGCTTACTGAAAAATATGGAGCACTTATTACAGAAGGTTACACCGCTCCCATGTATATCACCTGGGTTAATAAGATGGTGGAATATGGGGTATTTGCAGAAGCTGATATTAAGCGTGGGGATATGATCGCAGAGTATACTGGTATTTTAGGTTATGATGATGCCAATAACGACAATCCTTACGTATGGGATTACCCGACTATTCGCTATGTCGAAGTTCCTGAAAAGAAACGTAAGAAAAGAATAAAGTACTGTATTGACGCAGAAAAGTCTGGTAATTATTCGCGGTTTATTAATCATACCCATCGCAAATATCAAAATGTAGGCATTCATATTGTTCCTGCTAATAACTTTTGGCACGTTGTATATGTTGCTCAAAAAGATATTTATCGTGGGCAGCAGCTTTTGACTTATTATGGCACTCAGTATTGGCGTGATCGGCAAATTGTTCCGGCCCCATTAATGCCATAATCAAAACTTGTCACTTATTAAGAACTTATCCGAAAACTAATTAATGATTTTTTTCTCCAATCGTCGTCCCCAGAGATAGGAGATTGTCTCGTGCGAATGGGCGGAAAAGCGACTGAACGTCGGGGATCCAAGACGTGACAACATAGAGTCCTCATAGCTGAATAAAAGCTATTCTATCAGCTTTATAATTTAAATATGACTTTTTCCTGTAACGCCTGGATCCCCAACGCTCTCTCCGTCTAGCCATCGTACTTTGTACGATGCTGCGACTACCGTACCGCTGGGGACGACGGGATTTTTATTTATTCATGAATTTTCGGATAAGCTCTAAAAGTATTGCATAATGAGCGCAGAACATGCTTTCTTTGGGTTAAATTTTTTTAACCCTTTATAAGGAGTTCTCCTATGAAGATTCAGCAAAAACATTCATTATTTTTGTTATTAGCTGTTTGTGCTTTGCAAATAGATAGTTCTGCAAGTGCACCAGCTATTGATTCGTATAGTGTTATCTTTCACTTATTTAATCCAGTTCCTCAGCGAGGAGCTCAAAAACGTATGCATCATCATTTAGTTGAAAAAGCTTTTGCTGCTGGCGGAGATTTTAAAGAGGCATTTATGGCTCAAGTGAGGCCTTTTCTTTTAAGCGAAGCAAAAGCTGCATTTGAGGCGGTTGCAACAGAACAGGGTAGAAATATTAATAGTGACGCTTGTGCAGAATTATTTTTGAAAGAGAAATTAGAAAAGCCTTATTTTGAAAAGTATGGAAAAGATATTTACTCAGAAAGTCCTTTTGATCTTCCGGAACATGTTTTTACTTATTTTGTGAATCCTTATTTGCATAGCGAATTAAGAATGCATGATCTTCCAGAACAAACAAGAGATCTTTCTATTCTTGCAATGATTGAGTATTTAAAAATGATTAGAGTTGGTATTAATTATGTTCAAATTGGTATTAATGTTGCTAATGAAATTTTTGATAAATTTGGTGTACCAAAACCATAAATTTACTTTTTAATTTTTTACAAGGGTGGCAATAGTCACCCTTTTTTGTTTCGTTATCTTTCACTTATACTATGTTCATGATACGGTAACGATAGATTACAATGTTTAAAGAGTGGTTCTGTCGATGAAAAAAAGAGTTCTTGTTGTCAGCGTCGTGATGGTAGCGATGTTTCTGATAGTAGCTAAATTCATGATTAAAAAAAATACCTTAGCGCCAACTCTTACTGAAAATGTATTAGTAGTTGGTACTTCTGATGATTATCCTCCCTACACATTTTCGCACAATGGTCAGGTGGTTGGTTTTGATATTGATCTGGTGCATGAGATCGCCCATCGCATGCGGTGTGAAATGGAACTTAAGGTTATGTCATTTGATATTTTGCTTCTTGAATTACAACGGGGCTCTCTTCAAGTGATTGCTGCTGGCCTTACTCCTACTCAAGAGCGAGCGCTTAAGGTTTCTTTTAGTTCTCCCTACATAACTGCTGATCCGCTTCTTGCAGTAACACGAGTAGCTGATCCAGTTGTTTCTAAGATTGCTGATATGCAGAGTAAAAAAGTGGTAGTTAACGAGGGGTATACTGCTGATTTTTATATGTCAGCTCAGCCCGGATTAATTCTTGAAAAGCGGGAGACGGTAGCTGAATGCTTATTGGCATTAGAACGTCATAAAGCAGATGTGTATGTGGTTGCTCAAAGTGCATTTCAGCCTTTTTTAAAAACAAAAGGGTGCGATAAATTCAAATTTCAGCCACTTGCAGATGTTACTGAAAAATATGCGCTGGCAATATCAAAAAAATACCCTGAGCTGTTTGAAAAAATAGAATCAGCATTAACAGAGTTGCTTGAAGATGGAACGATAGACGACCTTAAAAGAAAATGGGGATTGGTATGATAGATTTTGCTCTTTTCAATAATGCATTACCGTTACTTGCAAAAGCGTCTATAAATACGTTGATTATAGCCTTTTTTTCAACTCTTATTGGCTTGTGGGGGGGGATCTGTATAGCGCTTGCACAACAAGGCGATAGCGTAATAGGTCGTTTTATTGCTCAGGCTTATGTAAGTATTGTTCGCGGCACGCCGATGATTGTTCAGATTATGTTTTTGTATAGTTTAAATCTTCCTTTTTCTCCGATAGTGGTTGCGATTATAGCTATCGGTTTAAATAGTAGTGCGTATGTCAGTCAAACGATAAAATCAGGTATTAATTCAGTTGCTAAGGGTGAAATTGAAGCAGCGATTATGATGGGAATAAGGCGACGTGATATTATGCGTTATATTATTCTTCCGCAAGCGTTTCGTGCTATTTTTCCTTCGCTCGGAAATGAGTTTGTAACGCTTATCAAAGATTCTAGTTTGGCCTATATCATTGGAGTGCATGAGCTCTTTAAAGAGAGCCGTAATCTAATGAATGTTACGTACGATGTTATTACTGTTTACGTAGCAGTTACCCTTTTTTATTTGGTGTTAACGTATGGCGTAACACTTCTTTTGCAAGAATATGAAAAAAGCTGGGAGCGTACATGTTAAAACTTGAAAATCTTACAAAAAAATTTCATGAAAAAAATGTGCTTGATGGAGTTAATTTAGAAATTAAAAAAGGTGAAATAGCGCTTCTTCTTGGTTCTTCAGGGGTAGGAAAATCAACGCTTTTACGTGTTTTGTGTGGTCTTGAAACGGTTGATCGGGGAACAATTACCCTTGATGCTATTCCGTTATCAAGAAAGACTCATAGTATCGGTATGGTATTTCAGCATCTCAATTTATTTTCAAACATGAACGTTATTACTAATATCACCTTTGCTCTTGAAAAAGCGTTGGGTTATTCACCAAAAACAGCACAACTATTAGCGCTTGAATTTTTGCATAAATATGACTTGGCAGACAAAGCAAATTTGTGTGTTAACAAACTTTCTGGCGGTCAAAAACAACGGCTTGCGCTTATTAGAACTCTTGCATTACAACCGGATGTTATTTGTTTTGATGAACCAACTTCAGCTCTTGATCCAGTTCTGACTATGCAAGTTGCAAACACTATTGCTCAGTTAGCCCAAGATGGGTACACGGTCATTGTGACCACCCATGATATGTCGTTAGTGGAAAAACTACCGTGCACTATTCATTTAATGGATAAAGGAGCAATTTTACAATCAGCTCAGTCCCATCAGTATTGGGAAAATCAAGAACAGTTTCCACATATTACACGGTTTATTAAAGGATACGAACGAGAAATTTAGCCTTCACTTTCTTCACAGCAATCGGCCTCTGCATATAATTCAAGAGCCTTCTGAACAAGAAGGTTCTTTTTTGTTTGTGTATCTGTTCGATCTTCAAAATAAGAATCAAGTAACGTTGCAAGATCAGTTTCCACTTTCATGCCGCGTCGCTTTTGGCGAGTGCTAACTTCGTGAATGGGTAAAATACCAACCAGGTATTGCGTGTTTGCGCATGCTCGTTCAATAGCTGCAATATCAACGCAATCTTTAACTCCAGCAGGAACATGGTAGATAATTTTTACTACTGCTTTATCAATCGATTGTTGCTGAAGTTTTGCAAGTAACTGCTCGGTATGTTTTTCAGTATCTTCACTGAGCGTTGCTTCTACTTGAATAAAAGGGCGGGTTGGTAGCTCTTTAAACTGATGTACCGTTTTTTCTCGTTCCAGGTTTACCACGCAAAACCCTTTTTCTTCTTTACGTTCCCCAAAATCCACTCGTTCAATGGATCCAGAATACACCACTGCTGGGTAGCCGTGTGGATTTAAATCTTGGTAGCGATGTAAATGGCCAAGCGCCACGTAATCAAAAGGCTGGATGGCAAGTTGAGAAGTAAAAAGCGTGGGGTCGTTGCCGTAAATGGCCCGTTTTTCAGAGCCCGAAAACACACCAGAAGCAACGGTTAAATGTCCAGTAAGAACTGAAGGGATCGTTGGATCACACTCAGCAGCGTAGTGGGTAATCACCGCACTGACCGATTCTGCAATGTATGTGGTAATGTGGTCAAAGGATTCTGAAAGATGTTTTTTATTAAGACTAATGGTATTGCGAGTTGGCCAGGGAATACCGACAATTTGAACTGGTCCATTTTTAGTTTGCAAAACAAGAAGTTCCGGCTTTGCAATAACATGGAACCCTTCAAGTGGCATATCGCCAAAAATTTCAAGGCTGTTTGCTTTGCCAAAACTAAGGGGGTTATCGTGATTACCAACAACAATAACTACGGGAATGTTGGCAGTATGGAGTCGTAAAAAACAGCGCATCAGGAGTTTTTGTTGGGTGGGGCTGGGATTTGCGGTTTTGTAGGCATCTCCTGCAAATAAAAAGAAATCGACTTTGTTGTCAATTGCATAATCAATGCAGAGGTTGAGTGCTTTTTCAAAATCAAGAAGACGGGAGTGGATACCCGTCTTCTGATCTAATTTACCGTAGTTTTCAACACCAAAATGTATGTCCGCTGTGTGTATGAAGGTGATCATAAATTTTATTCGAAAGTTAATAGGGATTTTTTATATTCATGGATCCTCGAAACTTACTTTGTCTGGTCAGGGCGCTCAGCGCCCTGCGGTGACTTTGTATCGTTGGGAGCGATCTATTAGATGCCGGTTTCAGAATTGTTTTTAAAATCGTTTGACTTAAATGCGGCAAAAAAAGGCTGGATAGTTTCCTTGTCGTCAGATTCTTTGGCTGCTTTTGGTTTGCGTAAGTTGCGAGCATAGCCTTCCTTGTTAATTTGGCGTTCGCGTGCAATGGCAAGTGCGTGTTCAGGAACATCTTTAGTAATAGTTGACCCTGCTGCGCAAAAAGCATGTTTTTTTATGGTCACAGGTGCAATGAGGGTATTATTGCTGCCGATAAAAACATCATCTTCTACGATTGTCTTGAACTTTTCGCTACCATTGTAGTTACAGGTAATAGTGCCTGCGCCGATGTTAACCCGTTTTCCAATTTTTGCATCACCAAGGTAAGAAAGATGTTTTGCTTTGCTTTCTTGGCCAACAGAACATTTTTTAACTTCAACAAAGTTACCAATGACTGCTTTTTCTTGGATGATAGACTTTTCATGAATATGAGCAAAAGGTCCAACTTCTGCTGATTCTTCAATAGTTGCATTGCTGACAACACAATGAGAATGTACCGAAGCGCCATCTTTCATGATACTGTTTTTTAAAATTGAAAAAGCATCAATAGTGCAATTTTTTCCAACTTTTGTACCAGCAAGCAAGTGTGCTCCTGAACCAATAAATGTTCCCGTACCGATTGTAACATTCAAGTCAATTTGAACATTATGAGCTATTGAAAAATGAACCCCGTGATCCATCCAATATTGGATAATTTCAGATTTTTTTATCTGTTCGGCTGCCCAGAGTTCTTTGAATGTATTGATTCCTCGAATGCAATCAAAAGCAGCGGATGTTGTTTCAACTCCTAATTTTTTATCACTGGCTATTTTTATTAAGTCAGTAATGTACCATTCCTGAGCGATAGCGCTTTGTTGAAGGTTGTGAATATTTTCTTCTAAAAAAGTTCGTTTTATGAGGTAAATACCTGCATTGATGCAACAATTTTCTGAGGCGTCGCCTTTGAATTCTTTTGCTTCGATAATTTCTATAGAATCGGTTGCTTTGATAACACGACCATATCCTGCAGCACTTGGATCGCAGTTATGTGCAGTAACAAAACTGATAGCCGCATCTTTTTGTATGTGTTGCTCGTATAATTTTTTGATGATGTTGGCATTAATAAGTGGCATGTCCCCATTCATGATTAAAATGTGATCACGCGTCCACGTGCTTTGTGAACAAGCAATGGCGTGTCCTGTTCCTAATTGTTCTGTTTGATGAACAAAGGTAACGTCATTGGGGAATTGTCTGGTAATTGTTTTTTCAACAAGTTCTTTTTGAAATCCAACAACCACGGTTACGGGTAATGTGAGATCAACTAAAAGGCTTACTGGGTACAGGACCATTTCCTGTCCGCAAATTTTTTCAACAAGTTTTGTTTTACCTGTTTTGAATCGAGATGATTTTCCTGCGGCAAGAATGACCGCTTGTACGCTTTTAAGAGTCATGAGATTCTCCTCTTTTGACTTATTTGTGGAGATACGAAAAATGGTAGCACAAGTATGCATAAAGGTCTAAGGGCTTGCAATGGAATAGTATTGTTTCTCTGGTCTTCTTGATTTTTTTCTATCAAAATTAGAAACTAAAATTCTTCATTTTAAAAATCGTATGGTAAAGGTTGTCTGTATCATGAAACACTTATTCTAAAGCAGCCCTACAAAAGGGCGACGATTTAAAAGCTCTTAATGAGCTTTCTGAGTTACAATAGTCTGAACCCGCCTACTTTGGAATTATGATGCATAAACCAATTCAACTTAAAAATGTTGGTCTTTATTTTTTACATAAAATTTGTTTTGAAAATGTGAACCTGCAGATTCAGTATGGCAGTAAAATTGCGATTATTGGTCGCAATGGCAGTGGAAAATCTACATTGCTTAAAATATTACAAGGGATACTTCTGCCCACAAGCGGTATTATCAAAATTCCTGAAAATGTTGTTTTTGGGTATGTTCCTCAGGTGGTTGAACAGTTTGAAAATTTAAGTGGCGGGCAGCGTTTAAATGAAGCGCTGACTGAAGCATTGAGTGTTGATCCTAATGTCTTGCTCCTTGATGAGCCAACTAATCATCTAGATTTGAGTAATAGGAAATCGTTGATGCGCATGTTGCATAGCTACCAAGGAACATTGATTGTGGTCTCGCATGATGTTGAGCTATTGCGGTCTTGTATTGATACCGTGTGGCACATTGACAATGGTTACATCACCGTATTTTCGGGTAATTATGATGACTATCTTAAAGAGCGAAAAACTACTATTGAACAACGTTTAGCTACGGTTAAGCAATTAAAAAAAGAACAAGTAAAAGCATCTGACGCGTTTCAAAAAGAAAAGCAGCGTGAAGCAAAAAGTAAAAAATCAGGGAAAGCGGAAAATGATAAAACTCTTAAAGGTAAAATGAAAGAGACAGGATCTTATACAGCCGGGAAAAAGAGGGGCAAGCTTGGTCATATTTCTGATCAAATTGGCAAAGAGCTTTCTGGTCTTTTTATTCCAGAAGAGATTGTGCCGAAATTTTCTTTAACTGCTGCGGATCTTTTAAATCGTGCTTTGGTTACGATCAGCGAAGGTTTAGTTGGGTACCAAGACAGTGAACCAATTTTTACTGATATTTTTTTATCAATAGGATCGCAGGATAGGGTAGCTTTGTTGGGTGATAACGGGAGTGGGAAATCAACATTCATAAAAGCGTTGCTAGGGGATACTCAGGTTATCAAGTCTGGTCAATGGAATGTCATAAAAAGAGAAGATATAGGGTACCTTGATCAGCATTATGGAACGCTTTCTCCTGAATGTTCAGTTTTCGAAACAATACAAAAGCTTCTTCCTGTTGGAACATCGCATGCAGAGGTTCGACGTTATCTTAATGATTTTCTATTTCGCAAAAACGAAGAAGTGAATGCATTAGTTGCAACATTATCTGGTGGAGAAAAGGCACGATTAAGCCTTGCACAGATTGCTGCAAAAACGCCCAAGCTGCTTATTCTTGATGAAGTAACAAATAACCTTGATTTAGAAACACGAGCGCATGTTATTGAAGTGCTTCGCGAATATCCAGCCGCTTTGCTTGTGATTTCTCATGATGCTGATTTTTTAAAACAGATAGGGATAACTGATGAATATTATGTTAAAAATGGCACCCTTGTTAGGTGTTAGAGTCTATTCATTATCATTATCATCAGTTTGTCTATCACTATTTTCTTCTTCTTCTTCTTCTTCTTCTTCTTCTTCTATGTTTGGGCTTTTAGGAGATGGCATAAAAGAATCGGAATGGTGGGCCTTTTCATGTTTTTTAAAATCCATTTTTCCATAAAATGATTCGCCACAGTCTTCATGGGGAGAAGAATATAATTTTTCACCAGTATGAACCATTATATGTTTTTTTAATTTAGATCGATCTGGAAATGATTTAGCGCAATCTGCATGGGGACAAGAATAAGGTTTTTCACCAGTATGAGTTTTTTCATGCCTGGTTAAGCAAGATGAATAAAAAAATGATTTGCTGCAGTCTTCATAGGGACAAGAATAAGATTTTTTACCAGTATGAATTTTTCTATGTCTGCTGAGACTTCTTTGTGTAAAAAATGATTTGTTACAATCTTGATGAGAACAAGGAAAAATACGTTTTGGGTTTGTAGAAATATCCATAGAATCAGAAGTTTTCAAAATATTTGTATGTAATGGATGTTCTTGCAGAATGAGTTCTTCATTATATTTTATTAGAGATTCGATTAATTGTGTTTCTGATAGTGGAGGAAATAAAAATGGATCGAATAAGCTTGTAAAATAAGGTGTTACTTCTTCAGATTGAATAGGATTGAATTCCGCTGAGTAAGTTAAAGATGTGCTCATTATAAGAAATAAAGTTATTTTTTTCATTATTTTTCCCTTTTTATGTTTCATGAATTGCGCAGTGTTAAAATTTGTAATGATTGCGCTTTGATTTTTTTATTTTCTATTATAGAATTCACCTTACATCAATAGGGATAAAAATTCAAATGGGGGCGTAAGGCGTTTATTAAAGGGTTGTTTTTAGGTCAATTAAGCTTGAGCATGAATTTTTTCTGATAATCAAGAAAGAGTGTTATCGATCATGGTTAAAAAAGCGTAAGTTTTAATTATGAAGCATAGTCTATTTGGTGACAGATCAATCTCAGCCATAGCTTTATGCGACAGCAGATAGGAATAAGCACAATGGTAGCACAGGTATTCATGAAGATTTAAGAGCAGGCAAAAAAGTCACGTCTTAGCTCGAGACTTCAAAGATCGGAGGCTGCTTTAGCGTAAGATGAGCAGCGTCGGATCGGATATTATTATTTATGAATTATTAAGAGCTTATCCGAAAATTAAATCATCTTTAAAAGCCTTATAGAACAGGCTAATTGAAGAAATCCTAAGCTTGATTCCATTGTCTTTGCCCAGCAAGTTTTAAGACCACGAAGCCATGATAAAATTCC
>Ga0304730_1002773_pt1 | contig 12220 bp, 12 predicted proteins | sample M_130628_MF_Meta_FD_190474 | JGI IMG/M metagenome (GOLD analysis project Ga0304730, IMG submission 190474) | Freshwater microbial communities from Lake Montjoie, Canada to study carbon cycling - M_130628_MF_MetaG (v2) (version 2) | ecosystem: Environmental > Aquatic > Freshwater > Lake | place...
AACTAGCGAATCGGTGAACTTGCCACCAAAACTCATTATGTGGTCGCCACCGACTGAACCGGCAACTGCCACCTTCATAATTTTTTGCTAACTATTAATTAAATGAATCGCCGCAGGCGCATGAGCCACCGGCATTTGGATTATCGATTGTGAATCCTTGCTTCTCGATAGTGTCAACAAAATCAATTGTGGCACCCATTAAATAAGGCGTGCTCATCTTGTCAGTTACTACTCGCACCTTTGCGGCACCGAACTCAGTCAAAGTATCACCATCAAGATTGCGATCATCAAAATAAAGTTGGTAGCGAAGTCCTGAACATCCGCCTGGTTGAACAGCAACGCGAAGGCTTAGATCATCGCGTCCTTCTTGCTTAAGAAGAGAGGAAACCTTTTCAGCAGCAACATCGGTAAGTGCGATTGAGGCTGTTGAAATCTTCACATCTGTTTTGCCGGTTGTCTCTGTGCTCATATTCACTCACTCTCCAATAATTCCTAGGCTCATAGATTACTAGTTCTGAGCCCGCTATATCGCCACCAAAACCTGTGAGCGTTTACACTCACCGCATGGGAATAACTGATCTTCTGCTGCTGGGCCAACAAAAAGATCTAAATAGTGAGCGCGGTGTCTCCTGCGATGGCGAGTTACCTGCGGCCAGTGATCCAAAATTGGTAGAGCGTGCAATTGCAGCTAGATCTGCACTCGGCTCAAAGGCGATGGTGCTCGGCCATCACTATCAACGTGATGAGGTAATTGCCTTTGCAGATATCCGTGGTGATTCATTTAAATTAGCTCAAGCAGCTGCTGATAATCGCGATGCGGAATTCATTTTTTTCTGCGGCGTGCACTTTATGGCCGAGAGCGCTGACATTTTAACCTCTAAAAATCAAAAAGTTATATTGCCAGATTTAGCAGCCGGCTGTTCGATGGCAGATATGGCAACTGCATCCCAAGTTGATGACTGTTGGCAGGTATTATCGAAATTAGGGGTAGCAAATAAAACTATTCCAATTACCTATATGAACTCATCCGCGGCAATTAAGGCCTTCACTGGCGAAAACAATGGCGCAGTCTGCACCTCATCAAATGCGATGCGAGCAATGAAGTGGGCATTTGAAAAGGGTGAGAAGGTTTTATTTCTTCCCGATCAACACTTAGGAAGAAACACAGCAGTTTTATCTCTTGGCTTAAAACTTGAGGATTGCGTGCTTTGGAATCCATGGAAAACAAATGGTGGATTAACCGATGATCAGATTAAAAAGGCAAAAGTAATTTTATGGCGGGGCCACTGCTCAGTGCATGGAAGATTCTCAGTTGAAAATATCAATCAGGTTAGAGCGAAAATCTCTGGCGTAAAGGTGTTGGTTCACCCAGAGTGCCAACATGATGTAGTTTCAAATGCTGATGTAGTTGGTAGTACTGAGATGATCATTAAAACTGTTAAAGAATCTGCAGCTGGTTCAAAATGGGCGGTGGGCACTGAACTTAACCTTGTACAACGACTAGCAAATGAGAACCCAGACAAGCAGGTAGTTTTCTTAGATAAAACTGTGTGTTATTGCTCAACTATGAACCGAATCGATCTACCCCACCTAGTTTGGGTAATGGAATCCTTGGTTAGCGGCCGGCTTGAGAATCAGATCGTGGTTGAGGAAAAGATCGCAAAGTGGGCCAAAGTTGCATTAGAGCGAATGTTGGCCCTACCTTAATCTCATGTCCGATAAAAAAGGTAAGCCAACGCCAAAGCGCAAAGAGGCACAGGCCAAGTTAAAGGTTTCTCCCCTATCTCCTACCGCTAGTAAAGAAGCAAAGAAAACATTAAAGGCACAAGCAAGGGTTAGAAGGTTAGAGGCCAGAGCTGCTTACATGCGCGGTGAAGAGAGTGCGCTACCAGTTAAAGATAAGGGACCTGCAAGAAGATTTGTTAGAAATTATGTTGATGAACGTAAATCGGTAACTGAATACTTTTTAGTTTTTATCATGTTTATTTTGTTCTTAACGGTAATTCCAAGTCCTGCGGTACAACTAGGTGCAATCGTTCTTATGTATTCAGCAATGATTTGGGTTGCAATTGATGGATTTTTACTATCCCGCCGAGTTAAAAAATTAGTAGCCGAAAAGTTTCCAGATCAACCAACAAAAGGCTTAGGACTTTATGGCTGGATGAGATCTACTCAATTAAGGCGTCTAAGAGCGCCTGCTCCTCAAGTTGGTCCTAGTAAAAAGAAGTAAAACTTAGGCGCGTGGCTTAGGGCTGATTGTTTTAGCAGGATCCTTCTCAACTACAGAACCCAAGGCTGCATCAATCTCATCCATAATTGATTTATCTAGCTTTACTCCAGTTGCCTTTACATTCTCTTTGATCTGAGATGGTTTAGTCGCACCAATAATCGCACTTGAAACATTTGGATTTTGTAATACCCAGGCAATTGCAAGTTGGGCTGGCGTTAAATCCACCTTCTTAGCAATTGGGATTAATCTTTGGGCTGCAGTCAGAACTGGCTCAGTCATAAATTTAGATATCATATTTGCGCCACCTTTTTTATCAGTCGCTCTAGATCCAGCTGGTGCTTTTTTGCCTGGCAAATACTTTCCGGTTAACACACCTTGCGCGATTGGTGACCAAACAATTTGGCCAATTCCCTCTTTTTCACACAATGGCACTACGGCAGATTCAATTACTCGCCACAACATTGAGTATTGAGGTTGGCTAGAGATAAAACGGTAAAATCCTTTTTCATCTTGAATTTTAAGTGCGGCAGCAATCTGCTCTGCATTCCACTCGGAGAAACCAATGTATAAAACCTTGCCACTTCTAATTAGGTCATTAAATGCACCTAATGTTTCCTCTAGCGGCGTTTCATAATCAAAGCGGTGTGCTTGGTAGAGATCAACATAATCAGTCTTTAACCGTTTTAAAGATGCGTTACATGATTCCATGATGTGCTTACGAGAAAGACCACGATCATTTTTGCCGGTACCAGTTGGCCAGTAAACCTTGGTAAATAATTCATAAGACTCACGGCGCACACCCTTTAATGCTTTGCCTAAAACTGTTTCAGCCTTAGTTCCAGCATAAACATCTGCTGTGTCTAAGGTGGTAATACCAAGATCTAACGCTGCTCTTACGCATTTAGTTGCTGCATCTGCCTCAACTTGAGAGCCATGGGTGATCCAATTTCCATAAGTTAGCTCTGATACATACATTCCAGTACTGCCAAGGCGTCTATGTTCCATATTCCAACCCTAACCTGCTCATACGAAGGGTGCAACAGTGCGGTGAGTTGTATTTACTGGCAATAACCACGACAATCGCCCAACAATTTAATACCGAAAGTAAAAAGAGTGTGCCTGGGGGAAGTCGGTGTAAATCCGACGCTGTCCCGCAACCGTGAGAAAGTTTTCTTTCAAGTCGGATTACCCACCACATTTATTTATCCACCCGTCGAGGATTGCGGGGCGAGGATTCTCATTTAGGTGAGTTTCTACGCTTTCGTGAAACTCTCTTTTTGAGAGGCACAACCGAATTGAAAAAGTTACTTCGCGCTAAGGCATTAATAAGTGCGGTATTTGCAACATTTATAATAAGCAACATAATTTTATTTCCTACTTCAGCAAATGCTGCAAGTAAGTATCCGCTAGTAATAACCTCTGCAGGTTTCCAAGCCAAAATAAATGAGAAGCCGACAAGAATTATCTCACTCTCCCCATCATCTACTGAGATTCTCTTTGCGATCGGGGCAGGTAAACAAGTGTTAGCAGTAGATGATAATTCTAACTATCCACTTAATGTTCCTAAAAGCCAACTGAGTGGGTTCACACCAAATATCGAGGCGATTGTTGCCCTAAACCCTGATTTAGTAATTCTCCAAATTGATTCAGCCAAATCTAAATCTGTTAGAGACTCTTTAACAAAACTTAGAATCCCAGTGGTGATGGAGAAATCTGCTGCAAAAATTTCTGATACCTATAATGAGATCGAGCTACTTGGAAAAGTTACCGATCGGTCATCTGCTGCTAAATCGCTCACGACAAGTATGAAGAAGCGAATAACAACAATCCTTTCCGCATCCGCAAATAAGGAGAGATATCGATTCTTCCATGAGTTAGACAACACTTTATATTCAGCAACCTCTAAAACCTTTATTGGAAATGTTTATAAGGATTTTGGCTTAACAAATGTTGCCGATGCAGCCAGCAGCTCCGATTCCGCAGGCTATCCACAGTTAAGCGCAGAATACTTGATTAAAAGCAACCCTCAGATAATTTTTCTAGCCGATGCTCAATATGGTGAAACAGCTGCCACCGTTAAAGCCCGACAAGGTTGGCAAGGCATAGATGCCGTGACTAATAGCAAAATTGTTGAACTACCCGCAGATATTCCCTCGAGATGGGGCCCGCGCATCGTAGATTTTTACGAAATTGTGGCGAAGGCAATAAAGTAAATGAAACTTGAGATGCAACAAATAAAGCCCGTTTGGCGCTGGCAGGTTAACGCCGTATTCGGGTTGGCTTTAATAGTTGTATCTGTAGTTGCCATAAGTATCGGACCAGTGAGTTTAAATTTTAATGGCATTATTTCAACAATGTTAGGTAGGGACTCTCTGCTGACTGATCAAGAGCGAACTCTTCTCCTAGAGATTAGGTTGCCGAGAGTGGCCTTAGCAGCACTAGTTGGAGCAGCGCTTGCAACAAGTGGTGCGGTATACCAAACTGTTTTTCGTAATCCACTTGCTGACCCTTATCTGCTTGGTGCAGCTGCCGGAGCCGGCTTGGGAGCAACAATTGCAATCACTAACACTGGTAAATCTTTTTCTGTAGTACTTCCACTCTTTGCATTCCTCGGTGGAGTACTAGCAGTACTTGCAACATTCTTAGTTGCTGGTAAGTTTTATACAGACCCTAGTTCACTACTGCTTTCAGGAATTGCAGTTGGTTCTTTTGCAACAGCCATACAGACTTTTCTACAGCAGAAAAATAGCGCAGTCCTACGCCCAGTTTATTCCTGGATTCTTGGTGAGCTAACGGTTGCAGATTGGGAAAGTGTGAAGTGGGCAGCTATTTATATTATTTTTGCCTTGGGTGTGCTCGTAAAAATTTCTAAATTACTTGATGGATTAATGCTCAGTGACGAAGAGGCATTCTCGCTCGGTATCTCACCAAATAGGATAAGGATGATTGCAGTTGGCGCGGCAACGCTTGCCACAGCTACAGCAGTATCGGTTAGTGGCTTAATTGGATTTGTTGGCATAGTAGTGCCACACATTGTTAGAGGAATAACAAAAAAGGCCACAAATAGAGCTTTGTTATCAATCGCTTTATTTGGGGCAGCATTTTTGGTGCTAGCAGATCTAGGGGCACGGACATTAATTGCCCCTGCCGAATTACCAATTGGCGTAATTACCGCATTTATTGGTGCGCCTTTCTTTTTATTTATTCTTAAGGCGAAGCGAGGTAGGTCTCAATGATTAAAGTAGAAAATCTATCTGTAAGTTATTCAGATAAAGATGTTTTGAACTCAATAACGCTTGAAATTCCTGATGGTAGTTGGACTTGTATTGTCGGGCCAAACGGAGCTGGAAAGACTACTTTTTTAATGGCACTCCTCGGCATGAATGCATACTCTGGTTCAATTAAATTTAACGGAAGAGAAGTCTTCAAAGACATGCATCGAAATGTTGCATTTGTGCCGCAACGCCCCCAAATTCCTCTTGGTATGACTGTAAGGGAATACGTTGGATTAGGTCGATCGAAAATTGATGGTTGGGGCAGAGAACGCAGAATTGGTAGAGCGAAAATTTATCAAACATTAGAAGAGACTCAGTTAATTGGTATGCAGAACCAATTAGTGACTCAAATTTCTGGTGGTGAGTTACAACGGGTATTGATCGCAAGGGCCCTTGTACAAGAGCCTGAGATCATGTTATTGGATGAGCCAACTAGCGCACTTGATTTACACCATCAAATAACTACCTTAAATCAAATTGAAATTCTTAAAGATAAAGGCGTAACCATAGTATCTACCATGCATGACATAACTCTTGGTGCAATGTATGCGGAACGAATAATTGTTATGCAAAATGGCAAGGTATTGCTTGATGGAAGCGCTGCAGAAGTGATCCATTCAAATGAGTTAAAGAGTGCCTTCGATCATGGCATTAGCGTTCACACCCTTAAAGATGGTCATACAGTGATAACTGCTAATAAAATTCGAAACGAAGTGATTTGATGCTTACTTTAATTGGCGGCGGTGCCCGAAGCGGGAAGAGTGCGGAATCAATTTCCCGAGCTCGCAAACATATCAGCTCAAATGGTAGGGTGCTTTTTATTGCTACAGCCGAACCGGTCGACGATGAAATGCAATTAAGAATTGATAATCATAGAAAAGAACGAAGCAGTGATTATGACTTGGTAGAAGAACCAACTGATCTTGTGTCTGCTCTTAAAAAATACCCAGAAAACGAGTTGGTAATAGTCGATTGCTTAACTATTTGGTTATCAAATTTGATGATGGCCGATATCGATGCCCCGATCGAGGATGTAATTACTACTGCTAAATCCAGGAATGGCTCAACCATATTTGTCACAAACGAGACTGGTGAAGGAATCGTGCCTATGCATCCAGTATCACGGAAATTTAGAGATTTATCCGGAAGCATGAATCAGTCCTTTGCACGTTATTGTGATGAGGTAATTTTTATGCGCTTTGGTATTGCAGTGAAACTAAAATAAATGCTAAACGATATAAAGGTTTCATTCGCATTTTTAACCAGAATACCAATCAATCATGGCCCTGAAATTAAATTGCATAAAAGTGCAATTTGGTTTCCACTAGTTGGATTCTTTATTGGAGTGATGAGTGGATTTTCTTACTTTTTTCTAGCCCAACTCTTACCTGTCTTACCGGCAGCTGCAATCTCACTTCTAGTTTCCATAATGATAACTGGGGCGTTTCATTTTGATGCATTGGGTGACATTTTTGATGGCTTAATCGGAGGCTGGAATCCGCAGGGTAGATTAGAGATTCTTAAAGATTCTCGGCACGGAACTTACGGTGTAGTAGCGATAGCGTTTCAAATAATCTTCCAAATTACATTAATTTCATCACTCACGCCCAAAGATGGCGCGCTAGCACTTGTAGCATCTCACACGATTTCGAGAATTATTCCAGTAATTTTGATGTTACTGCCATCTGCGCCAAATCAATCTGGAATGGGTGCAACTGCTGCACGAGAAATTAAGTACTCATATGTGCTTGGATCAATTTTTCTTGCCTTTTTATTAACTGCGCCATTTTGTGGCTTATATTTCTTTGGAGTTCTATTAACCCTAGTAATTCCAATTTTCGTGTTTTCTAAGTGGGTAATTAACAAAATAGGTGGAATGTTGGGTGATGCTTTTGGTGCTGGCGAACAAATTGCCGAGACCATAATACTTATTTTCTTTGTTGCGATCTTCTCGGTTAATGGGTCAATTGCATGGATGTTTTAGCAAAGTACGAGGCTATAATTTTTGATGTTGGTAACACTCTTTTATTACAAAATAACCCTGGGCTTTCCTCTGAGGAATTGAAAATCGAGATCCTTCCAGGAGTAGTTGACCTATTAAATACTCTTAAAAACAAAAAGCGTTTAGCGGTAGTTTCTAACTCAAAGTTACTAAACTCATCTGAAATTCTGGAAAAACTAAATGAGGTTGGACTTGGCCATTTTTTCGAACTCTGCATATCATCTCTCGATATTGGTGAAGAAAAACCATCCCCACTACCTTTGATAGCTGCGCTAAATAAAATGAACTTATCGCCAGAAAAAGCCATATATGTTGGCGATGTTGAAACCGATAAACAAGCAGCAGAATCAGCGGGTATGGATTTTCTTTTCACATCGACAAATATCTTGAAGGCATTTGAACATTTTAATTTAGATTCAAAATCAGCATGGACTAGGGCGCTCTTAGCTGATATTGGCAATGATCATGGTGCTGCGGAAGTTACCCAAAAAAGAATTAATGAGTTAATAAAACCTATTGGATCACTTGGAAAGCTTGAATCACTCGCTGTAAAGATCTCGGCAATTACTGGTGAAGACCCGAAAGTAGATCCCCCGGCTGTATGTATATTTGTCGCCGACCATGGTGTCGCAAAGGATGAAAGTGTTACGCCTTGGCCGCAAAAAATTACATCTTTAATGGCAGATGTAATAAGCGATGGAAAAGCTGGAATCTCATCGATTGCCCAAAACTCTGATGTATATATCGAGGTTGTAAATGTTGGCACAATTGAAAAGCCCAAATCAACAACGGTTAAAAATTATCCAATTGCAGCAGGAACGAAGGACTTTCGTATCCAGCCAGCCATGAGCCCAGATCAATTAATTGCTGCTCTAGAAATCGGCGCGCAAAGTGCTGAGAGATTAGTTGCAGGTGGGTCAAGGGCGCTCTGTACGGGCGAGGTGGGAATTGGGAACACAACCTCAGCTGCAATATTAATTGCAACTTTTTGTAGTGCTGAATCAAACCAAGTTACTGGGTACGGATCTGGAATTCCAGAGGATATTTTCCAAAGTAAATTAAATATTGTCACTAATGCGTTGAATCAAAGTAAATTACTTTCAGACCCATTGGAAATATTAGCTAAATATAGTGGATTTGAAATTGCAGCCATTGTTGGCTTCATTATCAGAGCCGCCACTTTAAAAGTTCCAATAATTCTAGATGGAGTCATAACACTCGCTGCAGCCGTTGCAGCAAATAAAATTAGGCCAGGTATTGCCAACCATTTAATTGCCGGGCATTGTTCGGCCGAACCTGCTTCAGCAATAGCTACTAAATATTTACAACTTGACCCAATATTAGATTTAAACCTTAGACTTGGTGAAGGCACTGGTGCTGTTTTAGCTATCCCAATTATTCGGGCAGCCTGCAGTCTTACGAAAAATATGGGGGAATTAAAGGATTATCTCTAGCGTACTTTCGAAGGCACAAACGGCAATGCAACGATCTCAAAAGGACAATCAACACCGCGGACATCAATTAAAACTTTGTCTCCTTTGTTAACTACAGAGTTAATTAGGGCTAAGCCAATTCCTTTTTTTAAACCTGGTGAAAAAGTTCCACTAGTCACTACTCCGATTACCTCACCATTTGCATTTTTTACCTGCATATCTTTTCGAGGAATACCTCGATCGAGTGACAAAATTGCCTTCAACTTTAACTTCGTGCCATTTTCTTTTTGATCTGAAAGAACTCTCTTACCTCTAAATTCTGCTTTGCTCCAACCAACCGCCCAACCAGCCGCAGCCTCAACTGGTGAAATCTCAAGCGAGAGTTCATGGCCATGAAGTGGGTATCCCATTTCGGTGCGCAAAATGTCTCGTGCGCCTAATCCGCAAGGTGTGCCATTTAATTTTTCAACAACCTCAACTAATTTATCCCAAACCTTTTGCGCATCTGCCCATCGCGGAATAATTTCAAAACCAAGTTCACCGGTATAGCCAGTTCGACACAAAATAATTAGTGAGTTTTCAATCTCGGTATAAACAAACTCCATGTAATCCATCTCAGCTTTGATCCCTAATTGATTTAACACCTTTACTGAATCAGGGCCTTGCACGGCAATTACGCCAAATTCGGTATGTAAATTCTTAACTTCAACTGATGCCGGAGCGCTTACTTTAAGAATTTCAAATACGGCAGCCGTATTTGAAGCATTAGGAACTAAAAACAAGTCAGTATCAGAGTTACGGTAGACAATCAGGTCATCAACTACCCCACCATCTTCATTACAAAGAAGTGTGTATTGAGCTTGGCTTGCAGTAATACGACTTAAATCATTAGTTACCATTTTATTCAAATAATTAAGAGCACCTTCACCCTTTAATGAAATCTTGCCCAGGTGAGATACATCAAAAATTCCAACTCGCTCTCGTACTGCTGAATACTCTGCAATCACACCTGAATTGGGGTATTCAATTGGCATAAGCCAGCCACCGAAATCTGCCATCTTTGCATTACGCTCTAAATGCTTTGCGGCCAGTGGTGAGTTTTTCATACGCCAAACTTACACCCCTCCGTTGCAGTCGGTGGTAGGTTCACATCAGAAACCGATTATCAACTTTTATAAGTATCCTTTAGGCTTGCCCTATCGATCATCTCTAAGTTTTTCTTTGAAACAGGAGTCAAATGATTAAGGTTAAATTAACTACCAAAGTTGATAGTGATGTATTGGTAGTTGGGCTTGGCAGCGTGAAGCAGAAATTGCAAATTGAATCCGGTGCCGCTCAAGTAGATGTGACTTCCTTGCTTGCAACCTTGACCGCAATGGGTGCAACCGGAGCTGCTGATGAGGTAATTAAATTACCCGGGAAAAATACTAAATTAATTGTTTTCACCGGTCTTGGAAAGATTGAATCAAATTATGATCCAGAGGTTTTGCGTCGTGCGGCCGGTGCAGCTGCTCGGGAGTTATTTGGAAACAAAACTGCTGCCTTTGCCCTCCCTCATAAATCTGTAATCGAGATTGCGGCCATTGCCGAAGGTGCATCCCTTGGCTCATATAGCTTTACCGAGTTTCTCGGCAATTCAAAGAAGGATCAAAAAGAGCCACTTGCTCAGATCAGCGTAGTAACAAAGTTTGCTGATACTGCCCAAGCAAAGGTAGCTGCTAAGCGGGCTGAGATTATTACTGAACAAACTTTTTTAGTACGAGATCTAATCAATACCCCACCAAGTCATTTGACCCCTGATTCATTTTGCAACACTATGAAAAAGCAAGGATCAAAGATTGGCGTTAAAGTTGAAATCATAAATGATGCTGCTTTGCGTAAGGGTGGCTACGGCGGAATTATTGGTGTTGGTCAAGGTTCTGCCAACCCACCAAGACTTTTACATGTTTCATACAATCCAGCAAAGACCAAAAAAAGATTTGCATTTGTTGGCAAGGGCATCACATTTGATACAGGTGGACTGGCATTAAAACCGGCTGCTGGTATGGAGGCGATGAAAGCCGATATGTCAGGAGCTGCCGCCGTAATTGCTTCAGTCTTTGCCATCGCACAACTTAAACTGCCAATCGCAGTAGATGGTTGGGCACCTCTTGCTGAAAACATGGTGAGCGATACTGCAACTAGGCCAAGTGATGTAATTACTATCTATGGTGGCAAAACAGTTGAGGTATTAAATCCAGATGCTGAAGGCAGATTAGTTTTAGCTGATGCATTAATTAAGGCTGCTGAGGTTGGCAAAAAAGCTGGCGGCTTAGATGGAATCATTGATGTGGCAACACTTACTGGTGCGCAAGTTGTCGCTCTCGGAAGTAGAACCTCTGCAGTTATGACAAATAATGAAGTATTTAGTAATCAATTTTTAGCTGCCGCAGCATTATCAGGTGAAGCATTTTGGCCAATGCCATTACCTATTGAACTTCGCGCATCCCTTGATTCACCGATTGCAGATTTAGCAAATATTGGTGATCGAATGGGTGGCATGTTAGTTGCTGGATTATTCTTAAAAGAGTTTATTGATCCTCAAACCCCATGGCTCCATTTAGATATTGCTGGCCCTGCCTTTAATGAAAAGATCGCACATGGCTACACACCTGTTGGCGGCACTGGGATCGCCCTGCGCTCACTAGTTCAATTAGCTGAGTTGGCTTCATCACAGTCGTAGTGTGGATAAATCACTAGGTCGAGTGAGCACCAAATTCGTGGCAGGATTACCTCATGGCCGATTTTGATCTAGTAATTCTCGGTGGTGGTAGCGGTGGTTACGCAGCCGCGCTTCGCGCATCGCAATTAGGTCAAAAAGTAGTTTTAATTGAAAAAGATAAACTCGGCGGCACCTGTCTTCACAAAGGTTGCATCCCAACCAAAGCCCTTCTTCATGCAGGCGAGATCGCAGATAACACCCGTCATGCTGGTGAGTTTGGCGTTAAGGCTGATTTTCACTCGATGGATATGACAGCGGTTAACACATATAAAGATGGCGTTGTTTCAAAGCTTCATAAAGGTCTTGAAGGATTAGTTAAATCTAGAAATGTTACCTATGTGCAAGGAATCGGAAAATTAGTTTCAAATAATACTGTTGAAGCAAATGGCACCAAATACACCGGCAAGAATGTAATTCTTGCAACCGGCTCATTCCCTAAAACTTTGCCTGGTCTTGAGATTGATGGCAAGCAGATAATTACCAGTGAACAAGCAATCAAGATGGATTACGTACCGAAAT
>Ga0304730_1002774_pt1 | contig 12216 bp, 14 predicted proteins | sample M_130628_MF_Meta_FD_190474 | JGI IMG/M metagenome (GOLD analysis project Ga0304730, IMG submission 190474) | Freshwater microbial communities from Lake Montjoie, Canada to study carbon cycling - M_130628_MF_MetaG (v2) (version 2) | ecosystem: Environmental > Aquatic > Freshwater > Lake | place...
GGCCAAAGGGAATCCACCAGGCGTAGTACCATCATGTATGACTAATGTGTTTTTATTGGTATCTACTGTTGCTTCACTAACAGCACCAGTAAACGATGCTGTTTGAGCAGTAGTACCTCTTCTCCATTGTATTTGTGTGGCCATTTAAAATCCTTGAATTATCTCTTATTTATACTTATGCTAGGTAGCCAAAATCTTTTGTCAACAGGTAATTTTTAGGTGTAATTGGGTCTACACGACAATCATACAAAACTGTTAAATCTTCACCAAATGCAGATGTTGTGGCATCTGTAAGAGTGCCCCAATCACCTGTTGGAAAATAATCAGCAAAAGAAGCATTACCACTACCACTTGATGTGTTTGCTTTACTGAAGGCTGCATTAGCTTGAATGAATGAAGCAGTTGCAGTATCTTGTGCTGTTGTAGCAGTTGATTGAGCACCTGATGCGGTACTTGCGGCAGAACTTGCTGTTCCTTGAGCCGATGTTGCAGTTGATTGTGCAGTATTAGCCGCAGAGAAAGCTGCATTAGCTTGATTTCTCGCAAACGTATCAACTGATCCAGCCGAAATAGTATTTGCTAATGCAAACGAAGCGTTCGCTTGATTTCTTGCAAACGTATCTGTTGTACCACCACCTGCATTGGCAGTATACTGTTTTGAACCATCTGAAAACTGGAAGTAACCACTCGTATTTGCAACAAAGACATTTGAGTATACTACATTGGCACCAGAGATTACACCACCAATACCAGAACCAGTTGTTATACTATTAGCAGTTAAGGCAGAAGTACTTACATTTAATGTAGTTGTAACACTAAGATTTGTTATTGTTGCGTTTGAGAGAACAGTTAAGTTTCCACTAACTGTTAAATTACCAGTGATTGCACCACCAGCTTGAACATTTAATGAGTTGTTTGCTCTCGCAAATGCAGCTGTTATGCTATTGTTTTGGGTTGTATCTGTCGCAGTAGAAGTGTTAGCGGCTAAGAAAGCTGCATTGGCTGTGTTGAAAGCAGTATTGGCAAAATCATAAAGATCAACACCATCATCACTAAAAATATTGGCACGAACAGTACCAGAGACTGTGAGTAAACCAGTTGTCTTATTGAATGTAAGTTTTTCTGAGCCACCCAATGAACCGGAGTCATTGAACTGTAACTCGGTATCTAATCCAGCTGGTCCAGTAAATCGTGTGATAGACTGTATAGTATTAGACGCACCACCACGATAGAATATTTTTCCATCATAGGTGTTAATGGCAAGTTCACCATTAGCTAATGCTGTAGGTGTATTACCAGTTGCGGCTGAAAACTTAAGCTGAATTACTGTGTTAGACATTAGAACGAACTACCATCACTTACCTTAGTTTTAGAAAGGATCAATGGTGTAGGTTCTACTAGATCAGGCACAATTACAGGATTAACTTTTTTAGGTTTAGGAGGTGGGACTAAAGATTCTAATTTTAAAATTTGTTCTTTCAAACTAGAAATCTCTCCATCTCTTTCTTCTAATGTTCGTTTTAATTCAGCACTTCTTTTCAGTTCATCATTTAAAGCCGTTTGTATTCTTGACTTTTCTTCGTGAGCAGAATCGTTAGATTCAACTCTGGAAAGTTGTTGTCTCAACAAAACAATTTCACCATTTAATATATCATAACTATTCTGTAATTCTGTTTTATCTTTACCTGTATTCTCAGCTAATTTTAACTGAGTTTGAAAGATAAAATTCTGCTTAATAATTGATACTAGATTATCAAGCAGAATATCCTGGTACGTGTTTGAAAACTCTACACTCATAACAATTCCTTTTCATAAATTTTTAGAATGTTCCACCAGACAAATGTGAGAAAGAAGGAACACCCGAATTATTTATAGTCAATACATGGCCTTCAGTTGAAGACGATGCAGTCGATAATGCAGAACCACCAGCACCCAATAGAACACCATTAGTAGTAAATGATGTAGCACCTGTACCGCCTCGGCCAACTGATAATGTACCCGTTGTAATCGCAGCTGCATCAAGAGCAATCGTTGTTGTATTTGCAGAAATGATACGACCATTTGCGGCAACTTTAAATGATGCAACAGCGGAACTAGAACCGTAATCAGCAGAACCAATTGAAATGTTGGTTACATCAGTATTAGCAATTAGTGCTGTGCCGTTTGCGAGACTGAAGACAGCTGCAATACTGTTGTTCTGTGTAAGGTTAACAGCAACAACACTATTAGCAACTTCAAAGGCAGCTGTTATACTATTGTTTTGAGTAAGGTTAATCGCAGACTGTAATGAAATTGTGTTATTACCAGATAAGAAAGAAGCATCAGCTGTATTCTGTGCATTGGTAATATTAGTATTTTGCGTTGTATTAATTGCAGCCTGCAATGTTGCAGCTGTGTTAGCCGCCAAGAAAGCTGCGGCCGCAGTATTTGTTACTGATGTAATACTGGTGTTTTGTGTATCATTAACAGCTGCATCAGCAAGAACATAATAATAAGTGCCATCATTCGTTGCTGTCCACTTACCAGATGATTCGTTCCACAACAATGCAACATTAGCAGAAGATCCACGATTGACTTCAAAACCAGCGTTTTCTGTTGGAGCTAATGTAGATGGTATTTCAGCATTAAGGGTGATAATATTATCACCAAGTTGAACATTGGTTGTATTAGCATATGTTCTAGTACCACTTACTGTCAGATTACCATCAATAACTAAACTACCAACAATTGTACCACCAGCTTTTGGTAGTGCGTTGTTAGCAGTTGTAAATGCAGCTGCAACACTATTTGTTACAGATGTGATGTTTGTATTTTGAGTAGCATTAATAGCTGCTACATCAGTTGCAACAGCTGCGTTGTTAGCTGTTAGAGAAGCATATGATATACTATTATTCTGTGTTAAGTTAATTGCAGACTGTAATGTAGATGCGGTATTAGCGGCATCAAAGGCTGCAGCAGCAGTATTGTTTGTGGTTGTTATGTTCGAAGCATTTGTATTGCCAGAAGCATAAGCTGCATTCGCTTGATACCATGCAGAATTGGCAGCAATAAATGCGCCGTTTGCCTGATTACGAACCCATATGTCTGATGCGTTGTTTGCAGCTAAAAAGGCCGCATTTGCATGATTGTAAATTAGACCTTGTTGGTCAATATAGAATTTACCGCCAATTGCAATAGATCCTGTACCTGCAGGTGAACCAATGTATGCAATATTACTTGTATATGAATATGCTGGTTCTGCAATATTTAACGATGCTGGCGCTGGCGTTGCCGTGGAATATTTTAGTTGAATTACTGTATTCGCCATTCTCGGTCCTTATTGTTATTATCGTCTATTTATGTAAATCGGTAGTTTAAAAAGTACCACCAGATATTGTTGACAACCCTATCTCACCGACATATCTGTATCCTGTAATCATAACAACTTTAGAAACTGTTAGTGCAGTTGGTATTGTACCACCAATGAAGTTTAATACTCCAGATTGATAGTCAAAGAACCATTCACCAGCACCAGCAACACCAGCATCAAACATTTGAGTGCCAGTTGCAGTTGGATCTGATGCACCAGAAGTATCTGAATACACTTTCACAAAATATGTTGATCCAAATTCTGGTGGAATCCAATCTGTCACATTGGTTTTCCATGTGGGATAAACACTGCTAATTGCAGTCGTTGTAGTGTCTGCTGTACATTGCACTCTTGCAGTTGTTTGATATGCCTGTACGATTCCAGTTACCGCAGCTGCCGTAGTTGGTATTGAATTCGCTTGAGTCCAAATTTTATCGCCACGATTAATTGTTGGACTTGCAATTGATTCATTACTAGCACCTTTATTCGTGCTAGTATCCGTCTTGGCCACGCCAAAAAGTTTTTTATATAACAAGTCCGTTTTCTGTGCGTCTGATACGGCCATTTAATTACTCGCAGTTTCTAATGATAAAGCGGTTACCGTTTGGCCGCTTGTAAGTTTAATTCTCACATAAACCTCACTCAAGGTACTGTTTGAACTTGAGATTGTTCCAAATGTACATGTCTTGCTATGTGCAGATACGGAGGAGTTAAGTGTTACAACACCACCTAATGCACAACCATTTGAACCATTACCTGGTGCAGTAGCACCTGGAATACCAGAACCACCATATGCAATTGACATATCTAACCATCCGTTTAATGATGATGTGGAATCAATGACTGTTCCAGGCAATGCAACCCAAAGGCCTGCAATTGTACCAGTAAATTTAATATTGAATTTTGATAGAGATGTTCTAACAAATTTAAATGTAAAATATTGTGCAGCTGTACGGCCTGTACTTAAATTAGGACCAACAGGTAAGTAACCAGATGCGTAATTTGTTTGATCGTGTTTTAATGTGGCTGCAACAATAGTCGCATCATATGATTGCAATGTACCTGTTTGACTGTTAAACAAAGTAGCATTGTTTGCATATGCAGGATTATCTGTAGAACCAGGATTTAAAATTCTGCCTGCTGTTCCAGAACCAGTACCAACAGCTGAACCAAAAGTTACGGTTGATTCTTCCATCAAACTGGAAGTACCAGTCTTATATAGAACTGTGTTTGCCAATGCAACTGTAAATGCTTGTGATGCTGTAGAATAACTGTTATCTACTGTCACACTTGGACCTGTTGCAGATGAACTGAAACCAGTTGTAATAGATGCAGTTGTATTAACTGTTACAGAACCACTAGTCACATATAAGTTTCTTGTAAGTGGATATGTAATACCAACTGTTGGATATGTGTTACTAGATGGTGCTGCAAATGCACCACCGGCAGAACCTGTAAAGAAGGTATTACTAGTTGGGAACATGTCACCACTTAACTTGGCAACATTGACACCCATTTTAAATGTTGTTGAGCTATTGTAATGTGGAATCGTACTAGAATATGTAAACGATTCAGACAATGGTGATATGCTTGCAGAAGTAAATGTTGGAGTACCTGGTGCAGAATCATCATAGTACCAAGATGGAGTTGAAGTATTGGAAGCGCCAGAATGGCTAATATAAATTTCATTCCATCCGTTTGATGTTGTTCCAGAACCTTGTGCATCAAAACTTCTCCAAAATCCTGAAGCTGCACCAGTGACTTGTGAATAGTCTTTACTATCGGTAATAATTAAATCACCAGTTGTTCCGTTGGCACTTGCAGAAGTAAATGTTACTGCACCTGCAGCTACGTTATCTTTATAAAGTGTTAGTGTTCCAGTATCACCTGGACCTAAGTTGTTGTATACATTTGTAGAATAACTTGCAGTTCTAAGAACAGAAGTAACAGTTGAACCACCTGCAACTGATTTACCACCAGTTGTTGTTCTATCTGTTTGCGTAAAGTTTGTCATACGATATGTCAACAAACTGTTTATCGTCAAAGATGTTCCGCCAGGAAATGGAGTTGGTGATGCAGGTACTAATTTACCAAGTACATTGTTTAGTAGTGCAAGACCATCGGTAACTTTTGTAGTTGTAGTTAATGTTACTGCATTACTTACTAATTGACCAACTGTGTTTGCACCAAGGTTAATTGTGTTACCAGTTGTTGCAGAATTGTTGGCAGCAGTGAAAGCAGCATTGGCAGTATTTCTAGCAACTTGGTCTAAAGGATCCGCGGCTGCATTATTAGCGGCAGTAAAGGCTGCATTTGCTTGTAAGAATGCAGCTGTAATGCTATTGTTCTGTGTAGTATTAACAGTTTCAAGTGTGTTTGCAAAAGCATATGATGCATTTGCTTGAATGAATGCAGAGTTTGCTTGATTGCGAACCCATAAATCAGATGCATTATTTGCTGCGATAAAAGCGGCATTGGCATAGTTACTTGCTGAAAGAGCATTCGTAACTGCCGTGTTTGCTTGAATAAAAGATGCATTTGCCTGATTGCGAACCCATGAATCACTAGCATTATTAGCAGTAGAAAAGGCTGCGTTGGCAGTATTGTAAATTAACTGTTGTTGGTCAAGATAAAACTTACCACCAATCGCAATGACGCCATCACTATTCTCTGTACCAATGAATAGTGTATTACTTACATACGAGTAAGCTGGTTCGGCAATATTTAATAACTGCGGAGTTGCGTTACTTGACGAACTCTTTATTTGAATGGAGGCTAATGCCATTAAAAACTACCTCCATTAACAGACACAACTGCAGCTGTTATATTATTTGCTTCGAATTGACCAGTCGCTGAATTATAGACAAGTGTTTGTCCATTAGTCACGCCGGCAGCCGAAACACCACTAACTTGAGCAATGCTTACGTTTGGTTGTGGATTGAAATTCTGTGCAACAATCTTAGTCTTTGCTGACTGATTGATTGTTGCTTTACCAATACCACTTGTAACATTTATTTTAGCATTTATTGCCATTATGAATGTGTAACTCCAGGTAATACATTTACGATGCCCTCAATTACCCTTGTTGTGGTATTTGAAATCGTTATAACTAAATCATAAAGATATCGGCCTGGAGAAAGATTAGCAGTATTAGCGGATGTCATAGACAAAGTAATTTCACCATTTGCATTACCTGTTACAGTAGCAGTGAAATTAGTTGCTGTCGATGAATAGTAAGATTTGCGTACTTGAGATGATGCTGTGTAACCATAAAGGTTTACAGCAGCACCAGTCGTATCAGTTACGTTTACTGTAGTGGAAAATGTTGCGTATTGTTCAACACTAAGTTCTGAATATGCGGCCAAGATTTAACTCCCAATTTGATTACCTATTTAGTCTAACTGGGAGTTAGTTAGTGAATATTAGAATGTGATTGATCCACTTGATGTGAATGTATAGATTGTATAACCAGGCGAAGTTGTTCTTGTAGCTGTAGTTGATACTGCATCTTTGTAGATTGATGGATAACGTATGATTACGATACCGGAGCCGCCTGCTCCAGGAGTTGTATTGGCACTAAACTGACCTCCACCACCACCGCCTGTGTTAGTTGTACCTGATGTTCCTGCGCCAGATGTAAGTCCACCAGCTCCACCTCCGCCTACTCCACCAAAACCACCTACTTGATTACCTGAACCACCTCCACCACCACCATAAACCACTACAGACCCTGTGATTGAGGATGCAATTCCATTACCACCAGCACCACCATTACCAGCACTTGCGCTGTATGCTCCCGATGCGCTTGTTCCTTTTGCGCCAGCACCACCACCTCCTCCAGCAACAGTACCAATTATAGTATCTCCACCTGCATTTCCTTGTCCTGATATACCTCCTCCACCGTAATTTGCATGGGCACTTCCGCTATCTCCTCCTGAACCACCACCTGAACCACCTCTGGTTCCATTGCCAAGATAAGATGCACCACCTCCTCCACCATAAGCTACAAAGTTACCTGTGGCAGCAGCTGAAGATACAGCAAATAAAACTGAATCACCGCCACTACCACCACCAGAAGCACTAGTTGAATAGGCCCCAGCCGCACCAACGGTTACAAATATTTGAGATCCTTGAATAACTGATGTTTGTCCAGAAAGAACACCTCCTGCACCACCACCCCCTCCTTGACCAGAAGAGCCAGAACCTCCACCACCACCGCCACCACCTGCAACTATTAAATATTCAATAATAGGTGGAGTTATGCCTGTCCAATTCTGTGCTTTGACAGCTTGCGCTGCTTGCGATATATTCCAAACGCCAGAGAATTGTGTCATGGTTTTATTCTGTTACTTCAACCCATGAACCTGTTTCTAGATTCCATGTGTATGTTTTATTATCGGATGGATATGCTGGTTGTTCAACCCAAGATGTATCTGATTCACGCCATACATAACGCTTACCTTCTGTAGTAGGCATTGCAACTGGTGCACCCCAATTACATGTTGTCTCATTCAAAACCCATGAAGCAAAAGGTTTTGGTGGAATAAACGCATCACGTTCTGAGTCGTATGTGAATCCAATACCTGCATAGTTTTTACGCAATGGAGTTCCACCTTGTGAGTGAACACCACCTTGTGTGTTATATGATGTTTGAACCCAAGAAGCTGGATCTCCCCAATGACCTGTGTTCAATGTTTCTTGGTCGATAACAATCACTTGTGTTACGACTCCGTTTTCTACTTTAGCAAAATGTGCCATTTTCTAATCTCCTTAATTAAAATGTTACTGTACCTGATGAGGTCCAGATGTAAATTTGATATCCATTATTATATAGTATTTGTGGATTACCAGTTGTTGATGATGGTGCTGAACAATTTTGTGGATAACGAATAACAACTACACCAGAACCACCGTTTCCACCTAAAGTTGTTGCAGAACAAGTACCACCTCCACCAGACCCAAAGTTTGCATCTGCGGATCCACCAGCTGATCCACTAATATTTCCTGGAATACCAGCATGTGGACCACTTACACCAGGATATGTTGAAAAGGTACTGCTGCCAGATCCTCCTGCACCAGAGGCATAAATTTGTTTTGTACCAGTAATAGAAGACATATATCCAGCTCCACCATTACCTGATTGCTGAATTGCCCCGCTATATGCACTTCCACCAACAGAACCTGCACCACCTCCACCACCAGCAGGATACTTAGGATTCTCATACCCAGTACCACCACCATATCCTTGGCCTGTTGTTCCACTTCCAGCAGTATTGCCACCCCTAAACATTCCACCACCTGAACCACCACTACCTGTTGGAGTAACAGAACCTGCACCACCACCACCAACACAAGTAACTGAACCAGATGTTGCGGCAGTAAGAATAGTTGAACCAAAACCAAATACAGAATTTGCACCATTGGATCCGGAAGAATTTTGAGTACTTGATCCTGTTCCTCCAGCACCTATAGTAACTGTGTATGTTGTTCCTGAAGTGATAACATATCCAGTAGTAGTTAATAATCCACCAGCTCCAGCTCCAGGTGAAGCAAGAGCACTACCGCCATCATAACCTGTTCCAGCACCACCGCCTCCAGCTACAACAAGGTATTCAACAATAGCAGTAGGTAGTCCCGTTAAAGGATTTATTGTGCCTGTAATAAGGCCGCCTAATAAAGATTGACTCATTTTAACTCCATTTGATAATTACAATGCCTGAACCGCCGGGTTTTCCAGAATCATCATTATCAGAAGAATGTGAACCTCCACCTCCGCCAGTATTTGGTGTTCCCGCAGTACCTGGTGTACTGTAGTAACTTCCACCATTACCACCACCACCAACGCCGCCAGTACCACCTGTATATGCCGCTGGATAAGCTCCACCACCACCACCGCCTGCATAGTATGTAGAAGTACCAATCAAAGAAGACGCAGTACCAGCACCACCAGCACCACCATTATTTGCGTCACCATTTCCTCCTACAGCACTAGCACCGCCACCTCCGCCGCCTGTATAAGTACCACCAGTACCGCCAGCATTGCCTTGTCCAGCAGTTCCAGAACCGGCAGAGCCATATCCACGAGATTGTCCGCCGCCAGAACCACCAGAACCTGCATCGGTGATAGTATTTCTTGCACCTCCACCACCACCTGTAGAAGTAATTCCATTAAATATAGAATCACCACCTTTTGCGGCACTATTATTAAGAATAGCGCCATAGCCGCCTGCACCCACAGTAACGGGATAAATTGTTCCCGCAGTTACGCTTAAACCTGTACCAGTTTTAAATCCACCAGCACCACCTCCTCCACCATGTTCTTTACCCCCACCTCCACCCCCAGCAACCACAAGATATTGAACCTGAGTCGCACCAGCAGGGGCTGTCCATAAATTGGATGAGTAGAAAACAGCCGTATTTGCAGGAAGAGTTATTAACGCAGTTGGTGTAGTAGGAGCCAATGAAAATGTTCCACTTGTTGTGAACGTATGAATAATGTATCCACCATAGCAAGTAACAGTACCGCCTGTGTAATATTGCACATAGCCTGGATAACGAACTATAACGATGCCTGAACCTCCTGAACCTCCAGTTCCAGAAACTCCAAATCCACCTCCGCCTCCACCAGTATTAGTAGTACCAGATCCGCCATTTATAGTACTAGATCCACCTGTTGCTCCACGACTAACTCCACCTAGGCCCCCACCACCAGCACCACCAGTACCACCTACTCCGCTAGTGTCCGCAGGACCTCCTCCTCCACCAGCATAGATTACAACTGATCCGCTAATTGATGATGATATTCCAGAACCACCATTCCCAGCAATGGAGGGGATTGCTGATAAACCAACTGTACCAGCTCCACCACCTCCACCACCTACATAATATGAAGAAGAATAACCCAACCCGCCAGCATTCCCTTGTCCAGCAACACCCTGGCCAGTAATGACTGAAGTTCCTCCGCCACCAGTAGTATTTGCACCACCACCAGAACCACCGTTTAATCCCGGAGCTGTATAACTAGAACCACCGCCGCCGCCACCCCCAAGTGCGGTTATACTACCAAATACAGAATTTTGTCCAGATGTCGCAGATGCACCGCCAGCCCCTACAGTAACTGTATATGTTGTACCATTGGTTACAGGCACAATACCTTGTAATAAACCACCAGCACCTCCACCTCCACCAATATAACCACCACCTCCACCTCCTGCTACAACAAGGTATTCAACATACTTAGGAGCATTAGTTTTACTAGTGCCCGACCATGCGCCTTGTATAAGACCAAAAAGTTGTTTTTTTAATTTAAATATTCCATTTGCCATAGTTTAAAACGTAATCGTTCCTGATGCGTAAAAAATATAAACTCTGTAAGATCCTGATATGTATGTAGTGGGTGAACCTGTTGTACTTGTTGCTTGAGATAGATAAGACGGGTATCTGATGACTACGATGCCTGAACCTCCTGATGGACTTTGACTACCAGCAGCGCCATATCCACCTCCACCGCCGCCACCACCTGTGTTATTTAACCCAGAAGTTGATTGGATAGTAACTCTTCCATCTACATCACCATATGCGCCATTCCCGCCGCCACCTGCACCAGTTCCTGAAGGGGCGCCGCCTCCTCCACCAGCATATTGGGTTGGGGAGCCTGTAATACTAGAAACAGTACCAGCACCGCCGGCGCCACCCACTGCATTTACATTTGAAGGGCTAAATCCTGCTGACCCGCTTCCGCCTCCTCCTCCGTTGGCATAAGAGCCCGTTGGCCCAGTAGAAGTTCCTCCTGGATTTCCTTGACCAGTGGTTCCTGCGGCTCCAACATAATAGGGTGAACTACCGCCAGCACCACCTCCACCTCCTGATCCTCCAGATAAAGAATATCCAGAAGCTCCACCTCCAAGTGCACCTCCGCCACCACCAATTGTAGTTATACTGCCAAATATTGAACTTGAACCATTAGATCCAACTCCAGAGCTACCACTACCCGCACCACCTGCACCAACTGTAACAGTTATAGTTGAACCAGTAGTTATGGTATATCCTGTTGCAGTAAGCAAACCACCTGCACCTCCACCGCCTCCAAAGTAAGATCCGCCCGATCCACCTCCAGCGACAACGAGATATTCTACTGTTGTTACAGGGAATGATAAGCCGTCAACGGCATTGGAAACTATTCCACCTGTGTATCTATTAAGCATTAAGAATCTCCTTAGGAGATTTCTTCCCAAGAAACTGTAACAGTTAGACCGTTAGCTGTTCCGGATTTAATGCCAATAGATTTATTTTCTTCTAAGTAGAATGAAGTTGATTTATCACTCAACACAAGAGTCGAATTTCCTGGAACGGAAATTTGATTGGCAAAGTATAAGCCTGTACCAGTCACCGCAGCAGCAGAATATAGATTTAGCGTTACTGAAACAGCGTTAGCATTAGTCTCTCTGTTTGCTACCAAAATGGTATTAATTTTATATACTTTACCACTTGATGCTGGATTACTTAATAATCCAATCTCAGATGTTGTTGATAATAGTTGTGTGTTAGAGTTCGCATTGATTAACGAGACATTAACAATATTAGGTGCGGCCATTTAGTTTTATCCTCCAAATACTATTGACATAGCAATAGACTTTCCTGTTGATGCGCCGGGAGTGGCGAGTTTTGCATTAGTGATCGTTCCGTCAACGATATTATTAGCGTTGACTGCTGTAAGACCTAGTTTATCTCCTGTGACAGAGCCAGTAGCTAAGTCTACAGAAACAATGGCACCGTTAGCAATAGCTATCGATGTGACTGCATTTGATCCTAAGCCGTCTACTGTAATTCTTGTTAGTGCCATAGTTTCTTATTCTTATTGTTTATTT
>Ga0304730_1002783_pt1 | contig 12180 bp, 8 predicted proteins | sample M_130628_MF_Meta_FD_190474 | JGI IMG/M metagenome (GOLD analysis project Ga0304730, IMG submission 190474) | Freshwater microbial communities from Lake Montjoie, Canada to study carbon cycling - M_130628_MF_MetaG (v2) (version 2) | ecosystem: Environmental > Aquatic > Freshwater > Lake | place...
GAGTATTAGGTGGTATTACAGGTTCATTATTTGGAACGGCTTCATATGCTACTCAAGCATTAAGTGCTTCTTATGCACCAACAGCAGCAACCTTTCCATTTACAGGTTCTGCAATCATAACAGGTTCATTGACTATAACAGGTTCATTAAGAGGTAACGTATCAGCACTATCAATTGCCTCTACAACAGCTTCTTTAGATTTAGCAACAAGTAATTTCTTTACTCTAACACTTGCCAATGGAGCAAACACACATATTAGTGCCTCAAATATTTTACCTGGTCAAACAGTCAATATTAGAGTAACACAAGGTTCTGCAGGAACAGGAACACTCTCATTTAATTCAGCTATTAAACAATCAAGTGGATCTTTATATACAGGTTCTATGATTGCAAATGCAGTGGACGTAGTTTCTTTAATTGCTTTTGATTCATCAAGCGCATATATTAGTTATATAAATAATTTCGTATAAAAAATGTTTACACCTTTCGCCTTTATAAAAAGACAAGTTTCGGCAGCTATTGCTACAATACAAAAAGTATTAATAGCAGGAGGCTTTACTTCTTTTAGAGCTGTTAATTATAATAATATTATAAAAACAACTCCAACAACAGCCATTGATACTACTTTTAATATGGGAACTGGAGCAAATAATAGTATATATGCTTCTGCAATCGATGAAAATGGTAAAATATTAATTGGGGGAAATTTTACATCCTATTCAGGTTCAACTCAAAACTACTTTACAAGAATAAACACAAACGGTACTAGAGATACAACTTTTAATACAGGAGGAGGAACCAATGGACTAGTATATACAGTACTGCCTGTATCACAAAGTAAAATATTAATTGGAGGAGCTTTTAGTACATACTCAGGCTCAGCAGCGATAAGAATAGCAAGATTAAATTCAAATGGTACTCTAGACAGTACATTCGCTGTAACTACTAATCCTTTATTAGATAACAGTATTTATACTTTTGCAACTCAATCAGACGGTAAAATTATAGTAGGAGGAGTTTTTCAAAATACTATATGGAGTAGTAATTACCTATCTAAACTAACCCCACAACTAATTCCAGACACAACTTTTAATCCAGTAACAGGTTTAAATGCTGGCGTATATGCTTTTGCTACTCAGTCAGATGGTAAAATAGTAGTAGGAGGAGCCTTTACTACATATTCAGGTTCTACTGTAAATAGAATAGTAAGAATAAATACAGATGGTACTAGAGATACAACTTTTAATGTTGGAACAGGATTTAGCAGTGGTGAAGTTGACGTTATAAGAGTACAGTCAGATGGCAAAATTCTAGTAGGAGGGTCATTTCTTTCTTACTCAGGCTCTACTGTAAACAGAATAACAAGAATAAATACAGATGGTACAAGAGATACGACTTTTAATCAAGGAACAGGATTTAATAATGGGCAAGTGTACGACTTGCAACTACAATCAGATGGAAAAATAATAGCAGTAGGGACATGGACTCTTACTTACTCAGGGTCATCAGCTATTCGTATAGCAAGAATTAACCCAAGTGGTTCATTAGATACAACATTTAACTCCGGTACAACAGGATTTTCTGCAAATCAATACAGTGCACAAATTCAAAATGATGGAAAAATTATAGTAGTAGGATTAAGTGCTACTTATTCAGGTTCAGCAGTACAAAGAATTAGACGTATAAATACAAACGGGACTTTAGATACGACTTTTAATATTGGGACAGCAGGATTTAACAATACAACCTACAGAGCTAGAATACAACCTGATCAGAAAATAGTTGTATTAGGAGTATTTACTTCCTACTCAGGTTCTGCAATAAATAGAATAGCAAGAATAAATACTAATGGAACCTTAGATACAACCTTCAACCCCGGAACAGGATTTAATTCTGTTACACAAATTCTTAGCGGTTTAGAATTAGATTCAAGTGGAAGTATCTATGTTGGAAGTAATTTCGCAACATACAATAGTGCAACAGCAAATTACTTTGTAAAATTAACTTCAAGTGGTTCTATTATAACAGGATCAGGACAATATATTGGATTTAATAATGTTGTTAACTCTCTATTAGTAGATAGTACTGGAAGTGTATATGCTGGGGGGGCTTTTAATGGTCCTATATCACCTAATAATTACATAGTAAGACTAAATACAGACGGTACAAAAGACTACTCTTTTCAAATAGGAACAGGATTTCAAAATACAGTATACAGCTTACAAGTACAATCAGATGATAAAATAGTAGTAGGAGGAACATTCACTACTTATTCAGGCTCAGGGCCTCAATCCTTAGTTAGATTAAATTCTAATGGCACAAGAGATACTTCTTTTAGTATGGGTAGTGGATTTAATAATTATGTATACAAAACATTAATACAATCTGATGGAAAAATACTTGTAGGAGGGTCATTCACTACCTACTCAGGTTCAACTCAAAACTATATAACAAGGTTAAATTCAAATGGATCAGTAGATACAACTTTTAATATAGGAACAGGAGCTGAAGTTTCAAGTAATGGGTTTCCAATAGGACTAATTCAAGACCAATCAGGAAGTATACATTATGGAAATCCTTACCTGACTGTATATAGTGGATCTTCAGTAACAGGTTATGTAAAACTTACTCCAAGTGGCAGTATTGATTCTACATTCTTAAGCACAGCAGTTAGTGCAAGTAGTACACCAGGAGCATATACTGCAGGAACTTCAGGCACTGGAGTACAGTCAATATCTATAGATAGTAGTAATAATGCTTATTTATTTGGAAATTTTCAAAATTATTTACCTCCTGGAAGTAAAAAAATTCTTGCTTTAAATCTTACTCAAGGAGATATAAGTACACCTCCCTATTTTAATTTTAGCTTTAAATATAGTGTCAACATTTCAGCTAAAGATCCTTCAGGAAATATTTGGGTAGCAGGACCACAAGGTTTTATTGATATTGGAAGTACTGCTAATGTAGCTAAATTAAGTCCTCAAGGAAATTTAATAACATATTTTCTTAATAATTTTGTTTCTCAAACAGCATTATATCCATTACCTGATGGAAAAATACTAATATCTGCAAATACCCCAGGTGATGGTACATATCCTGTATATAGATTTAATTCAAATGGAATTTACGATAATACATTTCAAATGGATACTGGTTCATATGGTAGTGCGCTTGCTATAGGACGACAATCTACAGGTAAAATAATAATAGGGGGAGATTTTTATAATTTTGATTTAACCCCACAAATTCAGTATTTTTTAAGACTTAATCCAAGTGGAAGTGTAGATACTACATTTGTTGGGAATAGTGGATTTAATAACTATGTTTATTCTATAAATGTATTACCAGATGATTCTATGATAATAGGAGGACTATTTGGTGATTTTAATGGTCAAACAATAAACAAGATAGCAAAAATAGATGCTGATGGATACCTAGATACTTCCTTTCTTACTTCTTTAAACTCATATGCCGGATTCTATGATAATGTCTATAAAACAGCTATACAACCTGATGGAAAAATAATTGTAATAGGTTCATTCGATGCTTATTATGTTGATTTTGAAGGTGGATATGCAGCCTTTGGAATAGCAAGATTAAATTCTGATGGTACATATGATTCTACTTTTAATACAGGAAATGGTTTTTATGGATCTTCTTATTTTGCTAATAGTAGATTATGTAAAATAATTATAGATCAAGATAATAATATTCACATAGTAGGTGATTTTACATACTATAATGGAGTATTAGTAAATGGATATGTAAAATTATCACCAAATGGAACTTTACTCCCAGCCTTTGATGGCTCAATTACTAGCCCAATAGGAATAAATGCAATTAACTCAAACATAGGAACTGCAAACACAATAGAACTAATAGACGTATAAAAATTATGACACTAAAAGAATTTTTAACAGACAAAACCCTTACTTCAGTAGAAATTACTGAACAGTACAATTTAATTTACAATGTTTATGTAGATCAAGCCGGATACGGTTTAGATATTGATACATCAAATGTAGAGGCAGGAACTCAATTAACTATGAGACAAGATTTTACTTTAGAGAATGATATCCTTTCTGTAGCAGGCATATCTATAGATACAACTCAAATTAATATGTTGTAAAATTTTACATATTTATTATAAAATATAATTTAAATGGCTACAATAAGTACCTCAGGAATATCAGCGTTACAAGTAATTAAATCCGAACATCTATTAAGGATAATAAACGCCTTAAATGGTGTTGTTTCTAATGATATAAAAATTTCAGGTTCATTAGCTAATGGAGACTCAAATACTGCTACTAATTATTCCCATGCGGAAGGAAATCTCACATTAGCTGTAAATAATTCACATGCAGAAGGGTCTGAAACTATAGCATCAGGACAGTACTCACATGCTGAAGGATATACATTTTTTGGTGATTCCGGTGATCAATTTACACAAGCAACAGGAATAGGAGCACATGCTGAAGGTAGAGGTACTTGGGCAAAAGGAGATGGATCACACGCAGAGGGTGCTTCTACAGGTAATGGAGTAGATACTGATTATATATTAACTGCGTCAGGTTCCTACTCACACGCTGAAGGAGCTAGCACATTATCGCTAGGAGTTTACTCACATGCAGAAGGATATTTTACAACAACAATAGGAATAGCATCCCATGCAGAAGGTAGACAAACAACAGCCTCAGCGGATTATTCACATGCTGAAGGGTTATCTATAACAGGAATATCAGGTGGAAGTTTAAGAGCATTAGGGTATGGCTCACATGCTGAAGGATATAATACAATAACTTATGGAACAGGATCACATGCTGAAGGATATTTTACAATAGCATCAGGGTCCTACTCACATGCGGAAGGAGGTTTAACACATACAAAAGGATTTGCTTCACACGCAGAAGGAAATAGTACATCTGCTTCAGGAGATTATTCACACGCAGAGGGATTAGGAACAGTAGCATTAGGAACTTACCAACATGTACAAGGACAATTTAATATTTCTTCATCTGATACATCAGCTTTTATTCATGGAAATGGAACTTCAACTTCAAATAGAAGTAACTTAATATTTGCTTCTGGATCAGAAGTTCAAGTGACCGGTTCATTAAGTGTATCAGGTACATTGAGAGTAGGTCCTACAACTGTATTAGGCGCACCAACTTATGGAGTTACTCCTCAAGCTATACTAGCTTTTAGTAGTAGTACTGCTGGTGGGGGTACTTTAGATTTAAGAAATACTAGTACAGATATAGCTGCTGGAGAATTTTTAGGTACTATCCAATTTTCAGGAAAGGATGATCAATCTGTAGCATATAGTATGGTGCAAATTAGAGCTACAGCTAATTACGCCCCAAATGCAGGAGATAGTGGTGGAGGTAACTTAAAATTCTATACATCTCCAGGAATTGGAGGAAACCCTCCATATGAACGTATGGCTATATCAGCTTCTGGGTTAGTGAATATGACTAGTGGATTAGTAGTGACAGGATCAACTACTATAAATAATATACTAACGCTAGTTCCAACAAGTTCATTACCAATAGGGCAACCAACAGGATCCTTTATAGTATCAGGTTCAGGAGCAAATTGTAAACCATATTTTTATAATGGAACAACATGGACAGCATTATTCTAAAATTAAATAAAAAACAATAAAAATAACGTTATGATTAAACCAACAAAGTTACAAGAAACAGAATTACAAGAAATTAAAGATTTTCAAACTACATCAGAAAATCTAATAGCGCAATTAGGTCAATTGACTTTTAAAAAATTTCAACTTGAAAAAGAAGAACAATTTTTGAAAAAACAATATGAGCAAATTACATCTGCTGAAGTTGAACTAAGTAAAAAACTTAAAGAAGCTTATGGGGATGTTTCAATTAACTTACAAACAGGTGAGATAACATACCCCTAAAATATAAGTTTTGAGCCTTCTTGTAATATTTATTATCAAATGATTAACATTAAAAAACTAAATAAAACAAAATGGCTGAAACTTTATTATCTCCAGGCGTTCTAACTAGAGAAAATGACCAATCCCAAATTACACAAGGCCCTATTACTGCGGGAGCAGCTATTATAGGACCTGCAGTGTCTGGTCCTGTTAGAATTCCAACTTTAGTTACTTCTTATAGTGACTATCTAAGTAAATTCGGGGGTTCTTTCATTAGTGGGGGAGCTGCTTATGAGTACTTAACCTCAATCTCTGCTTATAATTACTTCCAACAAGGTGGAACTACTTTATTAGTACAAAGAGCAGTGAGTGGTACATTTGCTCCTGCAACTTCTAGTGTAACTAACAATGTATCTTTAATAACTGGATCTGTTGCTTCTGCTTCATTTACTGTATTAAACTCTAGTACAGGTTCATGGAATCAAATTCAAATTAACGCAACTACTGCTGTAGGTAATGTTAGGTATACAATTTATAACTATCCTTACGCTGCTACTGGTTCATATTATGATGGTACTAACTATATTTATCTAGGTGTAGGTAATGGAACTTTTGATGGTGTAAATGCTGTAACTTCAACAGGTAGTTGGGCAGGATATGTAGTGAATGCTATTAATAATGGAACAAGTGGATTAGCTAGTTACTTCTCAGCTTCATTCTCAGGAGGAAGATTAACTTTCTTTACTGATGCTACAGGTACTTCTCAAAACGCTTTTTCACTTACTAGTAGTTTCGGTGTAGGAACACCAGTAACACAATCATTTACAGGAGGTACAAATGGTACACCAAATACGGTATTTGTATTAGAAACTTTATCTCAAGGAGCTATTAATAATAGTACTAGTACTGAAGGAGCAAATAATACATTACCTTCAGGTTCTATAGATAATTTAAGACTTGAAGTTGTAAACCCTAACTCAGGAAGTGGTACATTTGATTTACTAATTAGAAGAGGTGATGATAATATCAATTCTAAAATAGTATTAGAACAATGGACTGGATTATCATTAGATCCAAATGCCCCAAATTATATTGAAGCTGTAATAGGTAACCAAACAACTACTACTGCTAACGGATATACCCAAACAACAGGAGATTATACTAATAAATCAAGATATGTAAGAGTAAAATCAGTTAATTATACTACTCCAAATTATTTTGATAACAATGGAACTCCAGTTTCATCTTATACATCATCTTTACCAACACCTCAAAGTAGTTCATTCGGTGGTGCTTTAGGAACAAATTGTGGAGTTTATGGATTATCAAATGGAGATTATACAACATCAATTGCTTTATTAAACAATGTAGATGAATTTAAATTCAATATAATCACAACTCCAGGTATTTATGCTACTTCAGGAAATTCAGTTATTACTTCATTAACTAATTTAGCAGTTAATAGAGGTGATTGTATTGCAATTGTTGATATGTCTGATCTTGGAGATAATGTTGCTACTGTAGTTAATAATGCTACTGCAGTTGATAGTTCATATGCTGCAACTTATTATCCATGGGTTCAAATTAGTGCTCCAAATACAGGAAAATTAACATGGGTTCCACCATCAACTATTATTCCAAGTGTTTACGCTTATAATGATAGAGTAGGTGCTCCATGGTTCGCTCCTGCAGGATTTACAAGAGGTGGATTAAGTGTAATTCAAGCAGAAAGAAAATTATCTCCATCTGATAGAGATACATTATACGCTGGTAAAGTTAACTCATTAGCTACATTCCCTGGTCAAGGTGTTGTTGCTTATGGACAAAAAACATTACAGAAAAAAGCATCTGCTTTAGATAGAGTAAATGTAAGAAGATTATTAATTGAATTAAAATCATATATTGGTCAAATTGCTAACGGATTAGTGTTCGAACAAAACACAGCAGTTACAAGAAATAGATTCTTAAGCCAAGCAAACCCATATCTTGAATCAGTTCAACAAAGACAAGGTTTATACTCTTATAAAGTAGTGATGGATGAATCAAATAACACGGCAGATGTAATTGATAGAAATCAATTATTAGGTCAAATTTGGCTTCAACCAACTAAAACTGCTGAGTTTGTTATATTAGACTTTAATATTACACCAACAGGTGCTACTTTCGCATAAAAATAATTAGGAATTGAAGCCCTAAATAAAAGGGCTTCTTTCCCTAATATTTATTATAAACAGATAATAATAAAATAATACACAAAATATAACATGGCAGTATTAAACCCAAACGAAATAATGTTCACTGCATTTGAACCTAAGGTATCAAATAGATTCATATTGTACATACAAGGTATCCCAGCTTATATGATCAAGAAAGCTTCTGCTCCCGGATTTGATGCAGGTGAAATAACACTAGATCACATCAATGTTTACCGTAAAATTAAAGGTAAAGTAAGATGGAATGATATGACCTTATCTTTATACGATCCAATCGCTCCAGCAGGATCTCAAGCAGTAATGGAATGGATGCGTTTATCTCACGAATCTGTAACAGGTAGAGATGGATACTCAGATTTTTATAAAAAAGATTTAACAATGAATATCCTAGGTCCTGTAGGTGATGTAGTTGGTGAATGGATTATTAAAGGTGCATTCATTAAAACAGCAACATTCGGAGACTACGATTGGGCTCAAGGTGAATCTGCAGCTGAAATCTCTATGACAATTGCAATGGATTATTGCATCTTGAACTTCTAATACAAGTTTAAAAACAATAAAAGTAACCCACCATTTTGGTGGGTTTCTTTATTTTTACTATATTTATATATAAACACAAATAAAATTTATGGATAATCAAGTTACACAAAAACCAAAATTCCCTACAGAAATTGTAGAATTACCTTCAAAAGGTTTACTTTACCCAAAAGAAAATCCTCTTTCAAGCGGTCAAATTGAAATGAAGTACATGACAGCTAGAGAAGAAGATATCTTAACTAACCAAAACTATATCCAACAAGGTACTGTTTTAGATAAATTATTAGAATCATTAATTGTTTCTAAAATTGAATTAAAAGATATCTTAATTGGAGATAAAAATGCTATTTTAATTGCTTCTCGTATTTTAGGATACGGTCAAGATTATGAATTTGAACATAGAGGTCAAGTTCACAAAGTAGATTTAACTACTTTAAAAGATAAAGAATTACCTGAAGATGTAGATTATACTAAAGGTAATGAATTTTATTATACTTTACCTGCCTCTGGAATTGAAGTTGGGTATAAATTATTAACTCATGGTGATGAGATAGCAGTTGAAGCCGAATTAAAAGGATTAAAAAAATTATATCCAAATGGTGGAACACCTGAATTATCAACTAGATTAAAATACTTGATTACATCAGTTGGAGGAAGCAATGACAGAAAAACTGTAAGAGAATTTGTTGATAATGAATTATTGGCAAGAGATGCTAGATCATTACGTCAAGAAGTACAAAGAATATCCCCAGATGTAGATTTAACCATTAAAGATGATGAAGGGGAGGACATCGCTGTACCAATCAGCCTTAACTTTTTTTGGCCTGACGTCAACCTATAGATTAAATTTATTTGCTCAAATACATGAAATAGTATTTCATGGTAAAGGAGGATATGATTGGAATACAGTTTATGAAATGCCTATTTGGCTTAGACACTTTACATTTAAAAAATTAAAAGAATGGTATGATAAAGAGCAAGAACAAGCTGATGCTCAAACTAACCAATTAACTAATAAAAGTGATCCTAAACAATTAGCTAGACCTAATATACCCCAAGCAAATTCATATAATGCAACAGTGCCTACTAAACAGTAGGCATTTTTTGTTTTTTACATATTTATATTATATATAAAGTTACTATGGCTAATATTAAAGACGTTAATGATGAAATCAAAGATCTTAATAGAGAGTTAGGTAAAACACCTACAACTCCTTTTAAGGCAGCTGATATGCAAAAAGCTCTAGATGCTGTAAAAGCATTAAGAGCAGAACTAAAATCAATGAATAGTGATTTAAGTTTTGTAGCATCATCTTTTAGAGATAGTGTAGCTGAACTTTCCAAACAAAATGTTGAACTAAATAATGTTAAATCATCTTTAAGAGGTATATCTAATATAGCTGCTAAATTATCAGCTTATAGACAAGGTGATATTGATTTAGGTAAAAAAGAAATTCAAAATTTAGAAAAACAAGCTAAATTAAAATTTTTAAGTTTACAATATAGTATTAATAGTAGTAGATTAAAACCTAAAGAATTAGCAGAAGCTAAAGCATCTCTTAAATTACAACAAGATTTTATTGATGGGCTTAATGATATTAAAAGAATTGAAGGGCAGATATCTAAGAATAAAGGAACATCCTTCTTTTCAGGTTTATCTCAAGTAACTAAGTCTATACCTGGATTAGGTAAATTTTCTTCAGCTTTTGAAAATGCTGCTAAAGCATCTAAAGAGCAAGCTAAATATAATCTTCAAAACTTTGGTAGTATTGAAGGAATGTCTAAAGCTAATTTAAAAGCTTTACAAACTGGTAAAGGTTTAACCGCTGAAAAAATAAAAGAATTAGGGTTAGAAAAAGAATTAGTAGATTATCAAGGTAAAGGATTAAGCGGAACCGCCGCAGCTATGAAAGCTAAGTCTTTAGGGATAACTGGAGCTGCTGAAAATGCAAAATCTCCATTCCAAGCAGGTATGGCTGCTATGAAAGCAGATTTTAAAGAAGTTTCATCTTCTGCTTTTACTTTTGCTGGATTTATAACAGCCGCTGTAAAATCATTTTTTGAATTAGATACTTTAATAGGTAATACTGCTAAACAATTAGGTGTTTCTTACGAAACTTCTGCTGGATTAAGTCAACAGTTTAATACTATGGCTAATAAAAGTGGTAATCTATTTGTCACTACTAAAGGTATAACTGAATCATTTAACCAAATTAATGCTGCTTTAGGTACTAATGGGGTATTAAGTGAAGAAATGTTAGTTTCTCAAACAGAACTTACTAAACAAGCTTTTTACAGTGTTGAAGCAGCTACAATGTTATCTAAATTATCTTTGGCTACAGGTAAACCTACTAAAGAAATAACAGCTAGTTTTTTAGGTCAAGCTAAAGCTTTAAATTTAGTTAATGGTACAGCTATTAATGAAAAACAATTATTAGAAGAAGTAGCAAAAACCTCTAAAGCTATTTTAATTACATTTGCTGCCCAACCTGGTAAATTAGCAGAAGCTGCTTATGAAGTTAAAAAATTAGGTTTATCTTTAGAACAAGTAAAAGGAATTCAAGATAGTTTATTAAATGTTGAATCTTCTATTGCTGCTGAATTTGAAGCAGAAGTATTAACTGGTAAACAATTAAACTTAGAAAGAGCAAGGTATTATGCTTTAACTAACAACATATCAGGTTTAGCAAAAGAATTAGGAAATCAAGGTATTACTCAAGCCAAGTTTGCTGGAATGAATGTTATCCAACAAGAAGCAGTAGCTAAAGCAATGGGTATGTCTAGAGATCAAATGGCTGAAATGTTAATGAATCAAACAGCTATAACTAAACTTTCAGGTGTTGAAGGTAAAACAGCTAAAGAAAAATATGATAATGCTGTTAAAAAATATGGAGTAGAAAAAGCTAATAAAATGTTAGGAGACGAAACATTAGCACAACAAATGCAATCAGCTTCTTCTCAAGATAAATTTAATGCTTCAATTGAAAAATTAAAAGATATATTCAATACTATGATGGAACCTTTAATGCCCGTATTAAATGTATTTGCAAATATATTTGGTATTATAGGTTTAATGCTTAAACCTTTAGGAGCTATAATGGGTTGGGCAGAATCTATAGGAGGACCTTTAAAAACTATAGTAAAGTTATTAACTGCGGCAGGTATAGCTGCTTTATTCTTAAATGGTTCATTAACTTTAGGTATTGGGGTAGCTTTAGCTTTAGCAGCTATTGGAGGAGCTATGTCTTATTTTGAAAGTTCTATGTCCCAAGCTCAACAAGTAAATGATGGTATAGCACCTCCAGGTAACGGTCCTTTTACAATTACTGACAAATATGGAGCGACAGCTATTACTCATCAAGGTGATGGTTTAGCAGTATCTCCAAATATAAAAACTCAACCTACTCCTCAACAATCCTCTCCAGGAATTGATTATGAAAAATTAGGTGCTCATGTTGCTAATGCTGTATCTAAAGTTCAAGTTCAAACAAATTTAGATGGAGTAGCAGTATCAAGAGGATT
>Ga0304730_1002788_pt1 | contig 12158 bp, 30 predicted proteins | sample M_130628_MF_Meta_FD_190474 | JGI IMG/M metagenome (GOLD analysis project Ga0304730, IMG submission 190474) | Freshwater microbial communities from Lake Montjoie, Canada to study carbon cycling - M_130628_MF_MetaG (v2) (version 2) | ecosystem: Environmental > Aquatic > Freshwater > Lake | place...
GGAGAATTCGTAGAGTTTAGCGTAGAGACCCAATGCTGACATAGCGCCTTTAACCACTTCGTACCTTGGCTTACGCTCTGCCAAGGTATCTAGGAGACCGTGCTTCTCAAGGACGGCCTCAACGCCGAATGATTTACCAACACCCGGAGGGCCACTGACAATCATAGCGCGGACATCGCCTGACTTAACAGCCTTGGTCATCTCAGTAAGGATCTCAAAGCGTTCGCTCAAACGATCCAGGATCTCTTCGTCTGTTTCGCGAGCCACTTCCTTTTCACGACGCTTGATAGCCTCAGTGTCAAACTCAAGTACTTGGGTACCGGCGCTGGGTTTCATGTTAGCTTTTGCCATGTGTGTTTCCTTTGTGTTAAAAGCGTATTATACTGTTATTTACGGACTTTGTCAATCAGCTTCTGCGCCTCAGTCATAGGCACTTCGTCGGCCATGCCCTCAGCATACTGTTCAACAAGGGCTAACTTCATCATTTCGATGATCGATTCGCACTCGCAGGCTTCACGGTCTGGCAGGGTAGCGATGAATGCCTGGACATCATCGTACTCCTCTAGTTGCCACAGGATGTCAGCGAGAAACTGTTGGCGGGCATTGAGCCCGTAGAGTTCAAGTTCAACCATTATGCTGCCTCCAACATGCTAGCAGGCACTTTCCAAAGACCCATTGTGGTCTTGACTGTGACATACTTAATAGCGATCTTGCTAACAGAGCCTGTATAGGTCATGCCGTTCTTGCTGGATGTGAATTGCACCTGATCGCCGATGCTGAGTTGGTTTTTAACTGACTTGCTCAGGCTAGCACGAGCCCATTTAACAGCGTCGATGATCGAGCTGAGTTCAGTGTTAGTGAAGTTGCCGAACATGATCGCTTGATTGATTTGACGAATATCCATCTCTGCTCCTTTGTGTGTGTGTAAGTCTGTATTATACTGTCAAAGGGCCTGTGTGTCAAGCCCTTTTGGAGTTTAATCCCAACGACTACCTGCGTAGGCTTTGATGCCCAACTTGTCAGTGAGCACCTTTGCGTAGGCCTCAGCACCTGCTTCTTTGATTGAAATGCTCTGTGTTGCACTACCACATGGGCTCCACAGTTGCAGGCTACCTGTGTAGCTTTTGCGGAAGCCAAAGCTCTGAAGTGTCTTGCCCAGGCGGCTGTTTGATCGCACACCCCAGACATCTACCCAGGCAAAGCCACAGACATCGTGATCACCGTGTTGGGCATAGAAAGCCTTAGCGGCTGTACGGGCTTGGATAGCGGCTTCGTTGCAAGCGTCTTGTACCAGTCCTGCATTGTACTCTGTTGCTGTAGTCATTGTCTGCTCCTTAGTGCGTTGTTGATGTGTGTATTATAATGCCAAATCAAAAGCCTGTCAACCACAAGGGTTATTTGGCGTTCTTCTCTAGGGTGGTAGTCACTACCGTGTGTGTAGTGTCCACCGCGGTACCAAAGATGTTCTTTGTCACAGCAGGGTACAGGACTGCCAGTGTAACTACGACTCCAAGAATGAATTTGCTCATGGTCTGCTCCTAAGTGCGTTGTTGATGTGTGTATTATAGGGTCAATCGTATTGGATGTCAACCAAACGACCATCACGGAAAAAGTAATACGAATTTATACGGCCGTAACTGGCCCAGATGCAGTCGTTGCCCTGGGACAATGTGTAGTACCTAACACCTAGAGTATTCTCTAAGTGGTCACCGACCACTAGGACTTCTAGCTCGTTGAGCTGATGATCAACGACTACCATTTTAGCAGTCCGGATCAAAGTCGTGCCACTCTTGGGCTTCGTCGGGCTGGCCGTCCCACTCGTCTTCGTACTCTGCCGGGTCACAGCCTGTGACATAGCCGTCAGCAAAGTCTTCACCAGCTTCGAGATCGAAATCATATGTGTCATCTGGATTCATAGTCTGCTCCGTTGTGTTCATGTGTGTATTATATGTTCAAACTGGAAACCCGTCAACCTTACGGAAATACCCGTAGGGCAGGCCGATCAAGTAGCAGAGGTAGTCTTCATCACCGTTGCTACCCTCTGCTTCATGCACCCAACGCAGGGCCATGTCACGATCCTTAGCACCCGACATCAACAGACCCTGCACTCGCATTTCAAAGGCATGCATAGCCTCAGCTTCAGCGGCCTTGCGTTCAACCTCAGCCTGCTCAATGGCAGTAGCCAGTGAAGCAAACTCTGCTTCAAACTGCTCTTCGGTCCACTGAGTGGTGTCAATCCAGCGAGGGCGAACACCGTAGGCATCCTTGTACATGTCCCAGTACTGGCAGGCATACTGCTCTAATACTGTCATCTCTTCCCAAGTCTGTAATGCTTCCATTGTTCGCTCCTGTTTGTTGCTGTCCATGTGTGTATTATATGCTCAAAAGAGAAACCCGTCAACCTCTAAGGACATCGAAGATCGACTGTTGTAAAAGTGCCACTTCGTCACGATCCACATAGAAATCAGTGCGGGGATCCCAGTATTCGCCCGCCTTGGGATCGTAGTACAGAACACGGCCGTTGGGATAGTGGAAAGGACCCTCTAGCCCCTTGCGGGTGCCGTATTCCTGATTGTGCTTGAAGACGGTGTAGGCCATCGGGTTAGGCCGCCAACCGTTGTCTAAACAAGTCCCCAAGGTCGTAGTCGGGATCAACCCAACCTTCGGGCTCGTCTGCCTCGCTGACAACCACTTCACCGTCTGCGTCCATGGTGACCTGCGGGTGACTGAAACCATCGTAGGTCTCATCACTGCCACGCAAGACCACTGTGGCCTCTGGGGGCATCTTGCTCAATGCCGCCATCATCTCTGCTACTGTTACTCTCATGTTCTGCTCCTTCTTCTGTTAGGCTTAGGCCGAGTCTCCAAACTCGCTTCGTATCCCTTGGCTACGACCCTTTTTGCATTTCTGCGTGGGTCCTTGCATTTGAGGATCGCCTTGCTTCTTACTATGTCTCTATTATAACGCCTTTTGGTTAGTTTGTCAAGCCAAATGCTTCAAAAATTTCACCGCTGAGATTGTAGGTTTGATAGCTGTCGGCTCCTTCAGCCACTTCAGCCGCTCTACGAACAATCAGTTCAGCAAATCTAACCATTATAGGACTCAACGGACGCTCAATGGTGCTAGCAGGAGCTGAACCTGTCAGGTCAATCATAGCCGCAAAGTACATCTCGCGCAGTGCTTGTTCATTCATTTGTTTCTCCTGTTTGTTGCTGTCTATGTGTGTATTATATGTTCTTTTGGATAACCTGTCAACCACTAGGGTTAATTAGGTCTTTCTGCTAATTCAATGCGGTCAATGTCCAAGTCCCACTCGTTGGCCAACTCGTATGCTGTTTCCAAGTTAGGTGCTGACATGATCAGCGCACCCTCGCAAGTGTATACAATGTAGTCTTTCATCTTCAGCTCCTTTGTGTTCATGTGTGTATTATATACTCAAAAGAAAGACCCGTCAACCACTAGGGTCAACGGGTCCAGGGGTTGCCTAGGGGAGCGAATCCTAGGACTTTGGGAGCGACTCTTACAGGGTGATGCCCATTGCGGCTGCCTTGTAGCCCAATGCAACGATAGTGCGACTTGGCATACCAATTTCGTAACGGGTAACATCAACACCGTTGCCAGCTGTCTTAGTGTTGGCATAGACAGCATAACCATGCTGGCGAATGCGACTTGCTTCAGCGGCGATATTCTTAATACCGAAACGCTTATGGGCTTCTGATGCTGTGACCTTCTCACCATTCTGAAGAGCGGTGAATAGTTTGAAAGTCTTAGTTGTTTTGCTGATTGATTTCATTTTTAAGTTCCTATATAATTAAATGGCTTTACTTGCCTATTTCAATTAGTATACAGGTTTATTTGGCGTGTTGCAAGGATTCTTTTGCCCAAACACGAACTATTTTGTCCAATTGATCAAGTGCTTCTTTCATTTCGGAACTCCTTATTTCTTTACTGTAACATTGGCTCTGAAGAACACTCCCAAGATCACAATGGCACAATAGGTGTCAAATGAGTAGGGTATGTTCAACACAGGGAATATAGTATTCAATGCCCAAATAGTTACCAATGGGCCCAAGAGCACCAACAGAACTATTAGGATGATCGCTAACAATATCTTATCCATCTTTGATCCTTTGATCACAGACCCCTACTAGCGGGGTCTGTGGTTGTCACGCAGGGTTTAGTAAGGTGCGTCTTCAAGCGCAGGGTCAGCTTTGACTGCTACAGCCTTCTTAGGAGTAGGAGCCTTCTTAGGCTTCTTAGTCTCCTTCTTGGCAGGGCTCTTGTCAGCTGCCACTGGGGCACTGCGCTTGTCCAAGGCCTGCTCAAGAGCATTGCGGACTTCTTTGTTACCGTTGTCAAAGTCAATTGACAAGAGATACTCAACGATCTCAACCTTGGTCATTGGGTGCTTGAGCTCAACGATGTCAATACCGGTATGACCGTTCTTGGCAAGTACTTTGACTCGCATAGCATCGTTACAGAAGCGAACTTTGAACTCACCGTTCAGTTTAGAAACACCTGCGTGTGAAAAAGTTTGTGACATAATAACTCCTTTAAATGTGTGTATGTCTGTTTCAAAAGTAGCGTAATCTCTTACGCATAAGTCAAATTATACAGCCTTTTGGGCGGGCTGTCAACCATAATATGGACTGTAGATCTCTTCAGCTTGTGGCTTTTCTACAACACCCATATCCTCCAACTTGCCCAATACAATTTCAATTGGACAATCCAACTCTGCGGCGATAGCACGAGCACTCATGCCCTCACAGGCTAGGTTCTCAATCTGCCAATCCAATTCACTCATTACACTCATATCAACTCCTTAAATGTTCTGTGTGTTACCAATCCACTGATCAAAGGCTTCTTCGCCTAGCTCAGTGACTTCTTCGTCAGCCACGCTCAAATTAACGATACGGGCTGTTTGATCTTCATTGCTGACACCTTGGAAGGCATCATTGAACGACTGCACATTGGCTAGGAACGCATAGATGTCCTCACGAGTCCAGTCATCCGGCACTTCAAGTTCTTGACGCACCATTGTGGTTACCATTGCTGTTTTCATTACCATTTACCTCCGGTGTTGTTGATGTCAATTACTGTGTTCTCTGATAGATAGGCTAGTAAGTTTTCACGGGGGACAAACTTCAACAGCTCTTCAATGGCTGTCAAGTCACCACCCTGCAAATCCTCTGCGATTTGATTGAGGACTTCGTCATGCAAGTCCCCTCTGGCCAACTTGTCATAGGCCATAGCCTTCTTTGATTGGTACCCTGTCACGCTGTTTCCTCTTCTTTGAGTTTGGCCAATGCTGGCTCTAACAGCTCGTAGATGTCGTTGTGATCTGCTACAAACCAAACAGCCTTGCCGTCTACTTGTCGCAGGATGTATTCGTATTCCTCATACTGGTGGTTGGCAACATAGTCCTCGTAGTTTTTGAACTTCTTAGAGGCTGTGCCTGTTTCGCCACGATCGCGTCCGTAGAATGTAGTCCAGCCTTCTTCTTCAGCTTGTTTGCACAGCGCGATCATTTGATCAAAGTCTGGATCTTCTTCTTTCAGCCCGAACTTTGAGAAAGGATGTCCGTTGCCCAAGTTGCGACCCAGTGAGCTAAGGTCGCCCAAGTCTATGAGCTCGCGCAGTTTGAAGGGGTCTGAGTAGTGCTTCTGCAGGATAACACCGTTGTGATCCAAGTAGCCGTCCCAGTGGCAGTAGACTTGTTCAACTGTACCGTCTGCGAATTCCAATGCAATCGTTGATCTAGTTCCCATTTCGTCTGCTCCTTAGTGTGTGTAAGCCTTAATTATAACGCCAAAAAGCCTCAGTGTCAACCTCTGCGAAGTACCCAGGCGAGTTGCAGGGTCTAGTGGCAGAGGTTGACACTTTGGCATTAATCAATGATCACAACGCGGCGTTGTGAATCTACAACATCCGGATCTTCGTCGTCGTAGTCCTCATCGGCTACTTTGTCCATGCGGTGGTACTCGCTGTACTCAACGACACCCTCACGCACATCGCTGACCTTAGGGGCCACTTCTGTCCTCCAGTGGTCGCCGTAATTGTATGCAAAATGCACTTCCATGTCTGCATCATAACCCTCTAACAGCTCAATCAGGTCTCTTACCAGCATATCAGCTCCTTTGTTGTCTATGTGTGTATTATAACGCCTTAGGCCCATTCTGTCAACTCAACATCAGCAATAACCCTACCGCCCTTGTGGGTTAAGAATACTTTAGTGCTGTCAGTGCCACCTTCTACTAAGAAGACCGCCATGTAACAGATCTGCCCGCCGTTAGTGATGCCTAGGAACTTGCAGGAGGAGAATGCAGGCCCAATGTAGCCATTCTCTTTGACCATGCGTGTTAGCTCAGGGGCACGGTAGCTGATAAGGGTTTGAAGTTGTTCTGCTGTGATCATACAGTCTCCTTAAAGTAAATTGCCTGCATACGATTGCCCACACGGTCCTCTACAAATGCAATATTGCCTTGCCATTCAACATTTGGGTTAGCAAGTACTTTCTTTGCAATGATCTTCACAGACCTCTCGTTAACGCTGTCTTGTACATTGTAGCCGGGGCCGTGATTTTCTGCGCCGTCTTGTGTGTAGCTGTACTTGCCGAGGCACCCGCACATACAGCCGATCTTGCCGTTGTATGTTTTAACAATTTTGTTAATGTCTAACATTGTTGCTCCTGTTTAGTGTATGTGTGTATTATAACGCAAAAGGGCTCTAGTGTCAACCAAAGCCCTTCCACTTTACTACAGTTCCATGCTAGCGTAGCCGTCGTCTTGCATTCCCTGCTCCGTAAAGCATACATCAGTCCCTAGTAGCTCGCTAACAGCCGCCTCAAAGCCGCTGTCTGTGTATATACGCCAGCTCTCGTCTTTGCCTGTGTGTACCACTGCAATATGTATGCTAGTGTCCTCCCCACCCCAGTCTGTCTCACTAATGTGTATGCTTTTAATTGTAACTGTCTTAAGTGTGCAGTCCCATATACTGTCGCCTGCTAGTTGCACTTTTACGTTGCACTTGTACTCTGTGTTAGTAGTGTCATCCTCTACAGTAACGCCTACTAACTTTAGCTTGTCGCTAACTTTAAACTGTGTTGCTTGCATCTTTGCTCCTTAAGTGTTTAAGTGTGTATTATAACATAAAATAAAAACCCGCACAATCGGCGGGCTATTGTACTACTAAACACAACAGAAGTCGCGTTTGTTAATTAACTTATTACGTTCTATGTACAGGAGTACGCTTATGTAATACTCTCGTACTAGTGTGTCCTGCATTATAATACTATTGTGTAACGCAGATGCATCTTTGCTAGCATTAAATGCAACTAAAGCATTAACGTTGTGTGCAATGTCGTCTGCGTACATACTAATGCTACTTGCATCCTCGTCTTCGCTAACAAAAGTATTAATATAACTTTCTGTCGTTTTTAACATTAAATTATTAATTACAATTATGTGTTTTACTTGCATTGTGTGCTCCGTTTAAAATTGTATTATAGCACAAATGGAAAACCCGCACAACCGGCGGGTCTCTGTAGTAAAAAGTATTAGTCTTCTTGGTCTGCGGCCTCTTCATCCTCCCACTCAGCCTTCATCTCACTGATGCCATAGGCCTCGTCTAGGTGTTCAGGCAGGGCCTCTCTGATCTCTTCAGATGACATATTACCCAGCTCATAGTAGTCATCCTCACCGTTTTCCCAGTCACCTGCAAACATCATACCGCCCTCAAAGTAGGTGGCATGAACACGAAAGCCCATGTCTACCAACTTCTCATAGGCATTGGTCGGTGGTGCCCAGGCACTGTCAAAAGTCAGCATGATGCCACCATTGAGGTCCTGCACATAGCCATCATCGCCACCCACATCCCACTTGGTACCCCATTCATTCACACAGAACTCATACCATGTGGGATAGCCATGCTTCTCACGGTTAGCCTGCTCTTTGAGCTCAAGCTCAGTCTGCTCTGGGCTACCCTGGGCACCTACTGAACCTGCTACGATATGCAGGTCTTCAGGCACTGGGATAAACTCATTGAGGAACTCTCCCTTGATGAAAGCGGCCTTGGCACGCTCGATCATTGCTGGGTCTGAGTGCTCCAGCGTCACTGTGTTATTGCACCAATTAGGCATTGTAGGCTCCTTCAGGTAAGTAGGCAATTAGGTTCTTTTCGGGCACGGACTTCAACAGTTCCTCAAGGGCAGTCATGTCGCTACCCTCAAGGTCTTTGACAATCTGATCTAATACAAGATCAATCAGTTGATCTTTGAGCATCTTAGACCTCCAATTCGTAGAAAGTAACGCTAGGGTCAATGCTGATCAGTTCTTCAGCACAACGGAACAGATATGCTTGACGCAGACGCACATAGGAGGGGGTAGCCTCACCGTCACAGGTCAAATTCTCAGGGCTGAGGTCTGCGTCAATGCTGTTGGCAATGTGCTGGCGATCCTTAGCGTTGAGCAGGCTCAACTCCTTATGGCCAAACATCTTAGTCCAAGCGTTCTTGCCCTCAACATACTTTTCCAAATTTGATATGTTCATCAATGCTCCTTAGTGTGTGTAAGCCTTAATTATATAGAGGTTTTACCACATTGTCAACCCCATGCCTTATATAACCCTACAAAACACATGGTCATTGCTACTATGTTAACCACCATCTGTGGCTTATTTGCCACACGCACTGTCCAAGCTAGAAAGAACACTGTGCCTAAGGTAAATGCGCAGATGTTCCAGGGATAGGCACCGGGCCCTAGGGCGTTCAAGATATGCCCTGCAATAATGGCCACAGCACCTACCCACTGTAGTAGTTCATTCTTATTAATAGTCATTTAATCTCTTTCAAACGAATCACAAAACCACTAGTATCTTTCTTTGCACGACCCTTGGCCTTCAAGCCAAGCATGATGCCCTTAGGATCCAGAAAGCGCAGATCAGTTTCGTCTGCACTAGGAACGCCTTCTGGGATCTCATCGTATACCGCAACCACTGATAAGCCTTGTGCCAGCGCCCGAGCAACATCAGTGTCATTGCCGTCTGCCTTGCTGAATGTAAGGTGGTAGTTGTCAATATGCGCAACCTTACGGCCTAAGATCTTAGTGTAGTCGTAGAACTGTACTTCAGGAAAGATTTGGAAGATGTTGAGCCCTGTGTTAGGCACTTCGTATTTCTCCCAGCTCAAGTCGCTAGTACCATTCAAACGAAACACGGGCTTCAAACCCAACTTACGAGCTAAGGCAATAGCCTTAGTGATGTCCTGTGTCAACTGATTGAAGAATGTGGTACGATCGTTGAAGAACAATTGAGTCTTACGAATGCGAGCCTTTTGGATCACATTGGTAGTCTCACCCTTGCGGAACATACCACCGCGTCCGGCAGTGTTAAGACATGCTGCCGTACAACCAGCAGTTCGCTTAGGGCAAGTTTCGTAGCCGCTAAGATCAGCAGGTGCCAAGTGTAAGATAAACGACAGATAGCCCAGCTTGGTACCCTTTTGGATCTTAGGGTTAGCAGTACTTAACAGTTTAAACATCGCCGCTCCTTTGTGTGTGTAAGTGTCTATTATACGGTAAAACCAAAAGCCTGTCAACCACTAGGGTCTTTACATGCTCCAGAAGCTTTCGCTATCAACCCGGCAACAATGGGGCGTATCAATCTCTTGTTGAACCCAAACGCGGCTCATCATGTTCCAAACCCACTCATAGCCCTCTTTGGGCAGTTCTGTTGGCATAGGTGTCTGCATATCAATCTCCTCTTGTGTCAGTGTTAAGGGCGGGTTGCATGACGCGGCGTAATTCAACTTCTCGCTTGTGAGCCGCTGCCTTGCCGCGTATGACTTCATGTACTAAGACTTCGATGTCTTCTTTGCAGGCTAGGCCACGCAGAGCTTCACATAAGAGCCACTGCTTAGACTCTTTCTTAGCACGATAAAAGTGTTTGGCCGCACGGGCTAAGACTGACTTCTGTACAGTAGACTCTGTCTTAGCAGTGACACCTATATAGTTGAGTCCGTTTACACGGAGTTCGTATATAATGTGATTGCGATCTACTCGCTTCTTACGGGGTGTGTTTTTTGCTTCCATGTGTGTATTATAGCAAGGTTTTACCACTCTGTCAACCACAAAGATAAAGCCCCTAAGGGCTTCAGGGTTACAGTATCCAGCCGCGGAAGTTTTCGTAGTCGTAGACTGCTACTTCTTTACGACCTCGCAGATAGACTATAAGTCCCCCAATGTCGTCTGTAGTACAGTTCTCTAAAGTGTCTGCAAACTCGCGTTCAAAGCGATCTGTATACTTTTCTATACCATCTCCCAGACCCTGCTCGTACTCTTCGACAGCCTCTGTGCAATAGTTTGCAACAGTTTGCATTGTATTAATTGCTTCAATATTATACATACAGTTCCTTTTGCGTTTAAAATTGTATTATAGCACAATTCAAAGTCCCAGTCAAATGGCGGGCTATTCAAGTGTTGTGCTTCAGCCACACCAGGCCGGCACTCCCACGCTAGTAATAAAGTACTAGAGACCACAAAAAAACCCTAGACCAGCTAGGGTTTTTCCGCCCAGGGTTCAGTCATATCTGCCCTGGCCCGTTCTGGTTTGACCCCCCGAAGGCTACGGTTTGAAACTGCCTCACACAGTACCAGATTCACCTCAAGTTCGCGGAGTACCATTACTGACACTGCAACATATTATATATGCCCTTAGGTTGAATCGTTCGGCTACCCAGGTTGAGGCCCCTAGCTCTACTATCAACTTCGCTTGAGATTACGGGTAATTGGTGCGCCGGAAGGGACTCGAACCCCTAACCAATGGATTATGAGTCCACTGCTCTAACCATTGAGCTACCAGCGCCCTTTGACTTATTATACAGGAAAAATCACCAGCTGTCAACCTCGCCTGCGCAGTCTAGTATAGAGTTCGTCGTGTACATATGAATCTCTCTCGGCTAGGTCTGCCAGTATGCCCACAATAAAACCTAATTCATAGGCTAACCTCTGTGCATGATCTAAGTTGTTGGCATGTTCACTGATGTTTAATCTACTATTGATCACTGTGTAGATATCCTGTACAATTTGGTCTTTTCTTGTCATAGTGTGTGTATTTAACACCAACTAGAATACCAGTTTAAATATGAGCCCGCAGGCTATACAGCGGGGTCATTAGTAGATACTGATCTAACACTGATACTCATGGTGCTACAGCGGGGTCATATATACTAGTAGATCTACATGCTAGTACCAGAGTGCTACCATGAAATAACTGGTCAAAGAACCATAGAGATATGGTAAAATCAGGGTGGGAAATGCTCCAGATCAGGCGAGAAATTGTGGAAATACTCTAGAAATTACGGGCTAAATTTTTTTATCAAGGTGGAGGGGACGATAGGCTATGCAAAATACTTTTCAATCAAACCAGACTTATCCACAGACTTATCCACAGGTTTCTTCAAGTTATCCACAAGCTGTACACAGGATATACACAGCATATCTACACGCTATACACAGGGTTATTCAATTAGAAATATCTTTTCTATAACTGCTACAGCGGGGTCAATTAGTGTCTGTATATAGTTAAGGATATTATTTGTTTTTAGGGTCTAGTCCAGTATCTCTTTGGAAAATTTGTTTTGCCAACAGCGGGGTCGCTGTGTATAGGCTTTTCTGAGCCTCTAGCAGTGGATTGTTCTGCCAAAGTTGTGAGTTATTCCAGCTAGTTTGTTTAGTGTTATAAGTGCTGGTACTGAATTGGTATAATACTGAATAGTGATTATCTGAACGACTTGCGGGTATTTTCATATTATTATTTACAATTTGGTAAATTAAATTCTTGTATATATATCTGTTTGGGTCTATACTTAACTATATGTTCAACAGCGTTCAGTGAGTAGCCAATGCTAATTAGTATGGCACTTATACACAAGCGATATATGTTCAAGTTATTATATGAATCTTTGTTATATACATTCACCAGACTCTTATTTGGAGTACTAGCCTGTATAGTAGTATTCTCCGGATTATTTGAGTTATTCTTATGGAGTATCGTATGATTGAGTATCTCTTAGTAGCAGTAATTGCAGTAGGAAACCTCGGGGATTATGATCTAGCGATTGTATCCAGACATAAGAATATCAAATCCTGTGTTAAAGCCCGAG
>Ga0304730_1002790_pt1 | contig 12146 bp, 6 predicted proteins | sample M_130628_MF_Meta_FD_190474 | JGI IMG/M metagenome (GOLD analysis project Ga0304730, IMG submission 190474) | Freshwater microbial communities from Lake Montjoie, Canada to study carbon cycling - M_130628_MF_MetaG (v2) (version 2) | ecosystem: Environmental > Aquatic > Freshwater > Lake | place...
AACTGATAAAAGAACTAAACAATATAAGGCTATTTTATGAACTAATTTGGAATTCATTTTTTTAATAAATTTTCTAATTCAGCCTGGGTTTCTTTAACTGCTTTTTCTGTTTGAGTGGTAGGAGCCATTTCTGTACTTTCTAAAATATTAAATAATCCTGTAAACTTTTGATAAATAGCAGGAAACTTATTCATTGATTTTTTACGGCCCTCATAACAAATCATCGACAAATCATGTTGACGTTGCCACTGCGTTGTACTTGTTTTAACTCTTGGGTCCATGGTGATGGTCAATGGCTGTTCCTGCGTTTGACCATTTACAGTTAACCTTATTTTATAATTACCCGGCATCACCCAAGGTGCAGTGGCATCAGGTGGGGTATTATGTATAATAGCTGTCATAGGATAAGCTGCAGGTATATTCAATGGAGTATATTTCATGTCCCATAAAAAACGGTGCGCTCCAGCAGTAGCTGCTAGTATTTGTTGAGGTCTAATCCAATATAGAGGAATATTCACTTCAGGTATGGAATATAGTGTATCGTTACTACTAAATGTTCTAATAATTTCTCCTTTCGAATTTAGAACTTCTAATTTTACAGGAGCAGTGTTATTATTAGGTAAATAATAATCAATCATGGCGCCATCGGGAGGGTTTTCACCAGCAGGTTGTTCAGGAGGAAGTGGCGTATCGGTATTCATATTCCATCTTACTCTAATGGCTTTTTGTGGTTTAAATAAAACGGTTTCTTTGGTTTTATTTACATTGACTTGTCTTATCGGTGTAATATTATCTAAGATCCAAAAACTACGACCATGTGTGCCAATCACTAAATCATCATCTTTAATAACTAAATCACGAATAGAACTAGCTGGCATATTTAATCTTAAAGACTGCCAATTTTCTCCAGCATCTAAAGAAAAGTAAACTGCATTTTCTGATCCTGCAAATAATAATCCTTTTCTCACTGCATCTTCTCTTACAGAATTAATAGGTTCATTGGGTAAACCATTAATAATTTTTTTCCAAGTGACGCCACCATCCGTGGTTTTATAAATATGTGGTGTCATGTCATCTACTCTAATTCTGTTCACCGCTACATAGGCCGTATTTACATCAAACCTACTTGCATCAATCATTGAAATTTTACTCCAAGAGGTAATGGATGTGGGTGTAATATTTTTCCAATGCTTGCCTCCGTCTTTAGTAATATGAATAAGTCCATCATCGGTACCTGCCCATAAAACATTTAAGTCTTGATAAGAAGGGGCAAGTGAATACACCACACCGCGTTGGGACATTTTTTTAAGATCTTCTGTATTGTAAATACCCACACTAGAAGGAATATCCCAGGTTTTACGTGTTAAATCGGGGCTAATTGTTTCCCAGCTTGATCCACCATTGGTCGTTTTAAAAATAATATTACCTGCAAAAAATAAAGTTTTCTTATCAACGGGTGAAAATAAAACAGGCGCTGTTCTAATAAATCGAACCTTACCATCTCTTACTGGAGTAGGTGAAATGTTTTGTACTTGTGCTGTGCGTTTATCAAACCTTGTAATCTTTCCACCATAAATAATATTGGGATCTAAGGGGTCAGCTGCTACATAACCATATTCTTCCACACCTACTGGATGCCATTCTCTAAAAGTAATTCCACCATCATTCGAACGCGATGCAATACCCACTGAACCACTTTCTTGTTGACCTCCATATACATTATAAGGAAAAGCATTATCGGTACTTACATGATAAAACTGAGCAGTAGCTTGATTATACCAACTTGAATAGGTTTCACCACCATTCACTGTAATAGTACCACCTTGGTCTAAACCTATTGCAATAATATTGGTATTATTAGGGTTAATCCAAAAACGGTGATAGTCATCTCCTCCTGGTGCCCCTTTAATTCCTTCCCAATTTTTTCCGCCATCTTTTGATTTCCACATCACTACATTCGCAGAATAAACAATGTCTTCATTTTTAGGATCGGCCTTTACTTCTGCAAAATCGCTTCCTCTTCCCCATAATCTTCCATCAGAAGTTAACATATACCAAGACTCCCCTGCATCATCACTTCTATAAATGCCTCCTTTTTTTGTTGCATCAACAGTGGCGTACATTCTATTTGAATTACTTGGTGCAATGGTAAAACCAATTCTTCCTAAGCCATCTTCTTTGGTGGTAGGAAATCCTTTAGTAATTTTTTTCCAAGTATTTCCTCCATCGATTGATTTATATAAACCACTTGCTTCACCATCCCAGGCACCATTTTCCCAAGGACCTTGTCTCGCCGCCCAAATAGTAGCAAATACAATATTAGTATGGTTAGGGTCAATCAATACTTGCACCGCACCTGTATTCTCGTCAATATAAAATACTTGTTCTAAAGTTTTTCCGCCATCCAAACTTCTGTATACACCACGTTCTTTATTAGGGCCATAAGGATGTCCAAGTGCGGCTACAAAAATTCTATTTTCATTAGTGGGGTCAATACTAATACCACCAATTTGTTGCGCATCATGCAATCCCATATTGGTCCAAGTTTTTCCAGCATCACTTGATTTATATAAACCATTACCTATAGATAAATCAGGACGTTGAATACCTTCACCACTTCCTACATAAATTACATTTGAATTAGAAGGTGCTACGGCTACATCGCCCACTGAGCCTGTGTTTTCAGCATCGAAGATGGGCTTCCAGGTTTGTCCATAGTCTGTGGTTTTCCATACACCTCCATTATTCACACCTATATAAAACACATTCGGCTGGTCGGCTACACCAGAAATACCTACTGTTCTTCCAGCTCTATGTGGTCCAATCATTCTATATTTTAAACCAGCCAATTGTTCAGTACTTACTTGGGCATAACTAGCGCTTGCTAATAGTCCCAATATAAAAGTAGAAAATACAAAACGGCACTTATTTTTTAAAGTAGTTAAAAGGGATATCATATAATTAATTTAGGTACTTAAATATACAAAATATTAGCTTCTCTTATTTGGTCTTGGGAGCTTGCATAATTTTCATTAAATTCAAATATTGATTTTAAAATATTTATTCAATTTTTTATGAAAAAGCAATCCATTTTTATCTTTTGTTTGGTCATTAGTCTTTTTAGTGCAAAGGCCATTTTTGCACAAACCTCTGGTGCTAAACCATTTGCAGCTATGCCTTTTCGATTTATAGGCCCTGATGGCAATAGGGCTATTGCGGTGGTGGGAGAGCCAGGCAATCCAATGGTATCTTATGTGGGGGCAGCTTCCGGAGGTATTTGGAAAACCACTGACGGAGGTGTGCATTGGAAACCGATTTTCGACAATATGGACAACTCTTCTATAGGTGCATTAGCCATTTCAAAATCAAATCCTCAACAAGTGTGGGCGGGTACAGGAGAAACATTTGTGATTCGTCCAGCACATGCCAATGGCAATGGCATTTATAAGTCAAGCGATGGGGGTAAAACATGGGAGAATAAAGGACTCAAAGAAACTGTTTTAATTAGTAAAGTAATTGTTGATCCTAAAGATACCAATACTATTTACGTTGCGGCCATGGGTCATATGCATGGACCACAAGCAGAAAGAGGGGTGTATAAAACAGTAGATGGAGGAAATCATTGGGAGCGCATTTTGTTTGTAGATGCTAATACAGGCTGTAGCGATTTATCTTTAAATGAAAAAGATCCCAATAATTTAGTAGCTGCTATGTGGCAAGTAAATATTACTACTTGGAATTTAAATAGCGGCGGACCAGGTAGTAGATTTTATAAAACAATAGATGGAGGAAAAACATGGCAATTAATGAATAATGGTTTACCAGGTGGCAGCGCTCATCCTATTGGTAAAACATCTATAGACATTGCACAGAGCAATCCAAAAACTATTTATGCATTAGTAGAAGATAAGTCACCCGGCTTATATAAATCAATAGATGGAGGAGCCAGTTGGAAATTAATGTATGAAAATCATTCTATGGCACAACGTGCCCCTTATTATACAAGAGTGCGTGTATCCACACAAGATGAAAATAAATTGTATACTATTTGTGTTACCATCATGGAGTCAAAAGACGGAGGTGTTAGTTTCAATGGTAATGGAACTTATGAGCCAGGAGGTGATAACCATGATATTTGGTTTGATCCAACCAATGCTCAACGTATTATGGTAGCACATGATGGTTGTATGAACATGAGCTTTAATGGAGGTAAAACCTGGAATAATATTAATTTACCTATTGCACAAATGTATCATGTAGCAGTTGATAATATGATTCCTTATCATGTAATGGGTAATAGACAAGATGGCTATAGTTATAGAACAGCAGCTATTAGTATGCAAGGTTCCATTCCTTTAAGCTTATGGGAAGGAGTAGGTGGTTGTGAAAGCGGATTTGCACAACCCGATCCTTTTGATAATAATATTATTTGGTCTGGATGTTATGATGGAGGATTAGATGTTACTGATGTTAGAACAGGCTATGCTCATGATGTGCGCCCATGGCCAGCAGCAGGCTATGGCTGGGCTCCAGCAGATATGAAATATCGTTGGCATTGGAATTTTCCGATGGCATTATCTAAACATCAAAAAGGAGTAGTATACGTTGGAAGTCAATATGTACATAAAACTTCTAACAAGGGAATGTCTTGGAATACTATCAGTCCTGACCTAACCACCAATGATAAAACGCATCAACAAAATTCTGGTGGTATTAATTCCGACAACCTTATGACATTTGATGGCTCTACATTATATGTCATTGCAGAGTCCCCTTTAACAAAAGGTGTTTTATGGACAGGTAGCAATGATGGACAAGTACAAATTACTACTAATGATGGAAAAACATGGACCAATGTAACAGCGAATATAAAAGGAATAGCACCCTGGGGAACCATTCGAAGTATTGATGCTTCTAATTTTGAAACAGGGACTGCTTATATAAGTATTACCTATCAACAATTAGGTGATTTCAAACCCTATATTTTTAAAACAACTAATTATGGTAAATCCTGGAAAGAAGTAGGAGCAGGTATCCCAGCGGGTAATAGTTCATTTGTACATAGCATTAAAGAAGATCCAGTTCAAAAAGGTTTATTGTATGCAGGAACAGATAATGGTTTATATATTAGTCCAGATGATGGTACCAGTTGGTTACATTTAAAAAATAATTTACCCCCCTCTCCTGTTTATTATATTGCGATTCAAAAAAACTTTCGTGATTTAGTCTTAGCTACCTATGGAAGAGGTTTTTATATTTTAGATGATATTACACCTTTGAGAGAGTGGAGTAAGCAAATGGTAAAAAATAAAAATGAATTATACGCACCTAGACATGCATATCGTTTTAATTATAAAACGGGCATTCATAGCGAATCTTCTATGGCCAATGGAAGCAATCCTCCTTATGGCGCTAGCATCAATTATTATTTAGCAGACAGTCTTTCTTCTAATCCATTTATTTATATTCTAAATCTGAAAGGAGATACTATTCAAAAAATGGAAGGCTCTCGCAACAAAGGGGTCAATAGAATTTGGTGGAATCTGGCACATAATGATATTGAACTCCCACCCTTAAAAACAATACCTGATAATAAAAATTATATAAAATTTGATACACTTGGTAATAGACCTATGTTTATTTATGATTTAGATATTGGTCCAGGACTAGAGCCTATTAAAATTCCGCCAGGAATGTATACGGTGGTTTTAAAAGTTGGTAAAGAAATAATGAAGCAGCCTATACAAGTATTGAATGATCCTAATTTACATTCAAGTATGACTTCTATTCAAGCTCAATATGAGTTTGGGATGCAATTGACTAGTTCTATGAAAAAATGCTTAAGCCTAATTGATAAAATGGAAACGGAGCGAGCTAGTTTATTAAAGCAAAATACCCCAACAGCGATTGTGCGTGAAAAACAAATTTATACTATTGAAAAAGAATTGTTTGATGTTCATTTAACTGGATCTAGGATGGATATTTTTAGAAATCCAGCTAAAATATTGGAAAGACTTTTAGCCATCACTAAAGAAAGTCAAACAATGGGTGCCGATTTTCCACCTACCTCACAACAAAAATTAGTATATCAGGAGTTAAACACTCAATTAGAAAAACTTGCTGCCTCCTATCTTAAATTATAAAGCATAAAAAAATACCCTTCGTAAACAGAAGGGTATTTTTTTTACTAAGCGTTTGATTATTTTATTTATTCCACCAATAAGTGAATTTTAATACTACGGCTCTATTTTTAACAAACACGGGTCCGATGTAGTAGTTATCGGTATATACTATATATAAATCAGAAACGGGTTTATAACGCCATTGAAATCTTGTATTAAAGTTTATATTTTTTGTTTGTTCGTTATACTGGTAAAAAGCAGTAAAAAATAATTTATCCGTCATGGTGACATCTACTTTTGGACCAATTAAGAAGAAATTATTATTGCCCCATGGTTTTGGTAGTTCAATATGATTATAGGTGGCGGATACATCAAAGTTGACAAAGGGTTGAATACGATAACCAATATTACCCGTAATACTTACTAATTTGCCATCGGCATAATAACCTCCTTTACGCGCCGAAAAGTAATAAGTAAATTTATGTTGCGGTGCTGAAGTCCAATCAAAACCTAGAGTAGTCCATTGATGTTTAGTATTTACTGCCAAGGTTTGTTTACCAATTCTAGTGGGATCAAAGGGCGCTAATAATTCTACATATTCGTTTTGAATGCCAAAAGAAGTAGTACTCTTGTCTCTAAATGTAATTAGGTAGTTAAATAGTTTCGTATTATCTGTTAAATAAAATTTCGGATTAAAATAATAAGTGGTAGTGAATTGAGGGCCATGGCTTAAAATATTTCCGCTTTTTGGAAAGTATAAACGAGTAATACTTGGCGTAAACTTGATATAATTATTTCTTGGAATATAACCCACTTCTGCATTATAATTATTTCCTACAATTTCATGCTGCCAAGAAATAATCCAGTTTCTACTACTATATTGTAAATTACCTGCGTTTAAAAAATCATTGCCGGATTTATTTGGTGTAAATGATTTTATTAAAATAGTTTTTCCTGACCAAGTATTATTTTTTGGAGCTAACATAAATTCAAAACCGAAATTTCTATTATAAGGGTTGCCCGCTAATTTAGAAGCAGTGCTTTGAGTTGGATAATCAAAAGCAGTCTTGTCAATATAAAATAATTCAATATTAGATTTTTTAAATAATTTTCTTTGTAAAGCAAGTACTGCAAAATTTTGTGCTAATAAATTTTTAGATTCATCCGCACTTGTTTTCATATCCATAACACCAATACGCCAATTTTTATTCACTCTACCACTCAATCTAGCACCAAAATCAATATTGGTATTTAAACCAATTCTTCTAGAGAAAAAAGGACGTACATTTTCAAAACCTAAATTAGAAAATAAATCGGCGTTTTCTAAAAAAAATTGTCTTCTCTCTGGAAAGAATAATTCAAAGCGACTTAGGTTGGTTACTTGTCTATCTACTTCTACTTGAGAAAAATCGGGGTTCACTGTTAAATCTAAATTTAAAGAAGAAGACAAACTTATTTTTGCGTCTAAGCCGTATGCATTTGCATTGACTGATGCCTGGTTAATTTTTGTTCCATCATTGGTGGCAAATTCTTTCGACACACTAGATTTAAAATAGGGAATAAGTGAAAAATTATTTTTTTGTGCTGGAAGTGGCGCATCCCAAACTAGCGAACCTGTATAAGATAAAGAAGCAGTGGGGAACTGTCTTGGAACAGGCGCCCAGCTAGACTTCTCTGTTGTTTTTAAATCATTTCTACTAAAGTTCACTCCCCATTCTTGCCCACCTGATTTATATCTAATGGATTTAAATGGTATTGCTGCTTCCCAAACATATTTTGTAGCGTCATTATAAATAGCCGAGGTCCATTTATTATCCCAGTTTAAATCCACACTACCTCCATCAAACATAGTACCATCCCATTGAGCACCCACTGCGCTTGCGCCAAAGGCAAACCCATTAGTTAAGTCTCCATAGGTATCTAAGAATAAAATAAAATTATCATTTTTACCAAAGTTCCAATCTCTTTTTAAAGACTCTATCATATCCACACCATCACCTACCTTAGTACAAATAGCAATAATGTATAAATTATTTTGATCGTAAGTCATTCTCACTTCGGTGGGTACTTTAGAAATACTTGTGTCCATAGGAAGTACCATTGGAAATTTATTTACAGCCTGTGCCTTTAACCAAGACTGCTCATTCATTAGACCATCTAATTTTATGGCATCTGTTGCTTTGTGAATATAATATTTAACATTGGCGTTCTTTTTTTGTGCGATAGATTGTTGAAAGGCAAATAATAAAAAAAGAAAACAAGAAAGGCGAGTTAGTTTCAAAGGAAGCTGGTTTATAGTTTGAATTGTTAAAGACGAGTCTTATGATTGAATGCTAAATTTAAAGTTTTTAATTTATTAAAATGTAATATCTTTAATACCACTTATGTAAAATATTTAAAATCGTATACTATGTCAGTCAATAGAAGAAAATTTTTAACAGTATCGGCACTTACAGCCGGCGGTTTAGGTATGAGCAGTTCTTTGTTTGGAAGAAAACTTAAAGATACAGAGCCAGCAGAAGACTTGCCCGAAGCTATTAGAAGCCTAAGCCTTCAAGTAGCAGACATAGTGCCTATTTCAGTATCTGAAAGAAAAGCAAGAATTGCAAAAGCACAGGAATTGATGGCCCAAAATAAAATGGATGCCATTTTTTTAGAGGGAACCACTTCTTGTTTTTATTTTACAGGTATGCGTTGGGGTCAAAGTGAAAGAACTTTCGGTGTAGTCATTCCTGCAAAGGGGGCATTGGTTTATGTTTGCCCAAAATTTGAAGAAGATAGAGCAAGAGAATTAATACTAACTGCTTTTGGAGAAGAAGTTCGTTGTTGGGAAGAACATGAAAGTCCTTATGCGGTCATTGTTGGTATTGTAAAAGACAGAGGGGTTCAACATCATACGATAGGAATGGAAGAAAGAGTAAGATTTTTTATTGCTGATGGCGTAAAAAAAGAAGCAGCTGGATTTGAAGTAGTAGATGCCACGCCTGTAACTGCTGGATGTAGAATGATTAAATCTGTTGCAGAAATTACACTGATGCAAAAAGCAAGTGATATTACCATTGAAGCCTATAAAGCTGCTTTTGCAACCATTGTACCAGGTATGTCACAAACATTATTAAGTAATAATATTTCAGCTGCCTTTAGAAAATTAGGATTTAGTGGAGGCGCTTCTGTACAAGTAGGCAAATATTCTGCGCTACCTCATGGAAGTATAACACCACAAACAATTAAAGAAGGAGATATTGTAATGATAGATGGAGGTACTAGTTGTGAAGGTTATGCTTCTGATATTACAAGAACCATTGTGGCAGGTAAGCCTACACAAAGACAAATAGATGTTTGGAACTTAGAAAAACAAGCACAGGATGCGGCTTTTGCAGCTATAAAAATTGGAGCCCCATGCGAACAAGTAGATGCGGCAGCAAGAGCTGTGATTGAAAAAGGAGGCTTTAGTACCAATTATAAATTACCAGGGCTACCACATAGAACAGGCCATGGCATTGGATTAGAAGGACATGAGTGGACCAACTTTGTGAAAGGAAATAAAACGCCTATTGCAGTGGGTATGTGTTTTAGTGACGAACCTACTATTTCTATTCCAGGAGAATTTGGCATTAGATTAGAAGACTGTCTTTATATTGCAGCAGAGGGTCCAAAGTTTTTCTCCAAACAAAGTATTTCAATTGAAAAGCCTTTTGGATAATTTTTAGTTGATTTTTTCTAAAATAATATATGCACTTGGTGTAGCAGGCCTTGAGGGGCTCGATTGCACATTAGTGCTCGTTAAGGCAGTACTTATATTTTTTACACTAAAATATAGTTCTATATAATCGTTCTCGCCTAGGTCCACCAAATAATTACCCGTAAGTAAATTCTTTAAATTACTTCCAGCAATAGAAAAATTAGTATGCGTATTTAAATAAGCCGATCCGTTTCTTCTTATCCAAACACTTGCCTCATCTACACCAAGATCTGGTTTTATTATTTGAATAGCATAGTTAACCCTATATACGCCTGCATGCATTACTGTAATTTTCGAAGTTTGCCCACTTGTATTGGGCTGCACAGAAATATTATTCAATAATCCATTATAAGAAAATTTAATGGCAGTGGCAGTAGATACTGCGCTAGCCGCTTGTTTAGCGGTATCATAAAAACTACCATAATCATACACGGGACTCAATGAGGCCATGTTATTAATTCTATTAGATAGACTAATGGTGTCTTTACTACTTAATTTTAAATTGATGCGGTTGCTTAAAGAAAGTGTATCTGTTTTTTTTAACTTATCATTAATTGCAGTTAAGGCTAGGTTGCTAATAGGTTTACTAGAATCGGGTGTATTATTTATTTTATCAATATTGTATAAGACTTTTATATCTTTTAGATTATCGAGCCCAGTGCCACCTTGTGAAAGACTAATAATTCCATTGATATTTTGGGCACGTACATTGTCGGCATAAAAAGAATAGGGCACATAATTTATTTTGTTTGTGCCCATATAAATAAAAGATAAATCGCCTACTGTATCTATTTCTAATTGTATATATTTTTCTGCTATTGACCAGTTGATATTTTCAAATGGTCCCACTGCTACAATTTTATTGGTTTGATAAGCGCCCACCTCAATGCTAAATAAACCGAGTACACTAGTGGTTATGGGTGTAATTTCTTGGTATTCAATTTTACTAGAAAGGGTATCGGCTTTAATAGAAATTCTAATATTAATAGATTTATTAGCAAGTATATAGCCATTATTATCTCTAGCAATGCCTTGAAAGTTAATACCCTTATTGGTTTGAGTGGTTTGAGCGAATCCTTGATGGGTAATAATACCTATCAAAAAAAAGCTTAAATAAATAGGTAAACGAAGCAATTTCATTCTATACTTTAATAATTTTTAAAATTTTCACTTGTGTAAATTTATTAGCCACAATATAATGGATGCTGATAAAGTAAATACCCGTATTTGCCGAAGCAAATGAGATACGTTTTGAAAAGTCTAGACCTGAATAAGGACCTTCTATTTTTTGAATTTTATTGCCATCACTATCAACTATATTAATATGTATAATATCAATGCCAGCTTGTTTACAGGAAAGCAGTAAATAATTAGATACAGGATTAGGCCCCCATTTTAATTTAAAATCAAAGGTCCCAGGCCTTATTAGCTCAGGATTAAGCAGTAAACTAGGTTGTAAAAATCCTATAGAAAAAATAATTTTATTTTTTGAAATCCAGGTTTGAACCGTATAGGGTTCACCCAAACTCCAATCAAGCATCCAATTATTATTTACTTGATTTTTTGTAGAGGCGATATCCATTTTTCCTCCTGCCGAATTTATAATAGTGGGGTCTAAGACTTGAGCTTGTATGCAAAAGCTTAACAATAGAAGACAGCAAAGAAAATATATTTTTAACATCTAATTTTAAATAACCTTTGATTGGAAGGCCTTCAAAACTATTTGAATAAAAAGTAAAATTCTTATTTTACCTATTTGAAAATGAGCTCAATTTTCTGCGCAAATAAACCTAAGCCTTCTTGGCTATTTTTTCAATAGCATATACTAGCTTATCTAAATCTTGTATGCGTGTATACACATGTGGCGTAATACGCACACAACTAATATTCTCCCATACAATACCTACGGTATGTATTTTATATTCATTAAATAAAGCACTATCTAATGCGCCAGGGGTCATGCCATCAATACTTACACCACAAATAGCACAAGAGTATTCGTCTTTTAAAGAAGTATTAATTTTTACTTTAGGAATATTTTGAACGCGGGTGGCCCAATAATTTTTTAAATAACGAATGCGTTCTTCTTTTCTTTTGCTACCAATGGCTGTATGAAAATTAATAGCTTCTCCAATGCCTTGTTCAATAGGAAAGCTTCTAGTACCAAGGGTTTCAAACTTTCTAATATCGGTCCCCTTAGGGTTATCATTACAAACCAGTGGCCAAATTTTTTCAATGTTTGCTTTTTTAATCCATAACATACCAGATCCAATAGGGGCCGA
>Ga0304730_1002797_pt1 | contig 12122 bp, 19 predicted proteins | sample M_130628_MF_Meta_FD_190474 | JGI IMG/M metagenome (GOLD analysis project Ga0304730, IMG submission 190474) | Freshwater microbial communities from Lake Montjoie, Canada to study carbon cycling - M_130628_MF_MetaG (v2) (version 2) | ecosystem: Environmental > Aquatic > Freshwater > Lake | place...
CACGGAATCGGTTTCGGGCATTAAATACTTGGCCTTGCGCTGCACGCAGGTTTAGTGAGGGCGTTCCAGCCAATGGTGGTATTTTTTGGGGGTACTTGAATACTACTCTACAGAATCTCGACCCCTACCCCCTGGTTGGGTGGTGTAGTGTGCTATTGTAGACGAGTTCTCAGATATACCAGGAGGTTCCCGGTACCCTGTTCCGCACCGTCAGAATCCGCTATCCCCCCCCCCCGGTTGATGGGGGCCGCGATGGTCCCCTGGGTCTCATGGGTCTAGGTCGCCCACCGTGCTACGGCGTGGCGCGATATGCCCAGACTGCGGGCGATGCTGCGCTGTGATTCTCCAGCAGCTAAGCGCCGCTGCACCGTGGCCCGCAGGCTGGGCACTGGGGCTGCGCTGGTACGGTCCAGCCTGGCCGCGATGGTCCGCAGCGCTGCCGCAACGTGAGGGGTAGCCAGCACCGCCAGCGCGTGGCACGTGGCCACAATGTATAGCGCTGTTGTTAGCAACCGGTCCGCGATTGCGGCCCAGTCGATGGACTCGATCCAGCTGAGCAGATCGTCGGCTGGAGGGAAAGATGGGGTAGAGATTGTCATTGTGTGGGGTGGATTGTGGGATGGTTTGTGTTAATTACTTATCGAGCTGATGGTAAACTACGGGGGGCGCAACATTACCAAACCCGGCCACAATCGCGGCGAAGGTTGAGGTAGCAATCAAGAAGCAGAGAACGTTTGCCATGGGGTGGATGCGGTGCGGGTAGTGGTGGCCCGCGTCCCTGTATTGTCGCATGTTTTTGGCCAGGGATCAACCGGGGCCCGGCTCCTCCTGTTGCAATTCTTCACGCACCGGCAGAGCCGCAATGTCTAGGGGCGCTCCAGCTGCTGAACTTAACTCCGGTTTGCGTGATTCTTCCACGGTGATATTAAGAACTGGCGCGTTAAGTGCTTGGATCTCTGGCGCAACTTCACCGATAACGGCGCCCATATCTTTCAGCAGAATTGCAACAGTTTGATATTGCCCTTTTGCTAATGCCTTACGTACAGTGGCTAAACGTAAGCCTTGAATTTGGTTCAACAGATTCTCTCTTGTTTCAATTTGTTCTGTTTTCACTAAATTCATGGCAGTTGTGTAGTCATTGTGCGCAGTTCTCTCAGATATGCTGAAGCGATCAGCCAATCTTTGGCAGACTTGCCGTCTAGTTCCACCCTCTAATATGTACCCATAACAAACATTGACCCGCTCATTTATTCTCGCCTCGCATCCTTTGCCGCCGCGGTAACGCTTCTCCGGATCATTGCCCACAGTCTTAACCGTAGGATCATGGGGCAGACCAGCACCTCTGCCCCTGTTCTCAGTGACCATAGAATCTAGGTAGCTTGCTAAATACTACAATACACAATAAATATCTGCTATATCATCGCAAGGTTCAAACAGCTCACTAGCCAGCCTTTCGGCGTGCTGGGGAGTATGAGCCTCGATGAGGAAATCCTGCCGCGCGTCTCGCCAATCCTGGGGATCCCAAGTCGGGCGGATTGTCTTGACCACTGCCACGGTAAAGAACTGCATATCAAACATTCCTAAACACAAGCCAATCACCGCCGCCGATGTCGTGCAACCGGTAGCCGTCGCACATACGTAGCTCTTCCCATGCTCCGGCCCAATCAATACAGCTATAGGGCCACTCGGCAGCCCTAAGCAGCCCCAGCTCGTTGGCCAGGCTCATGGCATAATCAGCACCGGCCCGATCCTCTGACCAGCCCTCGGCTCGTCCTTGGTAGCTGTCCTTGATGCTGTCCGGCTCGATGCCGTCAGCCTCTAATTCAGCGATCAGCTCAACCCAACCAGCGGGGTCACAATCTCCCAAGCTCATATGATCCAGGGCTTCCGCCCAAGCTTCTGTTGCCCAGAAACCAAAGCAAGCGCCGTCGCCCTCGTTAGCACCAAAATAGAAACCAGCCGGGGCCAGATTATCCAACAAAGCGATCAGGTCAAAGCAAGCCTCAGCCGCCAGCTCAGAATCCCAATCTGTTTCTTGGGCATCCTCACCAACTAAACGCTGGAGCCTAGCCAGCAGGGAATCGGGGATTGTTGCGCCGATCTGCTCAGCAATGCCCCAGAAGCGGGGAAGCAGATCCTCTTCCCGTAAGGTGCCGCTGCTGGCGATCCAAGGAAAATAAGAAAGCTGTTGCGATGAATAAAGCATTGTTTCAGCTCCTTAGGGTGGGGAGCAATAGGGTGGATGTTTTGCAGCCCTTGGGCTGCTAGCGGAATCTAAACGAAAACCTCCAGCCTGTCAACCAGGCCGAGACTCACCAGATCCTCCCCGTGACCTATTGGTATAGTTCTTAACATCCCCTGACAAAAGCGCTCCCCGTGGTACGCTCCCCAGTGCAAACCCACACCATGGGAACCAATGACCACCGGAGCATGGACCACCAAAGCAAGCGCCCGAGAGGCTGCTGAAGAACAAAGGGAGCAGATCAGACTAGAGAAACGACTTTACCGGGACCTACGGTGGGCGGCTGAGCGCTCCATCCTGGAACCCTCGGACTGGCAGGATCTCCTAACTCTCCACCAGCAGCACGGCAAAGAGGGAATTTTACAACTTGAGAGAGAATTAATCCCCTACTGGCGCACCGCTCAGCGCAAAAATGCTGCCTTAGCCCGCGCCAACGGTCACCCGCAGACGGTCACCGCTGCCGAAATCCTGGCGAAGTTTTCCACAGATTCCACAGGCCTAAAGAAATGAATATTCCATCCCATAGGCTACTTATGGCCGCAGTTGATGCACTTGGCCTTATCGAAACCAGAGACGGCGCTACAGTCTGCCGTCAAGCATCAGAATTACTAAACAAAATGCTCGGGCATCAAAATGAACTAAACCAGCTGAATGCTTCAGCTGCCAGACTCTCTCAAAATGGAATGAAACACTGCTTATTGATCTTGCTTAGGCGAGATGCCCGACTATTGGGCATTTTAATCCCCTGCTTAAATACCTAAAGCACCTAACCGACCCCCCAAAGCAAAACACCCCAGCTCCGATCTCCGGGACTGGGGTTTTCTTGTGGGCTTGTGTAGCTTGCGCAACACGCAAGCTAAATATCCGCCTCCCCATCCCCCGGCCCGGTCAGATCACTGTGCAGATCACAAGCCAGATAATTGGTGCCCTCCGGCGTAATCTCCCGCACCAGTAGCCACTGATCGAGTGCACAATCTACGAAGTCATCTGCCATCAGGAAGTGATCACATGAAAGGCAGCTGACGCATGAAAGGTTTTCCGTGCCAATGCTTGAAAGGCCAGTGCTTGAAAGGTTTTTGGACATTGGAGAGGAGTAATGAAAGGTTTTTTATGTAGCGAGCTTGCTCGCTTTTTTATGTAGCGAGTGGAGGGAGAGCGAGCGAAGCGAGCTTGACCGACACGAGCGATGACCCGCAAATGAAGCGGGCACGCTCCAGTGCAGAGAAGTAATCCGGGCACCGCATATGAAAGGTTTGCGGTGCCGTGGAGTAGCCCACAGTGTGGGTAACGCGGTAGATCATGAAAGGTTCCAGTCAACGACATCCATGAACTTCATGCCTAGCGCATCAGCTAGCCAGCCACCTGCCACGCCCTGGTATGCGTGAGTCTGGGGGTGCAGGTTATGCATCCACACCGCTACGGCTTTGGCAGCGGCGATGGCGCGGTCGTAGGGATCCGCTCCAGCCTGGCCCATTGCATACATGACTGCCAGGAGGCAGCGGTGGCCGTCGTTCATATCCTCGGGGAAGGGCAAGCCGGTCTCGGCGCTCCAGTCCGATTCAAGGATGGCGAAGCCGCCGGGATTGAAGGGGTCGGGGGCGCTCCAGCCGTCAATGCCCCCGTCTTCCCAGCCCATTGATTCGCGGATCTCGGCGTCGCGGTCGGCTTGCGCCATGGCGGCGCTGATCTCGGGTTGCATAGCGCACCAGCCCGGATAGTGGGCTTCCATGCGGAGGTTTTCGGCGGCTGCTTGGGTGGCAGCAAAATTTGAGGCGGTCATGAGAGGCTTTTGTGAGCTTGCGAAGCAAGCGAACGACTCGGCCAAACTAGACGACGCTCCAGCCAGAGTCAACAGGGCCTGTGATATTTCTTCACATTCCCTGGGTAGTCATGAAAGGGCAAAGCCCGCGAACATAGCGGGCGAAGCGAGCGGTGAAGCAGGCGGTGCGCTCCGCGAGCTGATCACGCTCCAGCCAATGCACGTCGGGCGGACCTGCGCGGCGGGCGATGACTACCACGCCACCGGCGAAACCCTCCAGTTCGGGGTTGTGTTGCAGGACTCCGGCGTTATAGGCGCCGAGCTGATCAAAATAATCGCTGAGCAGTTCCGCTCCACGCCGGTTAGCAGAGGTCTTCCAATCCACCAACCACAGGCCAGGCCGATCCCGAAGGTACAGAGCAGCATCAAACGTTCCAGCCCAGCCATCGCAGTACGGGGATGTGAAGTTTTGTGGCGTGCAAGTGATTCTCAATTCCACTGCGGCCTCGCCAGCACAGTGGCGCTCCAGCCATTCATCTAGGCAGCGGCCATAGCCGACGCTTGAAAGGTCTAGCTTGGGTGGTTTGCTTTGGTAGGCCTTTTTTAGGGCCCAGTTCCACATGCTGGACGGGATACGCTCCAGTCCTCGGGAGTTGGCGGCGTGGACTGCGAGCTTGCGGGCGGTTTTGAGGCGCCACTCCACCCTGCCGTGGGCGCGGGTGCCTCGGGTGGTGGCCACGCTGCTCAGCACTCCAGCCCGGTCGCCCATTCGGGCCTTCCAGCGCTCCAGTGCATCGTTATCGGCGGTCTCCTTCAGGATGTGGGTGACAGAGTGGAAGATCTTTCCAGTGCTGTTCCGGTACACCCTGAAAGGGCCGCTGTTGTCTTGCTCCAGTCCAGAGCACCCTTGTAAGAACACAAAAATACTCCTTCCCAACTTATACTACCGTCAAAACAAGCCCCGTGATGCAGAAAAAACGGGCTTTCCAGTGCATTAAAAAAGGCCCCCTAGGTGGGGGCCACGGTACTTAGGCCTTGAAAGGATCACCTCCGACTAGTAAGCGGGAAAGGTCAAACCCGGCAGCCTTGGTATCGGTCCAAGCAGCCTCTAGGGCCTTCTGGCTAGCAGCCTTACGGGGTACAGGGCGCAGGGTGTAGGCAGTGGTGAGCTTGGAGCCAGTGCGCCCCAGTGTGAAATCCCAGGCCAATAGATCCTCGAAGTCCTCCTGTTGGGCGATTTGGTCTAGTTCGCTGATGATGCTTTTCTGGGAAAGCTGCAAAACCTTTACCTTGGCGTCTTCATAGTGATAGACGGGCAAAGCGATGCAAAACTTAACGTCTAGGCTGCCATTGTCGCGGGTGCGGGGTTCATAGCTACCCAGCTCCAGCACTACTTCCTCGGCAGTGGGTTCTTGGGGGAACCTGAAAGGCTTGAGGGAACCGGAGGCATCCTGGCCCCAGGTTTCGTAAAACTCAAGCGGCTCCTCGGATAGCAGGGCAAAGCGGACCGATCCACCGTCAGCAATTTTGCTGGGTGTAAGGTAGGCACCGCCCGTTTTGGGGGCGATAGCGGCAGAGGCGGACTTTGAAAGGAATGCCATGGGGTGTTGTGTGATGCCCTGTGAACTTCGTTCGGTGGGCTGTACTCCAATACAGTAGCAGCTGACAAAGGGTCTGTCAACAGCTACCATATGAAAACGACCCAGCGCTTGCGGGCACTGGGTCGCGGCTAACTCTTCACTTGGGATTGTATCATGTTGTGTGCTACAGAGCTGCTGGATTTCGTGCGGCAACTGCCCGCCGGAATGGCCTACGCCCCTATCTACGCCAAGGGCGAGGCGCTCAAGTCAGGGAAGATCAGCAAGGGCAAAACACCTCTGGAAGAGGCGCACCACCGTGTGCTAGGGCCGGAGGATGTGGCGTTGGCCATTGAAAGGCGCCCCTGTGTCTTCAAAGCCGTCGGCGTATTCACTGGACCGCGCAGTGGTGGGTTGGTGATTCTCGATGTGGATCGCAACCTCGGGGCCTTATTAAAGAAATGGGGCGAATCTTTAATAGGCGCTCCAGTCGTTAAAAGTACAAAGGCGAATGCGGCCAAATACCTCTTCACAGTGCCAGAAGAGCACTGGAGCGAGGTCAAAGGTTTTGGGTTGAGCGACAGCAGGGGCGGATATGAAGTTTTGTGGGGACGGCAAGGCCTTCTCTATGGGGCCTATCCGGGCTCACAAGACGGCAAGGCCCCTGTGGGTACTTACGGGTTCACCGGCGACTTAGAGGCCCTTCCTGAGGCTCCTGGGTGGCTCATAGCGGAGATGCGAGAGGCAAAGGGCGTCCCAGCTGGTGAAGGCCTCGTTAAAAACCGCAAGGCGCTCCAGCTAGACGACCGCTCGGACGATGAGATTGCTGAGATTGTGCAGGACTGTCTGCGGGTTATTCCACAGCAGGGGGTCGGCAGCCATGACCACTGGGTGAAAGTTGGGATGGCGATCCACTCGGTGCTACCGAACGAGCTGGGTTTGACGCTGTGGAGTGCTTGGAGTGCGGAAGACGTTGAGTATTCCGATGTTTGGGAGTCTGCGAATCCTTGTGAAGATCGGTGGAACAGCTTTAAGGCTGGCGGTGCTATTGGGCTGGGAACACTGATTTGGTTGGCGGACCAGCAAGACCCGAAACGGCTGAGGTTTAGTGAAAGCACCAAGAAGATTGTTGAGGGTGCTGAGGCAGCAGTCCAGAAGGTTCGCCAGGAATTGCTGGGATTTGATGAGGTGATGCGGGAGGCAAAGGTTCTTATGGAGCTGGACAATCCAGCCGAGATGAACTTCAAACTCAACCAGCTTTCGCTCAGGGCTGGATACAGAGATCAAAGTGCCCTTGAAAGGCTGATTGTTGACCAGATCCAATTTGAGGGGCAGACGGACACCATGAGCTTGAAAGAACTCATGCAGACCGACTTCAAACGGGAATACCTCATTCCAGATCTGTTGCCTTGCCCGGCGGTGGTGTTGGTCTATGGGGCAGGTGGGGATGGCAAGTCCATGAGTGCCTGGACGCTGGCTAAGCACATTGCCACCGGAGCGCCCTTTGTGATCCGTGGGAAGGCCGTTCCAGTTCAAGCTGGGCCTGTGCTGCTGCTTAACGGGGACCAGCCCTTGGTGCAGCTCCAGGAGCAGTTAGAGGAGGTTGGGATGCCTATGGATGCTCCCGTCACTTTGCGGAGTGAGTGGTCGATCCAGCGCTACGCGCAGTTTGTGAAGCTCATGCACGACGTGAAACCCAAGCTGGTGGTGATTGACTCGTTGATTGGTTGTAGTGGGGGCAAGGCTTTTGATGAGAATAAGAGCGACTTTGCGAGCCCCCTGTACTGGTTGACACGGAATAACGGGATCCTCTTTCCAGCCGCGACGATCCTGATCATTCACCACGCCAATAAGCAGGGCGGGTTTAGGGGCACCTCGGCTATTCGGGATGCCGTGGATGAAACCTGGAGCCTTTCACGCCCCAGCTCGAAGCAGTTGGAAGAGACCGGACAGGATGCGCGGATTGTCACCATCGAGAAATCCCGTAGTGGGCGTGGTGGAACGCGGCTGATCATGCGCCAGGAGGCTGACCTCAGCTTCACCCTTGCAGATTGGACCCCTGAGCAGGATTCCGGCACCAGCTCCCCCAGTGGGGTTACTGATCGCGTACTGGCCCGTCTGCGGACCGTCTACCCCTCCACCCGCTCACGGCTGGACCTGAACTCCGATCCGGTCTGCGGAGGCTCTGTGGACGCCATCAGAAAGTCGCTCCAGCGTCTTCTCAAGCGCGGGTTGATCCGCGTCGATCACGAAGAGGTCGTTCCAGGGAGAGGTGGAAGTCCTACACCCCACTACCAGGCAGTTCTCTCTTCTCGCGCACAGGGGGCGTTGTTGTATAGGTGTCCTACTGAGGCAGAAGGTAATGGTGGACTGGAAGGTAGCAGTGGGACAGCCCCCCTAAAAAGTGGTGAGTGTCCACCTGCTAAACCTGGTTTGGAGGGGGGAACCGAAGCTGGGGCGGACACCAGGGGGACACCTCACGCAGAAATAGACCAGTGTCCCACTGCTAAATCTAGTGGTGGACAGGGATCTGGAGCAGAAGGACACGATTTTCAATCTATACGCGCACGCGAGGGAGACCGCACCAGTGCAGAGCTGGAGGCCCTTAGGGCTAAAGCGGAGGAAGCGTGGAGCACTGGAATGGACTGAGCTAACCTCGGGTCAATTACGACAGCGCTATGGCAACCCCTAAAAAACCTGGCCTTTACGCCAACATCGCCGCCAAGCGCAAACGGATTGAGTCGGGGAGTAAAGAACGTATGGCGCGGCCAGGTGAAGCTGGCCGCCCAACGGCATCCGCATTCAAAGCATCCGCCAAAACAGCCAAGAAGAAAAAATGATCACCTACCGTGGTGAGGAATTTGAGGGGTACAACAAGCCCAAGCGCACTCCAAACAACCCAAACAAGTCCCATGTTGTGCTTGCTAAGGAAGGCGATACGGTCAAGCTGATCCGTTTTGGTCAGCAGGGTGTGTCTGGGTCGCCACCGAAAAAAGGTGAATCAGCCGCAGATAAGGCCCGTAGGGCTGCATTCAAGGCTCGCCATGCCGACAACATTGCGAAGGGCAAACTGTCTGCCGCCTACTGGGCCGACAGGGTGAAGTGGTAAGCCAGCCTTCTGTGCTACACTAGCGCCGTCCATCTGTTCACCCATGACCGGTCCTGATCCTGTAAACCACCCGTCCCACTACACCACTGGGCGGATGGAAGTCATCGACATTATTGAAGATGCCATCGGTCGGGCACCTACGCCCGTTCTGGGCAACTGCCAGGGCCACGTGCTGCGCTACATGCTCCGCATGTGGGACAAAGACGACCCAACCCTCAACGCATCAAAATCGCTGTGGTATTTGCGGCGACTACTAAAACACCTAGACACCTATCCACTCCCCGGTACACCAGAACAATGACTAACCAACACCCAATCACCCCACCGCAAGGGTTGGTGGTATTGTTACGCAGTTTAGTCCCACACGGCGTCGCAGACGTCCTTACCCGAGAGTTGTGGCTAATTAACCGCGCTTACGCCGCTGGCGCCGACCAGGAGCTGGAGGCGTGTTGTGCGCTGATAGATGACTGGGGGCTGGATGAAGCTGATCTCCGCGCCGCTCGCCGCCCAAAGCCGCCGAGCTTGAAGGAGCAGGCGCTAAAAGCGCTGAAAGTGTTGCCCACTCCTGACGGGCAAGTAACGCTCGACATCGCTGACTTGAACACCGTCCGGCGGGCCCTGGAGGCATTGCCCAATGACTGACACCGCACCATGCCCATCTTTGGATCAGATAGATGCTTGGTCTGTGCGAATGCAGACCGTAGGAGAGGCAAAAGTGTTCAAAGAAATCGCTGCTTGGGGCGCTGTCAAAGCACAATCAAAGCCTCCAGCTGATACTGAGCCAAATGAATTGTCCTCTTTGTGATTGCTCCGAAATCCGCGCAGTTAGTACGCGCCATGACACTGTTGAGTCGATTATTCGGGATCGTAGATGCACTAAATGTGACTACAAATGGTACACATGCGAGATAGACATTCCCCGAAATGCTGTGCGTTGGGGAACAAACAGCGTGGTGCGTAGATTGCCAGGCTACCGCAGAGTAACTTTCCAGTGATAGTTCCCGACGAGTTTGTTGTGCCCGGTGCGCTAAAAATTGAGCGCGTAAAATTTTCTGGGTATGGAGGCTTTTATTACCTAGCCTGGCAGCCTCTGATGTCGTGCATTTGTAAAGATTCCAAACAGTTGCTTAAGTTTTGTAAATGGCCTGCTTCCACTCCCACCGGCAAACAGCTTCGGGAGTGGATCGCTGAAGTCGTACCAGAAGCTGCCGAAGTCGAGCCAACAGCGGACACCAAAACCATTATCTAGGGTGCTACAGTAGAACCGCATTCGCCCTACTAGGCATGTCGTTCATTTTCGGTGTTCACGGTCTGGCCACTCTTGCCACCGCCACCACCATTGCTTTTGACTGTGAAACGCTCCAGCTACAGCCCGAAATCGGCAAATTGAGGTTGCTGCAGTTTGCAGCAATAGACCGCGAACCAGTTGTTATTGATTGTTTTGATCTTGATGAAGACGGCTGGGACAAGGTAGACCAGTTTTTTGCAATGAAGCGCTACTGGATCGCGCACAATGCAGTATTTGACCTGGGTTGGTTGCAGGAACACGGCATTAGGCCGACCGGCACGGTGCAGTGTTCGATGCTTGCCAGCCGTCTATTGCTGAATGGGATGCCCAACGTTAAGCACGGGCTTCAGCATGTTGTGCAGCGGTGGCTAAATATTGAGCTGCCCAAGGAACTCCAAAGAAGTGACTGGAGTGGGGAACTAACGCCCCAGCAGATTGAGTACGCAGTCAATGATGTGGCGGTGTTGATTCAACTGGACGGCGTGATAAATCAACACATGGCAAAAGCTGCACTTCATACAGCTTGGGCTCTGGAGAATGCAGCGTTGCCCGCGATGGCGCAGTTGTGGAGAACTGGATTGCCGTTTGATAAAGAAATGCTTAATCAACTACAGCTAGACCTAGCGCAAGAACAAGAAAGACTTAAGGATCTGTTTATTGTGGAGTTAGATGAAGCGTTACCTCAGGAAGAGAAATTACCTAGGGAGGAGGATGGGTCGTTTAATTTGAGAACTAAGACTGAAGGATCAGTTAGATTGGGCACCAAAAAGATGGCTGGATTTAATCTGAACTCGCCAGCTCAACTGGTGAGGGCATTGACAGGTGTCTTGGGTAAAGTGCCGACCGATGCTGATGGCAAACCTAGCGCTAGTAGGCAAGCCTTACGCCAATACGCTGCGGACCATGCTGTGGTGGCACGGTACATGGAATGGAAGCGGGTGGAGAAACGGCGGCAGATGGCGGAATCGCTGATTCAAGCGCAGAGTGATGATGGACGGATACGCGCCAGCTACATGCAGTTGGGTGCAGATACGGGGCGTATGAGTTGCATGAAACCTAATTTGCAACAGGTGCCACGGGACCAGAATTTTAGGGCTTGCGTGCAGGCCCCAAAAGGCAAGCTATTGGTTGTGGCGGACTTCGCTCAAATGGAGCTAAGACTCGCGGCAGCCGAGGCTAAAGACGACACGATGATTGCAGCGTTCCAGGAAGAAAAGGACCTGCATACGTTGACTGCGATGGAGATTTATGGCGTGGAAGAGGCTGCAGTAACAAAGGAACAGCGGCAGATTGCAAAATCCGCCAACTTTGGCCTGTTGTTTGGTAGTGGGGCCAAAGGATTGAGGGAATACGCTGGCGCTATGGGGATTCAGATGGATCTGGAGGAGGCGCACGAAATCAGGGAGGCGTTCCATCGAGCCTACCCAGGCATCAGCAAGTGGCAGCGTGCAAATGCCGAAGCAGCTAATAATTCTGGTGCAGATGCAGCGATTTTTATCCGTAAGTCGCGTATGCGACGACTTTTGGTGGGGGAAAACAACAAACTAACCACCCGGTGCAACACTCCTGTGCAAGGCGCTGGGGCGGCGGTGATGAAACGCGCTTTGGGACTGCTATGGCCAGTGCTACTTAGGTGCGGGGAAATGGAGGTGAAGCTGGCTGGGGTGGTACACGATGAGGTGATCTTGGAAGTGCAAGAAGGCACGGAGGAAAAGTGGGCAAAGCTGCTTCAGAAAGCCATGGAAAAAGCGGAAGCCCTGTGGCTTGGAGACGTTCCAGCGCTGGCTGAGGCAAAGTGGGGGAAGAGTTGGGCTGAGGCGAAGTGATCGCGGATTCCGCTAGAAAGGAAATCATGGGCCGCTTGCTTCGTGCAGTGGCCCGTGCCACCACAGCGGATCTACAACGGGCTGCAATGTTTTTAGAGTGGGCCTGGGATGTTAGGGCCGGGTGTACCAAGCAACGGGGTAGGGCTAGAAAGAGACAGATGGATGCAATAGTTGAAACTATGGAGGCAAAGCGGTTACGGGATGCTGGCTGGCGCTAAACTGCTAGACTGTTCTGTAGCAGTCTAGAGATCTTTGTCGCTAGTTCACGGTAAAAAGCAGTACCTACAGATCCTGTTGGACAGGTCAAGGTACGACTTGTTA
>Ga0304730_1002799_pt1 | contig 12120 bp, 16 predicted proteins | sample M_130628_MF_Meta_FD_190474 | JGI IMG/M metagenome (GOLD analysis project Ga0304730, IMG submission 190474) | Freshwater microbial communities from Lake Montjoie, Canada to study carbon cycling - M_130628_MF_MetaG (v2) (version 2) | ecosystem: Environmental > Aquatic > Freshwater > Lake | place...
GGTAAGGTCAAAAAGTCAAGCAAACGCTTGTATTTGCAGCATTTTTTTCTTGTAATAGATTTCAACTGCAAAATCTGGGTTTAAGGATAATTAAAATCAAAGAATTTGTATTTGGTAAACTCATTAAATCAACTAGAAACTTGCCTAATCGAGATCGAATCTCAATTGATTCAAATTGATAATCATAATTCAAATGCCAACATAGCTTCGGCTGGTTCTGCGGCTGCATATTTTTTAACTAGTGACTCTAAAAACAAGATGGTAAAAACCATCGGACAAGTAGCAGCTATTGGCGGAATGATTTATGGCGCTAATCAACGTAGTAAAGCAGACTCATTAGAGTCTATAGCCACTTTAAATATTGGCAAAGCAATCAATCTATTAGAAAGAGATTGTAAACCATATATCCGAAATGAAAAAAATATTGACACCATTAGGACTTTTTTGGAAATGACTCTTAGGCTAGGGGCTTCAATTGATGTCATTTTAAAAAAGACAATAAATAAATTAAAATGGACAGGACATTTGGGACAAAAAAATCAGTCAGTTTTATTAAACGTTTATCAAATAGACATTATTAATAAAAAATTAAAACACAATAACACGCTTAATTTTATTGACCATAATATTAGACTTATTGACCCAAGTGTAAAATTCATTAGTCTAACAAATTCAATAGATAAAGAAAAATTGAAAAAAGAAGGCTTATGGATTAGAATAATAATTTTTTCATTAATAATAATTGGTGGAGTATTTGCAGATCAAAACCAAATTGGACAATATTTTATTTTTGCAGGTCTGGGATTATGGGCTTTCAATCACTTTTTTCCTATTTTCCCAGAAACTAAAAAACTCAAAACTGCTGTTAGTACATTTAATAAAGAATTAGGTGAAACAATTGGAATTAAAAGAATTAGTTTACAATAATTATTACCAAATAAATCTATTAAAATCTTGAATTTTATACTAAATCAAGATGTTGATTAAGCCAAGTTTTCAAGTTCTGATAGTATTGCGTTCCTCCAGTTCTTATAGCCCTAGCGCTTGGGCTGTAAGATTCTGAGATAAAATCAACTCCTTCAAAATTCCTAATTGACTGCACGAAATTTTGAAAACCAGCATTTCCTAGTCTTCGTTCTTTAGGATTTGTTTGAAAATCAAGATCGATGCGATTGTTACCCATAGTGTGAATTATCTTTGTGATTCTTCCATTTTCTAACAAATCTAAAATTTGATTATTATATTCTCTATTTATTACAATTTCGTTATTAACATATGATGTTTTTGAAGTAAATATAATTTGGTCTGAAAATTCAGTATATATTTTTTCATCAACAAATCTGCTTTTTACTTGATCATTATTTGAGATTATTTCCAACTTACTTACCATGTCCATAAAACAGAAATTATGATTAAGCATTGTTCTATGTTTTAATTCAAAATTATTGAAGTAAATATTTGGATTCTCGCCTTTAATTTCAGCTATTGATCTCCACAAATAATTTGTACAGCGACCATAATAATAATCTGCATTGTCTCCATTTGGATTGAATGGATTAAATGAGCCAATAATTAATTTAGTTGCATTATCAAAAATTTCGTCTCGATTCCAATTTAAATGAATTGATGCATGATTTATTTGCATACTACAATTTATTTTTTTTTGAATTAACAATTTAATAAAAAAATAAAATAAAATCATTAAATACTTAATCCACACATAAGAATTTTACAAAATCTTTTTTGAGGAATAATGGTTTATTTTATTATAATCGCAAAGCCTAGATTAGTTAAGTATTTAACAGCTTCTTGGGTTACAAATAGGTCATAACCAAACTCTTGGCCTATTACAACCTCATGCCCCATGAAATTAAAATTTTTACTGGGTAATCTCTCTGATTAAAACGTAATGCAACTTTTCTAGCATGACGTCTGGATGGAAATATTCTACCTGCATCAATTTGTCTAATAACATCTAAAACATGGGATCTTTGGATGTCGTTTGGAATTGTCATGTTAAAAAGAATTATTTACAATAGGTAAAATTCTATTTGTTTGTAAAAAAGCATTTAATAATAAAGCTTCTACATAAGTAGGCACATTGCCTTCCCGCAAATGAATTAAATGGATGTTTATTTGATTGCAATTTTTGCTTCTCATGTTATCTAGTAAATATCGATTTGTGGCAATATCTCTCCCCGTTAATGGATCTTTATAACGAGAAGCTCGTAATCTTTTTCTCAATGTATGATTTCCTAAATTACCTTGTTGGTTAACTTTGCCAGCCATACCAATATACCATACCTCAAGATTATCTAAATTCTCAATAATATAAATACCTGGTAAATCCAAAACAAAACTTCTAATTCGAGTATTATATTCTGATAATCCATTTTCATTTGAAATATCGGAAAATAAAATTGAAATTGAATACTCAATATCTATTTCATTTTCTATTACTCTTTTTAATTCAATTACATTCATGAAAAAGATAGTTTTATTGAAAATAAGAAATTATTTAGTTTTTCGTATCCACTCCGGCAATTCATTAAACTTGTCCAACTCTTTAGCAAGTCGAATTGTATTTCTAATAGTCACTTCAATTTCATCTTTTTCATTAGAATTTTCTTCTGCTTTGACCTTATTTGCGTATTCTAAATAATATTGAAATGCTAAATTTTTCTTGTTTTCATTTTCATAACATTGCGCTAATCGTTCTAAGAAATATAGTCTGCCTGAAATTTTAAATCCTAAATTGAATGCATCAATTGCACTTAAATTATTTTTCAGTTCATAATAACAAAATCCTTTTCGAAAATATGCTGTAATTAGCTCTTCAGTTAATTTTTCTCTTTCTGCTATATCTATAATTTTAATATAAATATTTATTGCAGAATCATAGTCTAATAAGAATTGATACGAACCAGCTAAGTATTCATAAATTGAAATTTTCTCAACTTCATTATCTATTTTTAAAAGAGCTTTGTTATAAAAATAAATTGATTGATTATAATCTTCGTTACAATAATAATTATTAGCTAATAATTCTAATATTATTTTACTATCTTTTCGATTGTCAGGTAATTTTCCTATTAATTTTATTGAATCCTGATATTGATTATTGTAATACAAAGTTTCTGCATAAAAGTAGTAAGCTTCATAATAATCATCGTCTAGGTTAAACCCAATGAGTTTTTTATTTTCTACCAATTCAAAAACATTTTCAAAAATAGCAATAGCTTCATCCCGATTTCCAAAGTAATCATAAACATTTGCAAGGTTTATCATAATTAAAAACCTGTCATTTGAATAAATTTCATTTTTATCGATAATAATTTTTGCCGTTAATAGAGTTGAAAGCTCATCTTCATAGTTTTCGAGCTTTCTGTAGCAGTAAAATAAATTCTTTAATGGCTCAATATTCATATTACTATCAACACCAAACTGATTTAATATTAATTGATGAGCTTTCACATAATAATTCAATGCAGTTGTATAATCCTCCTTTTTTAAATAATATCCAGCTATCGTACCACTAGAATAAGTGTCTTCAACCCCTGTTTCATGTATTTTTATTACTTTTTGCATAATTGCATATTCCGAATCATTATCATTTAGCAATTTATATTGATGTGATAAGGAAATGTAAGTGTGGAGAACATAGCTGTGAATTTCGCCATACAACTCGAGTTCAATATTTAAAGTTTTTTTCAAATATTCAATAGCTAATTTGTTATCAATATCATTAATTCTCGCTAGATTAAAATAAATCATAGCTAACAAATTTTTAAATTTTCTTGAATCTTTTAAAGCGAAATCTAATGCTTTTAAATAAAGGCTTTTAGCTTTTTCATCTTCTCCAATTGTATCATAAGCCGAGGCAATTTTATTTAATATTGATGGATTTGAAATCTCATTGAAATCATATAAATTTTCATATATACTCACCGCTTTTCTGGAAAAACCGTTAAATGTGAAATAAAAAGCCAAATCTTCCAATTCCTCTTTATTTAATTTTGTACTTTCTATTTTTGAAATAAAATCATTTTTAAATTCCGCATTAGCCATTGGCAAAAGAGAAATTAATAACCTTACATTTATTTGCAAATTGTTTTGTCTTGAAAAATATAACAGGTGATTAGAAAATAAAATTTGTAAAGAATTTGCTTGCAATTCTTCCATATTTTCATTCAACAGTTTCAATACCTTCCAATCATTCTCCGTCGGCTCCTCCAAAACTTTTTCAATCGTAGCCTCCACCCCATATGCTTTCAAAAAGTACAACAGTGGCCTAACACACAAATCCATTTGTTCAGTTCCGGCATCTATCAACTCTGTCACCAAATCCAAATCTCCAGCTAATGATTGTTCACACAAGAATGATTCTACCGCTGATTGTTGAAGTTTAGTGCCGATGGATAATATTGTTTGGATATATTTCAAATCTATTTTAGGTTCTTGTTCTTGCAATTTCATCCCCAACAAATACAACAAAGCCCCTTCTACCGTAAAACCCAAACAGCCATTAATATCTTTTACATACCTATTTACCCAACCCATATTTTTCATACGGGTATAAGGAGAGTTCACCAAATCTGAGGTGAGATACGATTTTAGATTTTCGTTATTCAACAAATCATCCAGCAACAATTCATTCTCTCCTTTCAACCAAACTTCATCGGCCAGCAATTTTAAAAATGTTTTTTCTTCCAGGCTAAAAGTATTGAACCAATCTTTCCAGATATGCAAATGCTTTCCGCCTTTTTTTGGTAAATTTTTGCTGTTGTATATTTCCAAAAACAACCGCAATACCAATGGATTGTTGATCTGGTTGTAAATGGCTCTGTCGAATGTGGCAATATCATCAAAAGAAAATAACGGCTTGTATCGGCTCTTGTCTTTGGCAACATAATTCTCCCAGGCACCTTTCATTTCATTCATATCTAATGGAGTCAACCAAAATGCATAAGCACCCAATCCTTTTTCATGGTCTTTGTTTTCGCCATAGAGAAAATTCAAATCAGTTTCTTCTGTTTTATATCGCTCCAAATCGGCCTTGGTATTGGCACGGCTGGTTACTACAAATTTGATGCTACCGGATTCTATGATTTTACTCCAATCCATTATCTCCTGCCAGATGGCTTCTGAATTATGGGCTTCATTCAATCCGTCTATCAAAATAAAACTAGGTTCGGCCTGTGTTCCTGCAATGGCGGTATATTTATCCAATCCTTCATTGGCATCAATATTCAACAAATAAGCCACCTGTTGTTTTAACGTATTTTTCTCCATTCTTCCGGCGCGTATAAGCAAACCAGGATAGCCTCTTTCGGTGTATTGTTTTTGCATTTCAGCCAACAAATTGGTTTTACCACTTCCAGCTTCTGCAGCAATGAAAAAGATATTGGCTCTTGCCCCTATCCATTCGCGCAACTTTATCTCCATGTTTTCGCGATGCTGATAAACACCAGGAATAATTTTCTTTTCGCTGATTAAAGTATCGAGGAGTAATTTATTTTCTTCTTCGATGCGTTTTAGGAAGATTTCTTTGCTGAAAGTTTCGGGCGTAAATGGGATTTCTTTTTGTTTGTCGCGTAACAACAAATTTAGACGATCGAGTATTTTACCGGAGGTTTGTTTTTCTATCCCTTCAGGACTAAAAAACTTAATGGTTTTACCAGTATAAGATTCGTAGGTAAACAACTTCGCTTTTTCGGATGATTGAATTGCCAGCTCTCCCGGAACAATAAAAAAAGGAAGGATGGATAAGTAATTGCCTGCAGCATTTTGCATCCAGATATTATCATCAGTGATACCTTTATTTTCAGTGACAAAAATATCAGACGATTGCAATAACCAAGTTTGCCCTTCTTCTTTTTTGAGCATGGGATAATTGTTGCTAAAACGCATCTGCTCCAATAAGGAACGAAATATGGGAAAATACTCTGCCCATAATTTTTCGGAAGCATCTGCATCTAAAGTAAGTCCGTGTCCTAAATAACGATTGCGAAAATTGATGAGCATACCGATAGCTGTGGTTTCTTGCTTTTTCAATTGCACATCTCCATTGGCATCTATATATTCAATTTCACCTTTGTATTGGGCAACCTTCTTTCCTGACTCTACTTGTTCATAATAACTCACTAATTCAGGACAAAAGAACGGATGATTTTTCTCTTTCAGAAATTTCAATGTCTCGCGGATATAATGATTCCATTTACCAAAAGCCGTTTCTGTAAGGTTTTGATGAAATAAAGACACCATGCCTCTGTCTTTGATATGGCTATTAAAAAACTCAGAAGCCGATAATAAACCGAGGTATTTCAGATAGTTTAGAAAAGTATCTTTAAAGAGATTGATTCTAGTCCAGGCATGTTTTTCCAAAAGCGTTTGCTTCAATGGATACGCAATAACATAAGGCAATGACGCAATTAATTGTTCATCTTCTTCAGAAAGTAGAGGTGCTTCTTTCAGTTCCACCAGTGGCTGTTGGCAAACCGGGCAATTCATGGAAACAGGAAAAGCTGCTTTGGAAAGGGCAATGGCGCAAGTGGGGTTTTGGCAGGTAAAAGACATTAATATTAATTTCTATAAAACTATTAAAAAAAAGAAGAAACACTGCATTAAATATAATATTTTATAAAGTATCACTTTGCCCCAAATTAGAGTAAATATGTTTAATTAAGTTTTTGGTAAAAGCGACTAAATTTTAAATCAACTATTTAAATTACTGTATCCCATTTCATATTCCACACATTCCGTGTCGCCATCGTCTAACCTGTCGGAAATTAAAATAGCCTCTAATGAATCATCCTCAGGAATATTTTCCAAAATCCAATTGACAAACAAATCAATCGTTGATAGATTAATGGGCTCGGTAACAGAAAGCTGGTACAAGTCATGATAACCAAACAACGATGATAAACTGATTTTTACATTTCCAATTTGGCTAGAATTATCATATTCTTCACGCGCCATATTTTTAAAATATAATTCACAAAATACCATATCAAATACTTCATGAATCATGGCAGATCTAAATGCTTGTTTTTGTTCTTGGCTTAAATTGGGCGTCTCAAAAAGCTGAATAAATTCTTCATGGGTACTGCCCAAATATCCTGCAAATCCATTGTTTACATCTTCATGTATGGCATTGAAACAATCAATTAGATCTGATTTTATTTTTTCCTTTAGCATAGTCTTTATTCATTTGTTTTTTCAAGTGTTTCTACATCATCTTTACCAAAATCATACAATCCAACTAGGATAAAAATTACATAGAGAACAGACACAATAATTTTATTTTCTGCTTTCATGAACAGCGTTGCAAAATACAAAATGCTGATTAAGATGAACAAGGTTAATTTGGGTACATTAATCATGATTAATTTTTTAAATTTTGTATTAATCAGAATAAAATATCCAGATAATCAATCCTCCTCTCCCCGCTTAAATCGGCTTCCTGTAATCTCCAAAAATTTCTTCCAGGTATGCATAAAAAAGTAAACTCCCCTTTCTTATAATATTCTTCCTCACATTTATTGATTGATAACCTACTCGTAATTTCTCCTGTAAATTTCAGCGTGCCTTTTTTCAAAGGATTGAGGAAACCATCAATACAAACATAATTTCCATTGCCATCATCCTGATAACCTTTGATACGATAACAATAGGTTGTAATTTTTGTAATGGTAACAGAGCCTCTTTTTTTATTTGAAATTCTGTCTAATGTAAAAACATGTTTTCCAATACGAGGAAATAAAGGAGCCGTGTTTTTTACAATGTATTCATTAAGAAAATCAAGATCAACGAAATGGGTTTCTGCCGTGTTATTTACCGCATCGTATCTGCTATTATATAATTCTTGAGCTGATAAAGAATCTGATAGTGAATATGGATTGTAATTCGAATAACTGTATAAATTACCCGCTGAATCGAACATATGATACCCATGAATGAAAGTATAAGATTGAAAACCGCTGTAATATTTTCTTACTTTTTCCAAATAAAGTGAATCTTCCTGCGCATAGGAAAAATTTAAAAAAAGCATGCATGAAATAAACATTTTGTATCTCATATCAAATGATTTAGTTTTTAGAAAAATATATCTACACTAACCTTCATTTCTATTTTAAATAAAACAGAAACTTCTTTTGTGGGATAATGATCATAATTCTTTGTGTAACTATAATAATTTCCATCGGCATCATAAGTAGGGAAACTATTTATAACGAAACTATCTTTTGAACCAATTAAATCTTGTGCTTTAATAAAAGAATTACTGAAGAGGAAAATTGATAAAAAGAAAACCTTGCTCATAATTTTTAGTTTAGGAACAAGATAGTAAGTAACGTTGTAAGGTATTTACATTTTAGTTTTGCAGTTTATGAATTAGGATTTTTTTATCATTTATACAACCCCACCAACCCCTCTGCCCTAGTCTTCACACGATCAATCAATTCTTGTGGTGCCAGCACTTTTACTTTTTCAGCATAACTTAAAATGGTACCTTCTAATTCTGGAGTTAAATAACATTCAATTTCGAGATGCAAGAAATCTTCATTATGTCCCAATATTTTTTGAGTAGAATGTAATGGCTTGGTAAGCATATAGCCAGATAAAGAATTATCAAATAACAATTCAACTTTAAAAGGTTTAGAATCACTGTAAACCGTAGCTCCAAAACCGTATTTGAAAAAATCTTTTGCATCAAAATCTGCAGAGCGATAACCGCCTTTCATGAGTTCCATGTTTACAACTCTATCTAATGCCAACGTAGTAATGGCTTCCGATTTTTCAGAAAAACCGGTAATGTACCAACGATTGCGGTATTCCCTGATAATGTATGCACTAAAAATATGTTGTTTCGTTTCATCACTATTAAACTTCTTGTAATCTACATGGAGTGGCAATTTATTGATGATGCTTTCATAAGCCATTTCTATCCAACGTAAACCCGTGTCCGAAATGGGTTGTTCTACTTCAATGATTTGTCGGTTCTCATAACCTGGAATTTGAGAAATTCTAAATCCACTTATGAGTTTATCGATAACCGATTCAAACTGATTGAAATATCCACTGTATTTGATTTGTTTTAATATTGAAGATGACATATCCAACACTCGAATTTCATCATGTGTAAGTGGAAAACTATTTATGGAAAAATCTTCTTCTGTATAATAATATCCACCATGTATTTTGTGGCTCTCTATTGGGGCATTGTAAATATCTTTCATTGCCCTAATGTCTTTATTTATCTGAGAATCAGACAAAGAATTAAGACCTGCACCTTCCATAATCATTTCTTTGAGCATTTGAAGGGTTGGGTATTTACGCATTGAATTTCTCAAACATCCATCTATAATTCTATATCTAAAAGCAGCATTTTTATTTACAGGCATATTGTTTGTTTTTAAATTGGGTAAAGCAATATATTAATTTTTGTTTATAAAATTTAGAAGAAAAAAAATGATTTGTATTTATTTTAAGAAATAACTTTTTCAATTGTAAAAAGATTACAAAAGCATTTTTTACATTCAATTGTCGAATACTTTTATTTTTCACCTTTAAATTTAAAAGCGATGTATATCAGAAATCTAGTTAAGTACAGAAGAATCGTAATCATTTTAGTGGGTCTAATTGTCATTAACATCATTTCGCGATTTGTTATTGATATTAATTTCAACGACAACTTTTCCTTGGTCAGTTATTTATTGGTGAGCATCATTTGGATAGATTTCATTAGGGTTATCACTGATGAGCTTGTTCAATATGTTGATGATCAAATTCGAAATGAATATTAACCATTAAAAACTATTTATTATGAAAAAGTTTATAGAAAGCAGATTGCTATTTTTGTTTGGTGGTATGATTTACCTCAACATATTTTTCAGCTTTTTAAAAGCCAATACCAATGACGACAACTGGTTGATGATTTATTATATTTTATTGAATTTGCTTTGGATAGACTTTCTACGGGTGAGTACTAAAAAAGTCATTAAGGAAGTTATGGAAGAAACCAAATAAAATTCCTAGCTTGGACAATTTTGCCAAGCCAGGATAATTTTTTATTTTGCATTCAACATCACATAAACAAAAGCCTCCTCAAAACGCACAACCCTACTGTCTAGTGTATGTTTTTCTAAAATAATCGCGCATCTATTTCTGAATTCCGAATCCATAGGAAGATATTCAAACCTTGGTTTTTTTTCCCCTTTGTATTTTATTTTATCAAACCAATATCTCATTACAAATTCCCGTTTTCTTTTTGATGAATCAATTACAAAGGCTTCGGTGACATCATAGGACATGATTAAATCAATTTTTTTAACTACTTTTTTCGATTCTTTTTCACCAGAATTCCCTTTTTCAATTTCTTTACTTTTTGCTTTTACTACTTTTTTTGTTTCAATTGTTGTTGCATTTTCAAATGCTTTTGTTTTCATTTTTACCATAGTTTTAATTTTATTTTTTTTTAATAATTAACAATAAAAATTCAGCTAAGAACTTAATTACATTACCAATAAGTCAAAGAACTATTTACTACATCGATACCTTAGATATCAATATTTATTTTCAGAATCAGCATTTGAAAACATACTTCTCCTGATACAACTTTTTAAGTTGTTAAGCGATAAATGATTAATGAATGGAAATTAGAAGACGAGGTTGAGATTGAAATTCATGAAGCGAATATAGAAATGCTGATTGTAATGTATTTACAATGAAGAAATAAATTTTATCGCCCCTTAATTAAATTTGCTTATTTGAAAGTTTTTTTTGCCCAATCACGAAGTAAGCCAAATGTGCATATTGCGAAAATGATGGTAATTATCACCATAAAAATATTCCAGACAGATCTGAGAAAAGGTGTTTGGTTTCTAACGAAATACAAAATGACTATCATCACAAGCAAACAGGCACCTTGTGTATCGTCGGAAGTCCACGTATCAACGGATGAAAGGAGAAATATCATTTTATAAATAACTTTTTAAAGTTTGTAATTTTTTACCAGAATTAGAGATACTTTTTACTTCCATCAAAGCATCTTTAATACCAGTTAATATTTCTACTTTCTTTTGAAGTTTCTTGTAATCTTCATTGATTTTCGTCCAATGTTTTATTGGAATTAAAACAGCAATCTTTTTGCCTTTTTCATCAACTATATTTTACTGAAGTAGACATTTTTAAATTATTTCTTAAAAATAAATCAATTCTGATACACCCCCAACCAATCTCTATACAAATAATAATAATTCGGGTAAGTTGTGAAGAATAGTTGCTTGGATAATGTACCTGATATTTGAGAAACGATATAATTATAGATATCCGAAACTTGTTCGTTTGTAATCTCGTTGTTATCCGTATCGGTAACAAAAGTATTATCCCCATCAAATGCCATATCTATCAACTTATTTTCATCTCTGAAAAAAGCATCTATCATTTCTTGAGTCGTATTGATCACAAAATATTCGGATTTGAATTTCAATATCAATACCATTTTAAGGTGGCCTATTTTTTTATACAATCCAAGTTGCATATTGCCATCATTGTCCATTAACAAATATCCGAGCGGACCTACTGGTTCATAATTTTTGAATGTAATTTTCATTGAGATCAATTTTATCTAAAAGGTTATTAATTAAATGCGGACTGGCAATTTTATTTCTCCATTCCGATGGAATATCTTCAATCCCATAATACAACCCAGCCAAACCACCTGTTATTGCTGCAATGGTATCGGTGTCTCCACCTAAATTTACGGCTTTCAAAACTGCATCTTTGTAATTGTCGGTGTTTAAAAAACACCAAATAGAAGCTTCCAATGTACTCAATACATATCCTGTAGATTTGATTTCAGATTCGGGTAAAGCTGCAAAATCAGCTTTGAATAAAAGTTTAAACCATTCCCATTCTGCTTCGTGATCATCATCGCTATCGGTAATTCGCCAACCATGTTTGAGATAGACAGCACCAGCTTTCACCGATTCCAATTTATCTTTTCCGTCCAACAATGCACGCATCATTTTTACGTAAAACATACAACAATACGAACAGATACTGTTGCGATGGGTAATGTTGTTTTCTCTTGTCATATTGAAAACAGACTTATTAATATCT
>Ga0304730_1002804_pt1 | contig 12108 bp, 10 predicted proteins | sample M_130628_MF_Meta_FD_190474 | JGI IMG/M metagenome (GOLD analysis project Ga0304730, IMG submission 190474) | Freshwater microbial communities from Lake Montjoie, Canada to study carbon cycling - M_130628_MF_MetaG (v2) (version 2) | ecosystem: Environmental > Aquatic > Freshwater > Lake | place...
GCCAAGTTCCATCGTGGGGAACTAACCCGGCGCATCCTCAGCGAGATCAGGGTCCGTTCTCCCACGGCAGGCCCTTGGAGCGGACAGCACCGATAGAAATAGAGGGGTCAGTGTTCATTTTCTTTCGGCCATCGGTTGCAGATGTCGTGTGGGTCTGCTGAGGCTCCGGCGTGGCGCGCAGTATTCGATTGGAATTTGAAGGGGCTTTTTATCATGTGAAGGCTCGAGGGAGCCGGCCGCGATCAAGACCGCGGAGCGAAAAGAGACCGCGGAGCGAAAAGTGTCTGTCCCCTGCGTCCACACAATGGTGGCGATTATGCCATCGGGGCGGACTCCTTCAGGAAAGCGGCCCGAGCGTCGCATCAGCGCATTCAGTGCCCAGCGATGTTCCCTGGCGAAATCAACGACACCTTCAAGCAGATGCTCGATGTAGGGGTCGGTGATAAAAAGGATGCTCGGCACAGCTTTCATCATGGCATGGAGACTGCCCGACGCGACCTGAATGGTCATAGGGTTTTTGCGATGCCTGCTGCCAGCGAATCAGCTGCAGGCGGGTGAAACCGGAAAAATAATTCCGGCTCCACGAGTTCCAGTTCCATTAGGGACAGCGCGCCTGAATCATCTCGCACAACGTCCACTCGGGCATAGATCGGCGCTTGCGAACAGGCGGTGACGGCGTGTTCGGCGAAGGCGATTTCGTCTGACGTCGGTGTGTGCGTTTGCACGGTGCCGCCGTGGTCGTCCTGCACTCGGAAATCGCCCGGCTTCGCAATCTTCCGAACGGCATGGGTGCAGCGCCCGTCGATGACCACCAGCGAAATTTCACCCCGCGTGAGTACGCTGCTCAGGAAGGGCTGTATCATCATCGCCTCGTCGCGTAGCAGATCGCGCAATACTGCCTCGTGCGCCTCAATGTTGGCTTCGTTCAGGCGGTAGGTGTGCCGCGCCGCGCCTGACACCGCCGGTTTTAAAATCACCTCGCTCCATGGGTTGGCCGCGACCACCTCGCGCAGTGTTGTCGTTTCTCCTCGCTCGATGAAATGTGTCTTTGGCACATTCACACCGCGCTCAGCAAGGTCGAGCAGGTAGTGCTTGTCCACATTCCAGCGCACCAAAGATGGGGCATTAAACAGCTGCGTGCCGCCTTCGATGCGCTGCATCCACGCGCAAAACTCGGGGAACCGCTCGAAGTAATCCCATGTCGAGCGAAAGACGGCGGCGGGGGTGCGACTCCAGTCAAAATCCGGATTGGACCACGCCACTCGCGCGGTACGCAGTCCGCGAGCCTCAAGTCCAGCGAGCAGAAGTCGCTCTTCGCCTAGCAGTTGAGCATTATACCATAGGCTCTCATCTGGAGCTTCGTAGCGCATGTCGGTTAGGATAACCACATCGTAGTCGTTCATAGCGGCTTGATTCTGTCGCTTTGGGGAATAGGAGCAATAGCCAAGACAGCCGGCTTTTTTTAACGAAGACTCCAGAAGGCGGCGCCTGCACATTTTCACCGTTGGGCTGCGCAAAGTTGCCGCAGGAACGCCTCGCATGATCTGGCCTAGCCGCTAACGTCCTCGACATATGAACTGCCTAAGGCTCCCCCTAGTTCTCGCTATTGCGCTAGCGCTTTCCTCTTCCGTCTTTGGACAGAAGGCGCCGCCTCCCAGCCCAGGAGAAAAAGACTTGCGAACCACTGCGGAGGTTCCCGTCGAACGAAATCCGGAGCTCATTGCGGCTTCACAACGGCTTCAGGCCAGCTTCGGCATCGGCCTCAAACTGGGGCTGGGCAATGATCCTCAAGTGGCCAAGGTCTATGATATAACCCGGATGAAGGCGGAACACGTGGCAAACGCCCTTTCAATGCTAGCGTGGATTGACGCTGAATTGAAAAGATACCCAGCAGGATTCCTGAAAAAGTATGGATCAAAGAATTTTGTTTTGGCTAACGCATACATCTCCAAGGCAAATAAAGGAACTCCGACGCCCTACTCGCCAACCTTCATTGCGGACAAAAACAGTGGTTCGATCTTCGTGACAGTTCCAACCACGTTGACGCCTACGACCGAAGTCCTCGGCCGGGGCTACCTCCACTACACGCTTTTTTCTTACCTCCTGGCGGATGTTAAAGCACCGGAATCGCCTATGGCACTGGCGCACTGGAAGACACTTGAGTCTGATGATTCCGCGCTGGAAACCGAGGCCGCGAAAAGGCTCACAAAGGCAAGCAACTCAAGAGAGGGGCTTTACAAGGCAATGTGGGATCCATTTGATTTTGCAGAATTGAACGCTCTCGCTAAAACGGACGCTCGTTTGAAGCAGCGCATCGAATTGGTGCAAAACTTTTTGCGAACACTCGACCCGCAGTTCAATCAAGCCTACTGGAGCGCACTGGAGACGATTCCCGAGCATCAACGCACCGTGTGCCTCAACGACCTCACTGACACTCATAGCATTGACCAGATTAAAGGCGACGCCACGATTCAAAGCGATCTCCGCACGCTGGAGATACAATGGGGGTTCAAGGTGCTCTGGGAGCCCGGCTCCCCCGCCCCTCCCATGCCCAGTAAAGTGAGACTGGAATACTCCTACTTCACCGACAAGAAGCTTCCGCAATTTAAAGAGTTCATTCACATGATCCGAGAAGAGTTGCAGATGTATCCCGTCGAGATTACCAAGCAACTGAACGTCAAAAATCTCTACCTTCTGGACGACTTTAATTTTCGAGGCGCAGGTGTTGCCGGTCAGGGGATGAGTTGGTTGCCACAGGTCTCATTCGCTTATGGCCTGCACGGCTTTGATACGGCTAAGACAACATCGATGGATTTCTTGCGCAGAACTATCCATCACGAGGTGCTTCACCTGATGGACAAACAGTTCTCCAAGGAGGGAGGGCCGATTTACGCTGAGGCTTGGGAAAGCCTTAATGAAAAAGGCTTTGTCTACAAGATAAGTCGCATTAATGCAGTCGCTTCCAGTGTGCCGACGGCTCCCGCCGCCCCCACTCAAACTACTTATTACAAGGACAACACCAAGTGGCAGGGCTTCGCCGAACCCTATGGCATGAACATCGCCACCGACGATCGAGCCACTCTCTATGGCCGGCTTATGACTGCGCGCCTCGCCGATGCAGGGAAGGGAGATCAGTTGTTTTTAGAAAGGCTAGGGACCGACAAATTTCTCAAAGCGAAAGCAGAACGCATGAGCGAGTTTTTTCAACTTCTCAAACGCGATCTTGCAATTCCCGCTTCGAGCCCACTCTATTCCAGATTCGAAAGCGTTTTCCCCTCAGGAAAAATCAATTAACAAATCCGGAGTGAGTCGAAAACGCCGTAACCTTATTAGAAATACGGCATCTCCCATGAAAGCGCTTTTCGCCGTTCTCTCGCTCTACGTCTTCACGCTTTCAGCATCCGCTGGGGCGCCAGTCGGCATCTCTCTGGACGTTGACGCTCGGGAAATCTCCCGCTCCCTGCTCCATGCTCGGTTGGAAATTCCCGCGAAGCCCGGCGAGTTGGTGGTTTGGTATCCGAAGTGGATTCCCGGTGTGCATGCCCCCGCAGGGCCGGTGCAAAACCTCGCTGGGCTGCGCTTCGAAAGTGCTGCAGGCGATATACTTGAGTGGAAGCGCGATGAGGTTGAAATGAATCGCTTCCTCATCACCGTGCCAGCCGGTGCGGATCGGGTGATCGCCAAGCTGGACTACATTTGCAACCAGCCCACGACCAGCTCAAGTGGAGTGGATAGCTTCGGCAATTCCAAGGTAGGCGTGATCAATTGGAATACCGTCCTGCTTTATCCCGAAGACGCGTCCATCGACACGATGACCGCCTCGGTGCGCCTGCAACTGCCCGCTGGTTGGCGCTTTGGCACTGCCCTTGCGGCCGCGATAAAAGCGGAGGGCACGAGCCTCGCCTTCGAGTCGATGACCCTGCGCCGGATCGTTGATAGTCCGCTAATTTGCGGCGAGCATTTCCGCAGTATCGAACTTACAGGTAAAAACACGCCCCCGGGTTTTCTGCACATCACGAGCGAAGCGTCGAGCGCCATCGCCATCGACGACAAGCTCATCGCACAATACCGCAAGCTCTACACGGAGACGCTCGCCCTCTTCGGCGGGGCGCGTTTCGAATCGTATCACTTCCTGCTCGTGTGCAGCGACACAGTCCCGCGCAATGGTCTTGAGCATCTGGCGAGCAGTTTTAACGTGGTGGGCGAGCGGGACCTCATTGAGGACAAAAAGCGCAAGGGCTGGGCCGCGTATCTGCTCCCGCATGAGTTCGTGCATGCCTGGTGCGGGAAGTTCCGTCGGCCCGCGAGCATGATCACGAGTAGTTTTCATAAGCCGGAGCGCACCAAGTTGCTGTGGGTCTATGAAGGGCTGACTCAGTATCTGGGCGAGGTGCTTGCGGTGCGCAGCGGCCTGCTCACATTCGAGGAACATTTGCCCGCTTTGGCAGGGAAGCTTGAATGGCTAATGCATCAGGATGGCCGCCGCTGGCGTGCGCTTGAAGACACCGCCATCGCGAGCTGGCTGGCTCGCGGCCACAGCGTTCCCTGGTCGCAACTCCGACGTGGACAGGACTACTACGACGAAGGTCTCGTGGTTTGGCTCGAAGCCGATGCCTTAATCCGCGAAAAAACTGACGGAAAAAAGAGCCTTGATGACTTCTGTAAAAAGTTTTTCGCCGTCGACCACGAAAAGATGCCGATCGTATTGGGCTATGAGTTGAATGAGATCACCGGCCTGCTCCGCGAACTCGCGGAGCAAGACTGGGACCAGTTTTTTGCGGACCGGGTTAGCAAGCCGCGCGACACGCTTGCGCTCGACTTCCTCAATCGGACTCTCGGCTACCGCCTGCAGTACAATGCCAAGCCAAGCGAGTACCTCACCGAGCGCGACAAGGATCGTAAGCAAGTCTCCGTCACGGCCAGCCTCGGCCTGAGCGTGGGGGACGACGGCAAAATCTCCACCATCATTCCCGGCTCGCCTGCGGACCGCGCGGGGCTTGCGGGCGGGATGACAATCGCCGGTGTCAATGAACGGAAATTCAGTGGCCAGCGCCTCAAGGACGGGGTCGCTGACAGCGTCACTCGCGGCAAAGTCGAGCTGCTTGTCCTCGACGGGGAAGTCTTTCGCGCCATCCCGCTCAATTACTCCGAAGGACCAAAGTATCTTGAGCTCACGCGTGCCACGGATCGTCCAGATTCACTCTCGACGATTTTCAAGCCGTTGACCAAGGACGAAAAAAACTGAGGCAGCTATGGCAAACCCAATCATTGGCTTGACCGCAAATCTTGTGCGTGACGACAAGGGGCGACTTCGCCACCAAGTGAAGGGGACATACATAGACGCGGTGTTGCGGGCCGGTGGAACGCCGCTCATGCTGCCTGCTGTCGCGGCAACGCGCGCTGCGATGCTTGAGTGTGTCGATGGCGTTATCATTACCGGCGGTGATGACATCGACACGCGTCCCTTTGGGATCGCGCTGCATCCGCAGGCGCAAATTATGGAGGGCGATCGTCAGGCCGCTGAATTTGCTCTATTGGAGGCACTTAATTCACAGCCAGAAAAGCCAGTGCTTGGGATATGCCTTGGCATGCAATTGATGGGAGTACACGCGGGCTGTTCGCTTATTCAGCATCTACACGACATCAAGCCGGACGCCGACCGACATCGATTCGACAATCCGCATTTGGTCGAAACTGAGATTGGTTGTGGCCCAGTCGCGAGTTGGCATCATCAGGCTTTAACGGAGAGCGGACCTTTTGAGGCGATTGGCTGGAGTGATGATGGCGTGCTTGAAGCGATTCGAGATTCGAGAAAGCCCTTCTATGTCGGCGTGCAGTGGCATCCCGAGCGAACGAAAGATGCCACGATGGGTGATGCGATCTTAGCGCGGTTGATCGAAGCCGCACGCGCTTCAGTCAGGCGCCCTCCTTTGAGGTAATCCTCGGAGCGGGACGATGTTAATGATAAGATTTTCTTTTTCGCCCCGTTTCCGCAGCTCGCGCGCGCGGTCTCGTCGCGGGGCGCGCTTAAGGGAGAATTGCTTTTCACGGCACAAAGCATGGAGAGGGAAAAAGTGTCTGTCCTCCGGGGCGCCCCACTACGTCAGCGACCGAAGAGATGTTCTGCTCCAACAAAATGAAGCGCATATGAAAACACTCTCCTACATTTATCTGATTGCGTTGTTGCTGCCTGCCCTAATCATCAATGAGCAAATTGTTCAATGGGTGCTAGCTGTGAGAGTCGGCAGCTATAGCGTAGCCGGAGGATTTCAGGATGCATTCAAGTACTTCAGCGTTTTCGGATACCTGTTTTTCACGGCATTCAGGCTCGTACCATACGTTGGTCTTGGGATGATCCTCATCGTCCTTTCCAAGACAAGGTTCAAGGACTACGTCCCCTCTGTATTTGTAGGTGGACTTGTTGGAGTCCTCGCTATGGTTGTTTGGGGATCATGGATGGCTCTGCTCCCGCTTTACACGGGCGCGCATGTATCTTCGACGACAGCAATCTCCTTCCTTTTCATCCCTGTATATGCAGTTCCCACTGGAGCCATTGCAGCACTCGTGTCTGCTGCCCTGTATACACCATTTCGACATATATTCAGGAAAGGAAAGGCAGAACCATCCGCTGGAGGCAACGCGGCTCCACCGAGCTCCTCAGCTTAAGCGTGAGGCAAATTGGTAGAAATTGCTTTCCCCCCGCCTCCGCAACCCGCGCGCGCTGGATCGTCGAGGGGTGCGCTAAGGGGAGAGCGGGTGCTGGAGTGTCTCTCAGTCCCCTGCGTCTCTCACAGAAGACTTGTTACGCGCTGATCCTCAGACGGGGGGTGACTGTACCCGTGGAGGAGCCAAGGGAGAGCAAAGCTTCTCCCATGAGCGGGCGCTCCTCGAATTTGCAGCAGGCCTACGAGACTCAGTAATTACCGGTCCAGCGTCTCTCCTTCCGCATTTTCTGCAACTCCGCCCAGCTCGTGTTCATATCCCGAAAAATGGTCCGGGCAGAGAGGCTCACTGATGCGGTAGTCCTCGGAAAACCAGCGATCGAGGTCCACCATCTGGCACCGCACAGAGCAAAAGGGTCCCATGGGTTTCGCGAAAAAATCCGCAGGAGTTCCACAGGTGGAACAAGGAACGACATTGCTTGTATTCATAAAAACCCTTTCCCAAATGTAGAGAGCGCTTCGAGGTCCCTCAACAGGATCACATTGCCCGCCCCTTGATTTTTTGCTCGGCCCGGCCCAGCCTCTTCGCAGTCGTTCCCAACCGCATCGCATTTAACAACCGCATTGGTTTTAGCTCCGTCGCCATAAACCTCGCATAGGTTCTTTCCCCCCAACCATAACCATGTTTCACCGTGCATTCATCCTGCTCGCATTGTTTGCGGTAGAACCGGCTGCGTCTGCAGCATCTCCCAATGTCATTCTCTTCCTCGCCGATGATCTTGGCTACGGAGACCTCGGGTGCTTCGGTCACCCAACCATTCAGACTCCAAATTTAGACGCCTTTGCGAAGGAGGGTATCCGCCTAACGCAATGTTACGCGGCGAGCGCCGTGTGCAGTCCCTCGAGATCGGCAATTTTGACAGGTCGCACCCCCCATCGCAATGGGGTCTATACTTGGATTGCAGAAGGCGCAGAAGTGCACCTGCGCACCACGGAGACAACGCTGCCTGCGATTTTGAAAAAAGAAGGGTACACGACCTGCCACACCGGCAAATGGCATCTGAACGGCTTGTTCAACAATCCGGCGCAACCCCAACCCAGCGACCATGGGTATGACTGGTGGATGGCGACGCAAAATAACGCCGGACCGAGCCACGAAAACCCCTCCAACTTCGTGCGCAACGGCATCCCAGTCGGTCCGCTGCAGGGTTACTCAGCACCGCTGGTGGTCGAGGAGGCACTCACCTGGCTCAAGGAAAAACGCGACCCCACGAAGCCATTTTTTCTTGCGGTCTGGACCCACGAACCGCACTACCCGATCAAATCCGATCCTAAATTCAAAGCGCTCTACCCGGAACTCACCGACGATGTCGAACGCGAGCATCACGCCAACGTAACGCAAATGGATCACGCCTTCGGGACCCTCATGAAGACCCTCGCCGAAATGAAACTTTCGGATGACACTTTTGTTTTCTTCACCTCAGACAACGGCCCCGAGGGCGACGGCATTAAGTCTCCAGGCCGCGGATCAAATGGCGGTTTGAGGGGGAGAAAACGTGACATGCACGAGGGCGGAATCCGCGTTCCTGGGATGGTGCGCTGGCCAGGAAAGATTACTCCGGGACAGACCCTGGATAAACCCGTGATCGGCAGTGATCTCTTCCCCACAATGCTCTCCGTCGCGGGGGCTAAAGTCCCAACGAACCATGTCTTGGACGGCGTTAACATTCTTCCCATGCTGCTGAATATCGAGACACCTATTGAGCGACCCCAGCCCCTTTTCTGGCGCCTTGAAATGGCGCCGAACGCCAAAATGGCGATGCGCACCGATTCGTGGAAAATTCTCGCAAACAGCGACCTCACCCAGTTTGAGCTGTATGATCTAAAAAAGGATCCCAAGGAAACGACGGACCTCAAGGAAACCGAACCGGCCCGTTTCGCGGTAATGCGTCAGCGTTTAATCGAACACAATGCAGCCATCAACGCAGAGGGTCCCGACTGGTGGCAACGCCTCGACGCGAGCGGAGGGAGACCAAAGGGCGCAGCGGTTGGCCCCAAGGCACGTAAAGAATCACACTGATCGCAATTGGTAAGAAATTGCTTTTCGCCCCATTCCGCAGCTCGAGGGCGCGGTATCGTCGCGGGGCGCGCTTAAAAAACTCGGCGGTAAATGGAAAACATGGGGTGCGGTGGCCAAGAGCCAGCCAGACTAGCAGAGCGAGGAATCCGTTCAGATGCAAGCCGTGGCGGCCAAAAGGCAGTCCCCCCCGTGCTGCGTGAGGGCAGCCTCCTGCATCTGGGACCCCGGCCCCTCTTCCCCGGGTGGTTCACAAAAAATCCGCGCCCCTCCGGCCCACCTCCCATTTTTGCAGTCCGCCCCTCTTCCAGGCACCCACACAAAGACGCGAAACGCTTCGATCACACCCAATCCGCGGCAGCCTGAGGCACCTAAAACAAAGCAGAAAAAACAACGGTTACCTGATCAAAACGCCTGCAGGCTTGGCGGGCGCTCCAATACCACACGCAATGGGTGGGGCAGGCTTACGCCAGAACCTCCTTGATCACATGCCCATGCACATCCGTGAGGCGTCGGTCCACGCCGTTGGTGCGAATGGTGAGTTTTTCATGCTCAATCCCAAGCAGGTGCAGGATGGTGGCGTGCAGGTCGTAACCGGTGGTGATATCGCGCATCGCTTGGTAGCCCCAGTCGTCGCTTTCGCCGTGGGCGATGCCTTGCTTTACACCAGCGCCCCAGAGCCAGCTCACGAAGCTGCCGCAGTTGTGGTCACGGCCGAGTGATCCTTGTGAAAAAGGCGTGCGGCCGAACTCGGTGGTCCACACAACGAGGGTGTCTTCGGCAAGGCCGCGCTGACGGAGGTCGCGCAGCAGCGCGGCAATGGGCTTGTCGATGCTGGCAGCCATCGGTGGGAGTTGTGTCGGGATGTTGCCGTGGTTGTCCCAGTTGTTCACCGCGCCCTCGGGGCCGCTCCAAACTTGCACAAACCGCACGCCGCGCTCAATGAGGCGTGTGGCGAGCAGGCAACGTTTGCCGAAGTCGGCGGTGGCCTTGTCGGAGCTATCGAGGCAGTAGGCCTGGCGCGCGGACTCGGGCTCGCGCATCACGTCGAAGGCTTCGGGTGCGCTGAGTTGAAGTTTCGCGGCGAGTTGATAACCCGCAATGCGAGCGTCGAGGCGCGAATCGCCGGGATGCCGCGCGGCATGCTCGTGATTTATTTGGTTTAGCAAGGCGAGACCATCGCCATCTGCCTGGCGCGTGGCGAAGGCAAACTTGTCGCTGGCAAAGAGGTCGGGGATGGGTTGCGCCGCACCCGCTTTGATCACGGTCCCCTGATGCACCGCGGGCAGGAAGCCGGAGGTGAAGCAACCGCGTCCGTTGTACGGCAAGCCGCGCGCATCGGGCAGTACGACAAAGGTGGGCAGGTTGTCGGTGAGGTTGCCGAGGGCGTATGAGATCCACGCTCCCATGCACGGGAAACCGGGCAGCAAAAAGCCATTATTCATGAGGTAGGCGCTCTGCCCGTGCACATTTGAGCGGCCCTGCATCGCCATGAGAAAGGCCATCTCGTCCACGAGTTTCGCCTGCTCAGGAAACAAACTGCTCGCCCACTTGCCGCTTTGACCGTGCTGCTTGAACTCAAACGGACTCTTCATCAGCGGCCCTTGCATGCCGGTCGCGCCTTCTATTTTCACCTTCGAGCCGAGCTTCTCCCCATGCTGTTTCGTGAGCATCGGCTTGTAATCCCAGAGATCCATCGGGCTCGCGCCGCCGTTCATGAAGAGCTGAATCACCCGCTTCACTTTTGCCGGATGATGAGTGCCGCCGTTCAACTCAGGCCTCGGCACCGAAACGCTGGCGGAGGCATCACGCGCGAGCAGTTGCGAAAGCGCGACTCCCGCGAAGCCGCTGCTGATGCCGCCGAGAACGTCACGTCGGGAGTAAAGTGGGGGGATGTTCATGGGGTTCGAAAGTGGAGACTTTCAGCGGAGGACTTCGCCTTTCGCCGCGTCAGCGGGCGTATCAAGCACCTGCATCTGACATACAGTCTTGAAGCGCGCGTGGTCGGCGAATTCCCACACCACATTCTTGTCGCGTGTGACCTCGAAGACCATCGGCTGCCTGCCCTCGAATCCATGGCCGAGGTAGTTGCCAATAACCGTGTTTCCATTGGGCAGACGATGGATGCCCATTGGAATGCGCAGCGGGTTTCCGGGGATTTCGTTCTCCGCAATCTGCCAGACAGTCTTCAAGTTCTCGTCGAGTTCGACGACACTCGTCTTGTCCCAAAGACTCACGAGTAGATGACCATTCGGAAGCTTCACGATTTCACCCGGGTGTCCGTCAAAGGCAACCTCGCGCAACTGCGCACCATCGGCATCGAGTTCCACCACCTTTTTCTCATCCATCAGGCACACCCAGTAATGACCATCGCTCGTGCGCCGCGCTCCGCGGAACTGATGGCTCACCACCTTAGACGATGACTTCACTGGCATCTCCTTCACCACCTCCCCTTCGCGGCCCACGACCACGAGGCGGCCAGTGACGCATTCGGCCACAAGCACATTGGCATCGGGTAGAGGCTGGCAGGAGTGCACCAGAGCCTTCGCCGGGGCTTTGTATTCCCACACCACCTTCTTATCCATCGTCACCTCCGCCGCTCCAGTAATCTGACTGAAGAGCACGTTCCCATTTGGCAGCAGCCAGCAATCCTGCGGCGTCTTCGCCGGAAATTCCCATTCGATCTCACCCTTAGCCGACAAAATGACCACGCGGTTACCCTTGTAATCCGTGCAGAGGACGCGGTGAGAAATGGGTGCGTCAGCTGCGTGCAGTGCGCCATGCCAAGCTAGCAGAAGGGCGATGAGGATGTAGGTTTTCAAAGCGGAGGTGGATTCAATTCACAAATAGGAACTCGTTGCTGTTCATGAGCACGCGGCAGAGGGCGGCGAGGCCGTTCTTTTGCACATACGCGGTTAAGTCGCGGAGTTCATCCGTCGTAGGCTCGTGCAGCAGGATGCGGCGGATGGCTTCGGCGGGTGTGGTAATTTGTTTGCCCAGCTCGCTGCTGAAGTGCAGGACGAAGCTGTTGTTGTAGAGCGCGAGGGATTGCAGCGAGGACGCGGAGAAACTGCGGCTCGGGGCGAGCAGACCGAGGTCGGGGAAGTCGAGGGTGTCCATGAAAGGGTCGGGCACGCCGCGCCAGACGAAGCGATAGATGCTGCGGCGATGCTTCGGCAGCGCGGCCCAGTCGTAGGCGGCGTAGTCGAGCGTGGGAGTGAGCTGCACGGGCGGGCCGGTGATGAATTGCCGCTCGCTGGGACCGCCTACGGTGAGGTCGAGTTTGTCCGCAGCGGCGAGGACGAAGTCGCGGTAGCTGTCGGCGTCGAGGCGCAGGCGATTCATGCGCCAGAGCAGACGGTTGTCGCC
>Ga0304730_1002808_pt1 | contig 12099 bp, 11 predicted proteins | sample M_130628_MF_Meta_FD_190474 | JGI IMG/M metagenome (GOLD analysis project Ga0304730, IMG submission 190474) | Freshwater microbial communities from Lake Montjoie, Canada to study carbon cycling - M_130628_MF_MetaG (v2) (version 2) | ecosystem: Environmental > Aquatic > Freshwater > Lake | place...
AAGATAAATGATTTGCAATATTGTTGCAATATTTTTAATTATTAACCAATGTGTTATTTTACAGACTTAACTTCGTTGTTGAAAAAAAAGTAAAAAGTAAAAAGTAAAAAGTAAAAAGTAAAAAGTAAAAAGTAAAAAGTAAAAAGTAAAAAGTAAAAAGTAAAAAAACTTGCCGGCGAGAAAAAGTAAGTATTACTCGAATGGTAAATGATTAACTAACAAAATCAACATTTTTGAATTTTTACTTTTAAATTTTGAATTAACATAATCTCATGAAAAAATATAAATGGTGGATTTATTTCGGCTTTTTTGGTTTGCTATTGGCCGGATTCTATTGGGCAATTATTGATGAACATCCATTTACCGATTCTCCGTTGGTGGTTATCAATAATAATATTCCTGAGTTTACATTTACTGACCAAGATGGAAAATCATTCTCTCAAAAGAATACCGAAGGCAAAGTATATGTAGCTGAATATTTTTTCACCACATGTAAAGGCATTTGTCCTAAAATGAACATCAATATGAAAAGGGTGTACGAGCAATTTAAAACGGAATCTGATTTTTTAATACTCTCACATACATGCATGCCCGAAACAGATAGTGTGAATTTAATGAAAGCGTATGAAAACAAAATGATCAATGGACAACTTGAAAAAAAATCAGATGGTACATTTAAATTGAATTATTCATCTACGGATTCATTAAAAAAATATGACAATAAAAATTGGAAATTTTTAACCGGAAAAAAATCTGATTTATATAAAATGGCGCGTCAAGGATATATGATTGACAATGGAAAGTCGGACAGCACACAGCGTATCGAAAATCAATTTCTACATACTCAATTTTTTGCGTTGGTAGATAGATATGGTCGTGTACGTGGCATTTATGATGGTTTGATAGAAGATGAAGTTCAAAAATTACTTGTAGATATTCCTGCGTTGATGAGAGAAAAAGTAGAGCCAGGTAGATTTTTAAACGGATTTAGCAATACGCCAAATTAACACAATATGCAACAAGAAGCGGTTTTAAAAAAAGCAGGACTTAGTGTAACGGAAAGCAGAAAAACAATTCTTGATTTATTTTTTGCTGCCCAAGGTGCGCTTGCTCATGCGGATATAGAGAAACACAGCTCAATAAACATTGATCGAGTAACGGTGTACCGTACACTACAAACATTTGTAGAAAGTGGCATCATTCATCAGATACCAACTACGGATAATACTATTTTATATGCACTGTGTAAAGACAGTTGCGAAGTTGGGCATCATCATGACGAACACGTACATTTCATTTGTGTTTCTTGCAACAAAACCAATTGTTTGGATGATGTGATTGTTCCAAAGGTGAAATTGCCAAACGGCTTTCTTCCATTACAAACAGCAATGGTTGTAAAAGGGACTTGTATAGATTGTTAGAAAGCCCCCATCCCCAACCCTTCCCCCAAATGTGAAGGGAGCAGCCCCCTTAATCCCCCAAGGGGGAAGAAGCCCCCATCCCCAACCCTTCCCCCAAAGGTGAAGGGAGCTTGAGCATCGACAAATTTTAGCTACTTTGTTTTATAAAAAAACTTCGTGTCTTCGCGTTTTTGTGCCTTCGTATTTCAAAAAAACTTCCCCGAAAGGTGAAAGGAGCGAAAGTATCTTGTATTTCATGATATTCACTGTTGACAATTCTAATTATTTTATACGCTTCCAACTTCCCCCTTGGGGGACTGAGGGGGCTACATCTCCTCCTGCACAAACTCCATTAACCCTTTAATAGTCTCAGGCGAAAAATCAAAAGTTAATCCTGCAGCTTTGTATAATTCTGGAAGTGTTTTGGTGCCACCTAAACTCAATGCGTTGCAATAATTTTCAATTGCTTTGTTTTTATCTTTTTTAAACTGCATCCACAAGCCAATTGCACCAAGTTGTGCAATGCCATATTCGATATAATAAAAAGGTACTTCAAATAAATGCAATTGTCTTTGCCATGAATTGGCACGGAAATTTTCTAAGCCACTGTAATCAATTACATCATCTTTATACATGGCAAGTGTAGAAACCCATGCTGCACTTCTTTCTTCGGTAGTATGTTGAGGGTGTGTATACAACCAATGTTGAAATTGATCGATTATTGCAATCCAAGGGAATATGGTAATTACCCTTTCTAGTTGATGTAATTTGGCACGTTTTAAATCTGCTTCATTATCGAAAAAGCTATCCCAATAATCCATGCTAAACAATTCCATCGCCATACTTGCTACTTCTGCAATTTCCATTGGGTATTCTTTGAAGCCACTCAATTCTAAATGATGGGCTAAAAAAGAATGTACCGCATGACCGCCTTCGTGTACCATGGTGGTTACATCGTGCATTTGACCGGCAGCATTCATGAAGATAAAAGGAGCACCGCTTTCAGCTAACGGGCAGTTGTATCCGCCTGGTGCTTTTCCTTGTCTGCTTTCCAGATCAAGGTGTTGTAAGGTTTTCATTTTTTCCAAACATTCACCAAAGAAGGGATTCATTTTTTTAAAGCAATCGATAGTTTTTGTCAACAACTCTTCGCCAGTTTTAAATGGATGTAAAGGAGTTGTTCCTAGTGGTTCTGCCTCCAAATCCCATGGACGTAATTTGTCAACGCCTAGACCAGCTTGCTTTTTCTTATAAATTTCATTCACTAACGGCAATACATGTAGTTTCACCGCTTCATGAAATTGATAACAATCTTCTTTTGTATAATCAAAACGACCAAGTTCTTTAAAACGATAATCTACATAAGAATCAAACGCAGCATTTTTAGATTCTGTATTTCTAATGGCAATTAATTTATCAAACAACTCGTTAAGGGGTTGTTTATCTTGTAAACGCCTGTTTTGTATTTTTAAATAAACGGCTTCACGTAAATTTCTGTCATTGCTTTCTAAAAATTTACCAGCTTGTTGTAATGTAAATTGTTCGCCATTTACTTCTACTGTCATTGCGCCAGTGATTTGTCCGTACTGTTGTTGCAATACCGCCATCTCCGCTTGTAAGGGAATGTTTTCGGTTCTAAAAAGTTCGATGCTTTTTTTTACATTACGTAAATAAGTAAAATATTTTTCTGAATCTAGTTCGTTTAAAGTAGGTGCATTCAATAATTTTTTATTCAACGCATCTGCATAAGGTTGCACATTGGGTTGAATGTGCATACAAAAATAATTGAACGATTCTTCAAGTGCTTTATCCGTGGTATCGCAGGTCATTTTAATTTGACGCCAGCATGCATCTTCGCTCACTACAGCTTCCAATTCGCTTTGGTCCTTTAACCATTGCTCCAGATTTTCTTTGGTAGAAATATCTCTATCAAGCAACGTTTTAAAATACGGCTCCAAATTCTCCCAATCTGTAACTTTAAAATCTTCGGGTAAAAAAGTACGTGTTGATTTTTGTATATCTGCTGAATAATTCATGAGTGAAAGATTTTGATTAAAACTAAGAAAAACTAAGATGCTATGTTCTTGAAAATAGAAATTGGATTGATGAAGCTTCCAACGCCAAACACCAAACGCCAAACATATTAGATGCTGGATTCGGAACAATAATCAACTCCCTTCACCTTTCGGGGGAAGGGTTGGGGAAGGGGGCTTCCAAACACCAAACGTATTGCCTTTTCTTTATGCCATCTTCCTCGGCGTATTTATCTTCTTCGCCGGTGCATTTTTAACAGCTGCTGCTTTAGTTGTTGGTTTTGCTGCTGCTACAGGCTTCTTTTCCACCGGTTGATCTGCTACCGCATCTTCTTCAGTTGCTTCAGAAAGTTTTATTTCAATATTGTTCTTAACTAAAATATCAAACCACTTAACCATTTTCTTCATATCGCTACCATAAACCCTTTCGAAATCCATTGTAGGGAACACTTTTTGAAAATAGGCTTTGATTGCTTTTGCATCATTTGCATCAGGCATTGCTTCGCTACTTGCTTTCATGGCTAAGAAAACATCAGAAAGATTTACGTTTTCATCTGTCGTAAAAACCTCAATACTTTCTAAGTGTGAAAATGCATGCACTCTGTTACTTACAAATTTGGTAGTTTTGTCTTCTAAAGAACGAACTAAACCTCCGTCAGCTTTAGAGGATACCAATTCAAACAAACCGCTTAGACCGCTAACGGCTACTAATTTATTATATTCCATATGTTATTTTTGAGTGTGCAATATAATTCTTAAAAGTTAAATGAATGCCATCCTTTTCCGTAAAATAAAAATTTTTAAACTGATTTCAATTCTCTCTAATCCGCTATTTATGAAAAAAATTATTTGTATACTTCTTGTTTTATTTGCCAATTCTGCGCTATTGTTTGCACAAGATTTTAAAATAAATGGATCAATTGCTGATCAATTAGACAGTTCAAGTTTGAAAGGAGCTACGATTTCTATTTTTAATAATGATAATTCGTTGGTGAAAAGTATGGTTACTTCTGGAAACGGATTTTTTGAATTTGGCAATTTAAACAAGCAAACCTATCTACTCAAAATTTCTAATGTAGGTTATCAACCCGCAACCATAAACATTGATTTAGAAAAGGAAAATGGTGCACTAGGTAAAATCTATCTCAGTAGAATGGTAAAGGAAATGGAGGCCGTAACCATTGTGTCTACTGGTGCTGCTGTGGTTCAAAAAGATGATACATCTCAATACAATGCTAAGCAATACAAAGTAAATCCGGATGCTACAACTGAAGACATGATTAAAAAAATGCCTGGAATTACAGTTGATAAAAATGGTACAATTACGGCTCAGGGTGAGCAAGTAAAAAAAGTGACCGTGGATGGAAAAGACTTTTTTGGAGATGATGCTTCTGCCGCGTTAAAAAATATTCCAGCAGCTGCGGTAGATAAAATTCAGGTGTTTGATAAAATGAGTGACCAATCGCAAATGACTGGAATAGATGATGGCAATTCACAAAAGGCGATAAACATCATCACTAAAGCAGGAATCAACAATGCACAATTTGGTCGTATATACGTTGGCGTTGGTACGGAGAAAACCTATGCGGCTGGTGGAAACACGTCTTTCTTTAAAGGAGATAGAAGGGTTTCATTGGTTGGAAATTTCAATAACATCAACCAGCAAAATTTTGGTTCACAGGATTTGTTGGGTGTTACCGGAAATGCCAACAACAGTAGAAACGGTCCTCCAGGTAGTGGAAATTTCAGAGGTCCTGGCGCTCCTTCAGAAAGTTTTACCACCGATCAATCTAACGGAATCAGCACCACCAATGCCATTGGGATAAATTATAGCGATAAATGGAGCGATAATGCTACTATCACGGGAAGCTACTTTTTTAACAACAGTAAAAACGAATTGATATCCACCAGCAATAACAACATATTTCAGGAGAATCAATTTATTTTAAAAAACAGCAACAACATATCCAACAACAACAACCACCGCATAAATGCAAGAGTGGAATTGAAATTAGATAGCAGCAACATGTTGTTTATCATACCGAGTTTAAATTTTCAAAACAATACCAGTTCAGCATCAAACGACATCAAAAGTTATAAAAATGAAAATGATTCATTAAACAATTCAAATTCAGGTTCATTGAAATTAAAGGATGGGTATAATTTGAAGAACACCGTCATGTATCGCCATTCCTTTAAAAAGAAGAATAGAATATTTTCTACCTCATTAAATACAACATTTACAAAAAATGATGGTGTGTCTAAAATAGATGGTACGTATCGCTTTTACGATTATTTAGGACTTCCCATTTATCCAGATTCGGTACAACAACAATACACCGATAATTTATCTGATGGAAATACAATAGGCGGTAGCATTACATACAATGAGCCATTAGGCAAAAAAGGTCGCGGACAATTTCAGGTAGAATACAACCCTTCAGTTCAAACCAACAAAGCCAATCAACAAACATTTGCTTATGATGGAGCTAAATATTCAATCTTTGACACATTGCTTTCAAATAGATTTACCAATACCATTACAACACACAATGGTGGCTTAACGTATCGATTTACAAGAAGTAAAGATGAGCAGATGTCTATCAATGTAAATTATCAACAAACAAACTTAGAAAGCAACCGTACACTTCCTGGAAAATCTAGTGTGAATCAATTTTTTAGAAACTTTTTACCTTATGCTTATTGGAGAAAAAAAATATCAGCTACCACAAACATCAGAATGTTTTATCGTGCATCAACGAATTTTCCTTCAATAAGTCAATTGCAAGATGTGGTAAATTTATCAAATCCATTGAGTGTGAGTTCGGGAAATAAAAACCTTGTTCAATCGTACACACAGTATATGGGTAGCCGTTATAGTTATACCAATACCAAAACAAACCGAAATTTATTTGCAGGTTTATTTTTTCAAACGGCAGCAGATTATATTTCGAATGCTACGTTTATTGCTTCGAGTGATTCTACTTTGCAAGAAGGTGTTGTATTGCGTAAAGGGTCGCAATTGAGCAAGCCAATCAATTTAGATGGATATCGTTTTTTAAGAACCTACATTTCAACTGGAATTCCGATAAAAAAATTAAAAACGACGATAAATTTAAACACATATTTGGTGTATTCAAAAATGCCTGGGCAGGTAAATAATGTGTTCACTACAACCAATACCTATCAATATAATGCGGGTGTATCATTGGTAAGTAATGTTAGTGAATACATCGATTATAATGTATCATATAGTGCCAATATTTACCGAGCTAAAACGATTGGAAGTTTCGTTTCCAACAACAATTATGTAAATCATGTAATTGGCGTTGTATTTAATTTGCTCAGCAAAAAAGGATGGTTTTTACAAAATGATTTGAATAGTCAGATATTCAAAGGACTTTCCGGTGGATTAGATAGAACCTTTACTTTATGGAATGCATCAGTTGGCAAAAAGTTTTTTAAAGACAAAACAGGGGAGTTGAAAATTTCAGTTTTTGATATCTTAAAACAAAATCAAAGTCTTAGTAGAAATGTGACCAATACCTATCTTGAAGATTCGAGAAACAATGTATTGGGACAATATTTCACCTTAGCATTTGCCTACAACCTTAAAAATTTCGGAACGCCAAAAAAGCAAGAAGCCAAAGATGATTTTATTCCGAAGGTGGGATATCCTGGGCAGTAGGACGAAGGTTTAAAACGTTTAAGAGGTTTAAGACGTTTAAGAGGTTGGGGAGATTCGTCTGCCGATGTTGGTGTTTTCACCAATCATCAAAGGGAGAGAAAGTTTGAGTAGTAGGGGTTGAATATTTTCAACCCCTACTTTCATATTTCCCCTTTCTATTATAGAGAATTCCTCCAACCTTAAACCCTCCAACCACCCCAGCGACTTAACCCAATTTCAACCCATCAATTCATTATCTTTGCCGCATGTTAAAAAATACTTTACTAAATGCCGTTCAGGCAGGGGCAGCGCAATTGCAGCATTATTTTAATGGGGATTTTAAAATTACCAACAAAGAAGGGATTAATAATCTCGTAACAGAAGCGGATCATGCTGCCGAAAAAGCGATAATTGAAGTAATTCAACAAGCCCATCCAGATCATTTTATTTTAAGTGAAGAAACCGGAGAAATAAAAACAGATAGCGAAATCAAATGGATCATTGATCCTATTGATGGAACGGTGAATTTTGCCAATGGCATTCCGCTTTGTTGTGTGAGTATTGGCGTAGAAAAAGAAGGTCAAATGATTTTAGGTGCCGTGTATAATCCATTTATGAATGAATTGTTTTTTGCACAAAAAGGCATGGGCTCATATTTAAATGAGAAAAAAATCAGCGTAAGCGATAAATCAACAGTAATAAAAAGTTGTTTGGTTACGGGCTTTCCATACACGTATTTAGATTCGCCAAACGGACCGATACAAGTGTTTGAAAAATTAATTCGTCAGGGAATTCCGGTAAGAAGATTAGGCAGTGCGGCTATCGATTTGTGTTGGGTTGCTGCTGGAAGATTTGATGGATTTTACGAACATAGTTTACAAGCTTGGGATAGCGCAGCTGGATTTTTATTGGTAGAAGAAGCCGGCGGAAAAGTTACCGATTTTGAAGGAAATTATTATTCGCCGTATCAACCACATATTTTAGCGACCAATGGTAAAATTCATGATGAGTTGCTAATGGTGGTGCAAGGAAAAATTTAATACAAACTAATTTTATAATGAACGAACGTACAGAAATTGCTTCTCTAGGAGAATTTGGATTGATAGAACATCTTACCCAAAACATTAGTTTTAAAAATGCGTCAACCCTTTTGGGTGTGGGCGATGATGCCGCGGTGATTGATCATTTTGGTCGTCAAACCGTTGTAAGTACAGATATGTTGATTGAAGGTATTCATTTTGATTTGTCTTACACGCCATTGAAACATTTGGGCTACAAATCTGTAGTGGTAAACCTAAGTGATATTTATGCGATGAATGCTACACCAACGCAAATATTGATCAGCATTGGTTTTAGCAATCGTTATAGTGTAGAAGCATTAGATGAATTTTATGCAGGCGTTTATGCGGCTTGTGAAAAATACAATGTGGATTTGATTGGCGGAGATACAAGCTCATCGCAAAAAGGATTTATCATAAGTGTAACTGCCATTGGTGAGGTTGTACCAGATAGTTTTGTAAAAAGAAATACGGCTAACGTAAATGATTTGATTTGTGTAAGTGGTGAATTGGGCAGTGCGTTTTTGGGATTAACCTTATTGGAAAGAGAAAAAAAGATTTTCGCGGAAACGGGCGCTCAGCCTGATTTAGAAGGACAAGCGCACATCGTTGGCCGATTATTAAAACCAGAAGCACGCAAAGACATTGTAGAATATTTTGCGGAATCAGAAATTATTCCAACCAGTATGATTGACATTAGCGACGGACTAAGCAGTGACATCATGCATATTTGCAACAAAAGCAAAACAGGTTGCGTTTTGTATGAAGATAAATTTCCTTTCAACGATGAAGCAAAAGAATTTGCCTATAAATTGCAATTAGATCCAACGGCTTGTGCATTAAGTGGCGGCGAGGATTACGAATTGTTGTTTACTGTCTCACAAGCAGATTACGAAAAAATAAAAATCAATCCTTCGATTTCAATCATTGGTTACATGACTGAAGAAACAGAAGGCATGCATCTTTTAACAAGAGGCGGAAACAAACATCCACTCGTTGCACAAGGTTGGAACCATTATAATAAATAATTCATTCGCAATCATTTATTCGCATTAAAATACAATCCAACACCGCATCAATATAAATGGTGTTGAGGTTGGTGTTATCTATTTGGTTGATGCACGCATTGAATTTCCAAAATGGATTTTCTTTGCATTTAAATCGATTATACAAACTGCTGCTTAATCCAATAAACTCTAATGCACCTGTAAAATTGGTTTGATAAATCAATTGATGATTTCGTCCAACTTCATCTCCAATCAACAGCAAATACGTGTATGGATTTTTATTGTTGAAATAATTATTCAATGTTACACCAGCAATTTTTAATGGCACATAATTATTGATCACCAGTTGATCATTGGAAATCATTAAAAAGTTTTTTCTAAAAAATCCTTGACTTTTACATTCAAAACAAAATATCCAAATTGAACAAAAAATAATAACGGTCTTCATTATGGTAACGTTGAAATGGGGTCCAAACAAACTAGATACACATTTGTATTTTGATTGTTTAATTGTTGTAGGTCGTTGATTTCTTTATATAAATTATCGTACCATTTTCCATAGCGATAAGTGTAGGTTATAAATATCTTACTCAATTTTTTATCAGCGTTGATGTCAAAAATTTCATTGTTTGAAAGATATCTTAACGTATAGTTGGATAAATTAGAAACTTGTTTTAAATCATCGACGCTAAAATTATTTTTATTCAGGTTTTGCTTTATTTCATTTTCAATTCTTCCTGAGCAGGAATTATTTTCATTTAGAAATTTGCTTCGTTTTACCATTGTACTGTCATTTAAATATGTACCAACATAAAATAATGTGCTGTCGTCAGTAAGTTTTTCGTTGAAAAATTTGGTGTAGGATGCTTTATCTATAAACAGCACTTGATTTATTTTAAATAATTTCTTCTTGTTGATATATTGAATAAAATCAGCTTTTTGCTTAAATGAAAATGAGTTATTCATTTGATAATGATGAATCACATACCATTTACAACTCATAAAAGTAAAGGCAAGGAAAATAATTGAAGCGGTAAAAATCGGTTTCATTTTTTTATTTGTTTTATGGTGAATTTAAAAAGGCAATACCCATTTAGGATATTGCCTTTGTAGATTTTATTTGATAGGAATTTCAACAACATATTCATTGTCGATCTTTTTAACTGGATAATTTCCGCCGGGAACAGCTATAGTTTTTCCTTCAGCACTCATCAAACTTAGCATATTATCTTCTATTTCAAAATCGGCAAAGTCGGTTTTTTCAAATCCTTTTTCGTGTTGAATATCCTGTGTAAAATGCAATTCAATGGTTTGGTTATTTAATTTTCCAAACACAGCAATTTTCCCATTTTCAACAACAGATTTACCCATACATGGTTCGCAAGAAATGCCAACCGAAATACGTCCACAAAATCCGAAACCTTCTTCACAACCCGTTCTGCGTTTGTGAAAGTTGAAAATTTCAATATTAATATAAAATGCGGAACAAGTGCCTGGTGGACAATTTTCTGATCCATCATCAAGCCCTTCTCTGTTTTTTTGAGTTTGTGCGTTTAAGTTTTGTACACAAAGAATCATTAAAAAAAATAATAGTTTTTTCATGTTTAATTTTTTTTTGCCTACTCTGAATCCGGTTTTCGGCTTACCCGCTCAATGGCCGTTGATGCAGTAAAATTGAAAATCTACATTCAAGAAGAAAAAAAATTTTGCTTAATTAAATTCAGTTTGAAGGTATATTTATTAAGCAGTGAATATGGGTGAAAATCCTCATCTACCGCACGTTTTTTTCTAACTAAAAATTGATTATAAAAGCGTAAATAAAATTTGTTCGTCTTTTATTTTTACAAAAATTATTCATCAAAAAAATATACTTATGAAAAAGAAAAACAACGCTGGAGGATATGAAAGAATTAAAGTGGGCAGCAACATCAGAAAATGGAGAAGCATAAAAGATGTAAAACAAAAAGATTTAGCCAGTGGTTTACGCCTGTCGGAAGCCGCAGTGAGTAACCTTGAAAATGATTTAACAGACATAACGTTAAGTCAATTGGAAGATATCGCGATTGTGTTAGACATTGAAGTAGAACAATTATTTACAGATCCCCAAGAAGTAGTTAACAAAAATTATGCATCAACCGAACAAGATAAAAAATTTGTCATGGAGCCCGAATGGATTTATGCTTTGATCGGCAGTATTCAAAAAAAGGATGAACAAATAAAAACAGTTTTAGACAATATCATTTTAAATCCAGGGCAAACGGGGAGGGTAAAGGTTTAAAACGCTTCGCTGGTTTAAGGGTTTAATGGTTGGAAGCATTTTCCGTTTTTGGCATTAAAGAATTGTTCAAAAGGTTCAATGGGTTCAAAAAGGGGTTGAAGATTTTCAACCCTTACAAAAGGTTGGACGTATTTTCCATTTAGTAGCATCTTCTATATAAAAAAATTTCGTGCCTTCGTGTCTTCGTGACTTTGTGTTAAAAAATAATTCTCGTAGAGAATTGTATCAGAGGTTCAATTTCTACAATGCGTTCAAGTTTAGGTTGAAAATTTTCAACCCCTACAACTTCACAATCTTCAAAAACCCCTCAAACGTCAAAAACGTCAGAAACCTCTTTTTATTTATCTTGCATAATGCGATTTCGTTTTTTTACTTTTTACCTTATACTAATTTATAACTGCAGTTGTACATCAACCTACAATAATTATAATCCACAGAAAAAATTTGATGTACATCAATTGCAAGAAGATTTTACATTGGCAAGAAATGTATTGGAAAAAATACATCCAACACTTTATTGGTATTTCCCAAAAGACAGCATGGATATGTATTTTAAGGCTGGCTATGAAAGGATAAAGGATAGCATGACGGAACAAGATTTCAATTGGAAGATTATGGCGCCGATTGTTCATCAAATTCATTGCGGACATACAAGC
>Ga0304730_1002810_pt1 | contig 12093 bp, 12 predicted proteins | sample M_130628_MF_Meta_FD_190474 | JGI IMG/M metagenome (GOLD analysis project Ga0304730, IMG submission 190474) | Freshwater microbial communities from Lake Montjoie, Canada to study carbon cycling - M_130628_MF_MetaG (v2) (version 2) | ecosystem: Environmental > Aquatic > Freshwater > Lake | place...
GTCAACACGATCTTTCTTCTCTTTCATCTCTACTTCTGTTGCCGCACCAATATACAAAATAGCAACACCTCCAGATAATTTGGCTAAACGCTCTTGTAACTTCTCACGATCATAATCAGATGTAGTGTTCTCAATTTGAGATTTAATTTGATTCACACGATTGTTAATATCATCCTTTGAACCTGAACCATTAACAATGGTTGTATTGTCTTTGTCGATAATGATTTTATCAGCTTGGCCTAAATATTCTATCGACGCATTTTCTAGCTTAAATCCTCTTTCTTCTGCGATAACAGTTCCGTCAGTTAAAATTGCGATGTCTTCTAACATGGCTTTTCTACGATCTCCAAAACCTGGAGCCTTGACAGCCGCCACTTTCAGCGCACCACGAATTTTATTAACTACTAGCGTAGCTAATGCTTCTCCGTCTACATCTTCTGAAATAATTAATAGAGGACGTCCAGTTTGTGCAACTACCTCTAATACAGGAAGTAATTCCTTCATAGAAGAAACTTTTTTCTCTGAAATTAAGATAAAAGGTTTTTCTAATTCAACTTCCATTTTGTCAGTGTTAGTTACAAAATAGGCAGATAAATAACCTCTGTCAAATTGCATTCCTTCTACTGTCTTTACTTCAGTTTCAGTTCCTCTTGCTTCTTCAACGGTAATAACACCTTCACGACCTACTTTATCCATAGCTGATGAAATCATTTTACCAATTTCCGAATCATTATTAGCTGAAATAGTAGCCACCTGAGCAATTTCATTCGAAGTTGTAATCGGACGTGATTGTTTTTTAAGATCCTTTACTATAGCATCTACTGCTTTCTCAATTCCCTTTTTAAGGTCCATTGGATTAGCTCCAGCAGCCACATTTTTAGAACCGATGGTATATATTGATTGAGCTAAAACAGTTGCAGTAGTGGTACCATCACCTGCTTGATCTGCAGTTTTAGAAGCAACTTCTTTAACTAATTGAGCACCCATGTTCTCAACAGCATCTTCTAATTCAATTTCTTTTGCCACGGTTACACCATCCTTTGTGATTTGAGGTGAACCAAATTTCTTGTCAATAATAACGTTACGACCCTTAGGTCCTAATGTAACTTTAACAGCATTAGCAAGGGTATCAACCCCTCTTTTCATTTTTTCGCGAGCTTCGCTGTCAAAAAATAATTCCTTAGCCATGTGATTAATTCTTTATTTGTGATTTTTAAATATTATGATTTACAAAATGGCGAAAATGTCTGATTCCCGCATAATTAAATAATCTTTTCCCTCAATTGTGATTTCAGTTCCAGAGTATTTGCCATACAATACGTCATCACCTACTTTGACAGTAATAGGCTCATCTTTTTTTCCATTACCAACTGCCACTACGATACCTTTTTGTGGTTTTTCTTTTGCGGTATCTGGAATAATTATTCCAAATGCAGTTTTTTCTTCAGCTGCAGCCGGTTCAACAATAACCCTGTCTGCTAAGGGCTTAATAGTTAACTTTGACATGTTTTATGAATTTAAGTTTTAAAACGTATAATCAACTCTTTTTTTAAAGAATTTTGGCATCACATATCAACATGCATGCCATTGAAAAATAACTGAAAATTTGTCAGTAATTATTTGGTCATTGGTTTTGGAGCAGGGGCAGCAGGAATCGTTTTTCCAGCTGCTTTCTCTACATTAACTGATTGAACAGAATCCGGTGAATTAGAGGAAATTGTAAAATTTGTTAATAAAACTAAAACTAAAATGGTAATTGAAAATCCCCAGGTTAATTGTTCAACTAAATCACCTGTCTTTTGTACGCCAAACATTTGGGTAGCTCCAGTGGGATTGAATTCACCATTTATTCCTCCTCCTTTTGGATTTTGAACCAAAATAAGTACGATTAACAATGCTGAGAAGATGACGATAAGGGAAATTAATAAAGTAAACATATCTATTTAATTATTTATTTTTAAAGCTATTTCTGAAATTCGAGATGCAAAGTAAAGCCTTTTTTCAGGTTTAGCCAAACTTAATTTTTCATATACTTTAATTGCTAAATCATATTTGCCTTGTTTTTCTAATATGATCGCATAAGATTCTGTCGTTGGCGCCTGGTAGGTAGCTTCCGAAAAGTCTACTTCTTCATTTAATTCGTTACCTGAAGGACTCTTTTTGATTTTAGTTATCGTCGGCATTTTCAATAAAAAATCTTCTATTAATTGGGCCTGAATGCTATTTGTTATTTCTGTATCAATATTGAATTCAATTGGATTATCTATTTCCGACTCAATATCATGTATCGATTTAAAGTAATTTAATCTGGAATTCGATTTTAGTGCAATTTTTCTTTGTTGCCTCATGTTGTTTTTTTCATTCCAATGCAACAAATAAAAAAATGGATATCTTTCTTTATCTAAAGTGAAAATATCTAACTCAGCACGATTTGTACGATCAAATCGATGTAGTAAAAACCATAATTTTTGAGCTTTTTCTAAATTCATTACCAATCGCCTGCTATTTTATTGAAAAGATCTAAAATAATTTGGTCAACTAATTTTGGAATAAGATTTTTTTCTACCTGTGTTAACGTTTGATTTTGTGGAAAATCTTGGTAAAAACTAAATTCTTGGTCAAAATTCTTTGTTTCATCTAATCGATTCACTAGTGAAAATTGTATTTTTAATGTTATCCTGTTCAATCCGGCTTTATCATCAGAAGTAGGAGCTTGTGGAGTCATCTCATACCCTGTAATCGTACCTTCTAGTAGTAAATCAGGGTTTTGATTGATAATTTTCAATGTCGTATTTCTTTGAAAATATTCTTTTACTTTTTCATTAATGGTTAATCCTAAGTTCGTGGGACCTCCAGCAGTCTCCATTCGGATATTATTAATTTGTATCGTTTTCAAATCTTGTGAAAGACTCGCACCTTTAAAGCTGTAACAAGAGCTAAGGAAAACTATAACGATCAAACAAATGAAAAATTTATTATACATTATCTTCAAGGTCATATTGTTTAATTTTTCGATATAATGTTCTTTCAGATATGCCTAAATCCTTCGCTGCATATTTACGTTTATTCTTATTTTTCTTTAATGCTCTAATAATGATTTCTTTTTCTTGCTTTTCTAACGACAGCGTTACATCTGAGGAACTAATTATTTCTTCATATTGAGCTTCCTCTGGTTCCGAAATTAAACTATCCGAATTGATATTTATATTCGTCGGATTTTCACTTTGATGTGTTGGCAAAGCTTTATTCCTTACATTCTCGTCTGCATTTTCTTTAATATCCTCAAAAATGGACATATTTTCCGAAAGAATATCATATGCATTTGAATTTCCACTTTCAATCAATTTCAGTAATATTTTTTTTAATTCAGTGACATCTTTTTTAAGATCAAAAAGAATTTTATATAGAATTTCTCTTTCATTAATTCCTTCAGGATTTTGAAAGTATTCACCTTTAACGACGGTTGAACTTAATTTTGGTTCATTAAAGTCTAAATAGTATTGTAACCTTTCTTCGTCTACTATACGGTCGCCAATTTCTAAAACGGATATTTGTTCAGCTAAGTTTTTTAATTGACGAATGTTACCTGGAAAACGTTGTTTCTGAAGTAAATTTTTAGCTTCATTGGTTAAAGATATCGGTTTAACTCGATGTGACTCTGAAAAGTCAGTAGTAAATTTTCTAAATAGCAATTCAATATCTCCGCCTCTTTCTCTTAATGGAGGTACATAAATGGGAACGGTACTTAATCGATAAAATAAATCTTCTCTGAATTTTCCTTTTTCAATGGCATTTTGAAGATTTAAGTTTGTTGCTGCCACCACACGCGTATTTGTTCTCTGAACTTTTGAAGACCCCACTCTAAGAAATTCTCCATTTTCTAATACACGAAGTAATCTAGCTTGAGTTCCTAAGGGCATTTCAGCTATCTCATCAAGAAAAATCGTACCCCCATCTGTTACTTCAAAATACCCCTTTCTAGCTTCTATTGCTCCAGTAAAAGAACCTTTTTCGTGGCCAAATAGCTCTGAATCTATGGTCCCTTCTGGTATAGCTCCACAGTTTACAGCAATAAACTGACCATGTTTTCTTTTTGATAAGGAATGTATTATTTTAGAAAAAGACTCCTTTCCTGACCCACTTTCACCTGTAATTAACACGGTCATATCGGTAGGTGCTACTTGTTCAGCGATGGATATAGCGTGAATCAACAATGGAGAATTTCCAATGATTCCAAAACGGGCTTTTATGCTAGCTAAATGACTATTTTCCATCTGGTTTAGATTCTAGTTCACCAATTAAAGTTCCTGTTGTACAATGTGTAATTCTTACATGGACATATTCTCCTTTTTGTTCTTTTACTTTTTTAAATACAACAACTTTTCCCGAATCACATTTCCCATAATGATGTACATCTGATTTTTTGGAGTCACCTTCGACTAGAACACGTTGAAGTGTTCCAACCATTAAGTTGTTTTTAATTCCTGAGTGTAATCGCTGTTTGGCAATAATTTCAGCTAATCTTCTTTGTTTAATGGATTCCTCAATGTCATCCTGATATTTTTTTTCTGCAGGTGTTCCCGGCCTTTCTGAATAGGTAAACATGTAGCCAAAATCATACACTACTTCATCCATTAGACGTAAAGTGTCCTGATGATCCGCTTCATTTTCTGTGCAAAATCCAGCAATCATATCGTGTGATATGCTACAATCAGGTCCTAGAATAGACCGAATTAAATTAATTCTGTCCATATACCATTCTCTGGTATATGTTCGATTCATCAATTTTAATATTCGATTACTTCCACTTTGTGCTGGCAAATGAATGTTTTTGCAGATATTGGGATATATCGACATGATCATTAATACTTCGTCAGTAATATCTTTAGGGTGTGATGTTGAGAACCTGACTCTTAATAAAGGATTTATTAAAGCAACCTGTTCTAAAAGGCTTGCAAAATTTACAACCTCAGTATTTTCTGATGATGAATATTTATAAGAGTCTACATTTTGACCCAATAAAGTTACTTCTCTATACCCTTGATTAAAAAGTGTTTTACATTCATTTAGGATGGAAGCTGTATCTCTGGATCTTTCTCTACCTCGAGTGAACGGAACGACACAAAATGAACACATATTATCACATCCGCGCATAATACTAACAAAAGCCGTTACGCCATTGGTATGCAATCTTACGGGTTCGATATCCCCATAAGTCTCTTCTTTAGACAAGAACACATTAATGGCTTTATCCTCAAATTCTAATTTTGAAAGTAAATTTGGAATATCTCGATATGAATCGGGACCTGCTACTAGATCTACAAGCTTTTCTTCTTCGATTAATTTTATCTTTAATCTTTCGGCCATACAACCTAATATTCCAATGGTTAATGAAGGATTTTTCTTTTTCAGTTCAGTAAAACCCTTTAACTTATTTCTTATTTTCAATTCGGCATTATCTCTAATGGCGCATGTATTTAATAATATTGTATCTGCTTCGTTGATATTTGAGGTAGTTCCATACCCATGATTGATTAAAATAGAAGTGACCACCTCAGAATCAGCAAAATTCATTTGGCAGCCGTAACTTTCTAGGTACACTTTTTTTTGAAATTCCGCACCCAAAACTTCCTTTGAAATTCTAGGAATATCTAAATTTAATTTCTCTTCAACAGATAGTACTTTTAATTCTTGCATCAATTCAGGGCCATATTTCTGCAAATTTATGACATTTTGGCAGATAAAACTAAATTCGCTTTTCTGAATTTAAATAAATTATTTGATCCGATTGTTTTGTAAGATTTTCATTGTGTGTAACCATAATGATGCATTGCTTCCAATCCTCTTTGAGCTCTAAAAATAATTCATATAAGTTCACTGCATTTTTATTGTCCAAGTTGCCAGTGGGCTCATCTGCTAATAAGATTTTTGGTTGATTGATTAAGGCACGAGCCACGGCAACTCTTTGTTGTTCTCCTCCTGATAATTGATTAGGATATTTTTTTATTAAATCACCAATTGAAAGTTTGCTGATTATTTTTTCAAATAACTCTAATTGATCTTCGTTTAATGATTTCTCTCTTATCAAAAGAGGCATTTTAATATTTTCCTCGCAGGTGAATTCTCCTAAAAGGTTATGAAATTGAAAAACAAAACCCATTTTTCTATTTCTGAAAGCGATTAATTCTTTTTCATTTAAGGTGGTACATTCTATATTATCCAAGAGTATACTTCCTGAATCTGCAGGATTTAACAATCCAATAATTTGTAACAAAGTGCTTTTTCCTGATCCCGATGGACCTAAAATGGAGACTAATTCTTTTTCTTTTACCTTAAATGAAACATCATTTAAGATTAATTGGTCTCCGTAGGATTTTGAAATATTTTTTAATTCCAACATTTTTTTGACTTATTTTTAGAATATTGAATAGAATGTTCTACAATTTAAAAGTTTGGCAAATAAATAGTAATTTCACGAAATACAAATTTTATACTAAATGAATATTCACGAATACCAAGCAAAAGAAATATTAAAAGGTTACGGAGTTAAGATTCAAGAAGGTGTTGTGATTGATCAATTATCCGACGTCGTTTCAGCAGCAGAAACGCTTAAAGCCCAAACAGGAACAGGTTGGTTTGTCGTTAAAGCCCAAATTCATGCGGGTGGTAGAGGTAAAGGGGGAGGAGTTAAATTAGCCAAAAACTTAGATGAATTAAAAGAACGAGTTTCTCAGATTTTGGGAATGCAATTAATTACGCATCAAACTGGTCCTGAAGGTAAATTGGTTAATAAGGTTTTGATCAGTGAAGATGTTTATTATCCGGGAGAATCAGATACAAAGGAGTTTTACTTATCCATACTTTTGGATCGCGGTCGCGCTTGCAATGTAATTATGGCAAGTACAGAAGGAGGGATGGATATAGAAGAAGTAGCTGAACATTCACCAGAAAAAATAATTAAAGAGTGGATTGACCCTAGAGTTGGTCTGCAAGATTTCCAAGCTCGGAAAGTGGCATTTTTATTAGGTCTTAGTGGTCAGGCATTTAAAGAAATGGTTAAATTTATTCATTGTTTATACAATGCTTACGTAGGAACGGATTCTTCTATGTTTGAAATTAATCCAGTTTTAAAGACATCTGATAATAAAATATTAGCAGTTGATGCGAAAGTTAATTTAGATGATAATGCGCTTTATCGACACAAGGATTTAGCCCTTTTACGTGATGTTTCTGAGGAGGATCCATTGGAAGTAGAAGCTTCTGAAAATGATTTAAATTATGTCAAACTAGATGGTAATGTAGGTTGTATGGTGAATGGAGCTGGTTTAGCCATGGCAACCATGGATATAATTAAATTATCTGGAGGTGAACCCGCTAATTTTTTAGACGTGGGGGGTGGAGCTAATGCTAAGACTGTAGAAGCTGGTTTTCGAATCATACTTCAAGATCCCAATGTCAAAGCGATCTTGATTAATATTTTTGGTGGAATTGTTCGCTGTGATCGAGTAGCGAATGGAGTCGTTGAGGCTTATAAAAATATAGGTGAGATCAAGGTTCCTATTATTGTTCGCTTACAGGGTACAAATGCAGAGGAAGGTGCTTCCATTATTAATAATTCTGGACTAAAAGTTTTTTCTGCGGTTTTACTTAAAGATGCGGCAAAATTAGTTTCTGAAATATTAAAGTAGTGTATGAAAATTATTTGTGTAGGTAGAAATTATGTAGATCATATAAAGGAGTTATCAAATGATAAGCCTACTGATCCTGTGATATTTATTAAGCCCGACACAGCTTTGTTGGAAGACTCAAATTTTTATTACCCTTCTTTTTCAAATGATGTTCATTATGAATTAGAATTAGTTTTTAAAATTGGTAAAGTTGGAAAAAATATTGAAGCAAAGTTTGCGCACAAATATATAGATTCATACGGTTTAGGAATTGATTTTACTGCGAGAGATATACAATCTAAATTGAAGGAAAAGGGTTTGCCTTGGGAGAAGTCTAAAGCATTTAATGGATCAGCTTTTGTGAGTAAAATGATTCCTTTTCAGTCTTCTGTGATCGAAAATAATATTGATTTTTATTTAAATGTGAATGAGAATTTAGTTCAATCTGGAAATTCCTCATTCATGATTTGGAATGTATTCGAGCTTATTGAGGACATATCCAAATATTTTACTTTAAAGACGGGAGATTATATTTTTACTGGCACACCAGCTGGAGTAGGCCCTGTTCAAAAAGGAGATTTATTGTCAGGTTATTTAAAAAATGAAAAGCTTTTTGATTTAATGATATTATGAAATTACAAATTGGAGATTTAGCACCTTTATTTAAAGTTGAAGATTCTGATGGTAAATTAATTGATTTATCACTTTTAAAAGGATCTAAAGTGGTATTGTATTTCTATCCCAAAGATGATACACCTGGATGTACCGCTCAGGCATGTAATTTGAATGAAAACTTATCCTTTTTACAGGCGAATGGTTTTATCGTTATAGGAGTAAGTGCTGATTCAAATAAAGCTCATGTAAAATTTAAGCTTAAATACAATCTGAGTTTTTCACTATTATCTGATCCTGAACATATTATATTAAATAATTATGGTGTTTGGGTTGAGAAATCTATGTATGGTAAGTCATACATGGGTATAGCTAGAACTACCTTCATCATTGATGAAAAGGGATATATTTCAAATATTATAGAAAAAGTGGATACAAAAAATCATTCCTCACAAATCCACTAATTTATTATGCAAACACAAGAATTAGTTTCAATCGCATCTCAAGTTAGAAGAGATATTTTACGAATGGTACATGGCTGTCAATCTGGACATCCAGGTGGCTCATTAGGATGTACAGATTTATTGGTTGGATTGTATTTTGAAGCCATGAAACTTAAGTTGAATGCAACAAATGATCAAGTTGTCTTTAATATGTCAGGTTTAGGCGAAGATGTATTTTTTCTTTCTAATGGTCATATTTCTCCTGTTTTATATTCAGTATTAGCTCGAAAGGGATATTTCTCAGTTAAAGAGCTTTCTACTTTTCGTAAAATTAATTCTAGATTACAAGGACACCCAACTCCCCATGAGCACTTGGAAGGTATTAGAATAGCCTCGGGTTCATTAGGCCAAGGATTAAGTGTGGCTATTGGTGTGGCTCAGGCTAAAAAGTTAAACAATGATTTATCCGTCGTTTATTGTCTAATGGGGGATGGGGAACAAAATGAAGGCCAAGTTTGGGAGGCGGCGATGTACGCTCCGCATCATAAAGTAGATAATTTAATCGCTTTTATAGATGTTAATGGACAGCAAATAGATGGTCCAACGGAAAAAATCATGAATAATCGTGATTTGCAAATGAAGTATGAAGCTTTTGGTTGGAAGGTTTTACATGTAAATGGCAATGATATGGCTGAATTACAATTATGCATAAAAGACGCCAAAAATTTGTTGGGAAAAGAAACTCCAATAATGATTTTAATGAAGACCGAAATGGGAGCCGGTGTTGATTTTATGATGGGATCACATAAATGGCATGGTGTAGCACCCAATGACCAACAATTAGAAGAAGCATTAAATCAATTACCTGAAACTTTAGGAGATTATTAATAGAGATCATTATGTCGATATATACTTACGAAACAAAAAAAGATACTCGTTCTGGGTTTGGTGCTGGAATGGAATTTTTGAGTCTTACTAATCCTAAAGTAGTTGCTTTATGTGCAGATTTAATAGGCTCGCTCAAATTAGAGCCTTTTATTAAAAATTGTCCGGAACGGTTTTTTCAAACAGGAATTGCGGAAGCTAATATGATTGGAATAGCAGCTGGCTTATCTATTGGCGGTTACATTCCATTTGCGACTACTTTTGCAAATTTCGGAACAGGAAGGGTGTATGACCAAATACGCCAATCAGTCGCTTATTCTGGTAAAAATGTTAAAATAGCTTGTTCACATGCGGGATTAACATTAGGCGAGGATGGAGCCACTCATCAAATATTGGAAGATATTGGATTAATGAAAATGTTGCCAGGTATGGTGGTTATTAATCCTTGTGATTATAATCAAACGAAAGCAGCTACTATCGCAGTTGCTAATTATACAGGTCCTGTTTATTTAAGGTTTGGTAGACCCGTTGTCCCTGTTTTTACACCTGAGGATCAAGAGTTTATAATTGGTAAAGCCATCAAATTAATCGAGGGTTCAGATGTAAGTATTTTTGCTACTGGTCATTTGGTTTGGGAATCGATTCTAGCGGCTGATATTTTAAAAGAAAAGGGCATTCATGCCGAAGTGATTAATATTCATACAATTAAGCCCTTAGATACTCAAGCTATTTTAGAATCCGTTGTGAAGACTAGATGTGTTGTTTCTGCTGAAGAACATCAAATTAATGGGGGTTTAGGGGATTCCATTGCTCAATTTTTAGCTAACAATATGCCTTTGCCACAAGAATTTGTAGGTGTCAACGATTCCTTTGGGGAATCTGGAAAACCAGCAGATTTAATGGATAAATATGGTTTAAATGCAGTTTCTATAGCTGATAAGGCTTTGAAAGCTATTTCTAGAAAGTAGTTTTTAATTAAAATGGATAACCAATACCAATATTAAATTCAATCGGGTTATCTGACGTATTTAAGGATATTTGATTAAATACCCACTTCTCGTTTTTTGGCTTTGCTGGATTAATAACTTTAGCTGCCATATCAAGTCTTAAGATAAAGTAGTTGAAGTCCCAACGAAGACCAAAACCTGTCCCTATAGCTATTTGTTCTAAAAATGAGTCTAATTTGAAATTTGACAATGGTGAATTCGGATAATTAATTCCCCATATATTTCCTGCATCTACAAAAAAAGCACCATTAATATCACCTAAGAATTTCAATATTTTAAATCTATATTCGACAGATGATTCAATTAAAACGCTACCTGGTTGCTCAATTAAATTAGTGTCTGTGTTACGTGAACCTGGTCCTAGCCTTCTAGGTTTCCATGCCCGTAGTGAACTTGGTCCACCTATAAAAAAGTTTTTTTCGTAGGGCAATTGAAAATCATTTTCTGCTCCATAAGCATAAGCAATTCCTCCAATAAACTTATATGCTAGTTGAGAAGTCCTTTTCTGACCTAAAAAAATATACTTTCTATAATCGATATTCATTCTCAAAAATCGATAAAACTGCATAGTTTCTTTGTTTCCTAAAAAGTCTTCCACAAATTTTAATTTCTTTTCTCCAAATAAATTTAATGTAGTTCCTCCAGATTCTAAACCTATAATAAATGATTTACCTTCTATTAATTGATTTGATGGGTAAAATGTACGGTAAGTGTAAAGGAAGTTGATACTCGATACAAAACTGGGGTTGAAGCTTCTAAATAAGTTATTTCCTTTTGTTCTTAAATCGTCTAAGTAATTTGTAAATAATTTTGATGTTTCTGTATTGGGATAATTTGTATTGATAATATTCAAATCAAATAATGATAATTGAAAAAATTCAAAGGGAGTTTTCTTCCAAAGATACCTTTGAAGTATTTTGAAATTAGTCCTTACATATTCCGGCCTGTCTATATAATCATACCCAATCCCTAATTGGGTTTTTGCTCCATAAAAATAACCTAGTTTTTTAGTGAATTTTTCTGGTAAAAATAAAGTTGGGAAATTAGCGGTCGCTCCTAAATTAACCTCTAAGTTTTTTCTGGTTAGATCTGTATTGATAAATCCTGCCTGAGCTTCAAATCCCAAACGTGCAGAAAAATCTAAATAATCTAATTCGGTAAATACTCTTCTGATTTTTAAAGAATTATATAAAAAAGGACCAGGAATTCCTCTAAATGCACTTCCACCTAATTCTGATGAGATGTTGTATTTATCGTTTCTAGTTAATTCAATTTTAGGGTATAATCGAGTGGCATTAGTGTCATATTGTATAGAAACAGATTTGAATTGATCTGTCTCATATATATTTTGAAGACTATGGGTCGTTTTGTCAATTGAAAATAAATCACCTTCGTGTATGGAAATTAATTTTTTTAATTGAGGTGTGATTGTTGGAGTTTTATTAATAGTGGATTCTGTTTGCTCTCCTGTATTAAATT
>Ga0304730_1002813_pt1 | contig 12089 bp, 7 predicted proteins | sample M_130628_MF_Meta_FD_190474 | JGI IMG/M metagenome (GOLD analysis project Ga0304730, IMG submission 190474) | Freshwater microbial communities from Lake Montjoie, Canada to study carbon cycling - M_130628_MF_MetaG (v2) (version 2) | ecosystem: Environmental > Aquatic > Freshwater > Lake | place...
CGCCACGAGCGTGCCTCGTGAACTCGGCCTCAACGAGACGTCGATCCTCGCGGGCCCGCCGTTTTCGATGATTGAGATCGGCCTGATCGTCGACGGAGAGCCCGCCACCACGTACCGCGCCGACGGGCTGATCGTCTCGACGCCAGTGGGGTCGACCGCCTACAACCTCTCGGCCGGAGGCCCAATCGTTCGCAAGGATCTCGACGCATTCGTGTTCACGCCACTCAACCCGCACACGCTCACCAACCGCACCGTCGTCGACTCCGCCGCTCGCACGTACGACATCGTCGTGCCAGAGCCAAACGAGGGCTCGGCCTGCGTGGTCGACGGCCGGGTGGTGACGGGGCTCGAGCCCGGCGACCGGATCCGCGTCCGCCGCGCGGAACCCCGCTTCACGCTCGTCGAGACCGGAAGGCACGGCTACTACGGCACACTCCGGGAGAAGCTCGGATGGGGTGGCGGGCTGCGGGCCGCCGAGCGGCCCACGACGCGGGGCGGCGCATGACGGCCGCAGCCTCTCGACAGTTCGCGCGTGTATGCCTTGGTCTCCTCGCTGCGGTGGCCGCCACCACGGCGGTGGCAGAACCTGTCAGGCTTCGCTACGAGTTTCATCCCGGTGAGCAGATGGCGATGCGGGTCGCGCATCGCGCGCTCACCGAAACCACGATGAACGGCACCACGCAGTCGGTCGAAACGATGACCGACTCAACGAAGACCTGGAGGGTCGTCGCCGTCGATGCTGCCGGCAGCGCGACGCTCGAGCAGTCGGTGGAAGACGTGACGATGACCTCGCGGACGAGCGACCGCGGCGAGGTCCGCTGGTCGAGCGGCAGCGGCACGGAGCCGCCGCCTGGCTACGAACTCGTGCCGCACAGCCTTGGCGTGCCCTTGGTGCGGATGACCGTTGCCGCGGATGGCCGCGTGCTCGACCGCCGCGAACTCCGCCCCTGCCCGCCGGCGGCGACGGGGGACCTCGTGGTGGTGCCGCTGCCGGATGACCCGGTCGAGGTGGGCTTCGAGTGGACGATTCCTCAGGAGGTGGTCGTCGAGGTGCCCAACGGTCCACGCAAGGCCGTCCGCACCCGGCTCCGCTACCGACTCGATTCGATCAAGGATGGCGTGGCCACCATCGCAGTCGACACCACGGTGCTCACGCCCGTGGACGATCCGCGGCTCGAAGCCAGGCTCCTGGAGCGGATCTGGGACGGCACGATCCGCTTCGACATCGAACGCGGCCGCGTGGTCGGTCGCCAGACCTCCATCGACCGCCGCGTGGTCGGCTTCGGCGGCCCGCAATCGAGCGTCCGCTACAAGGCGAGCCTCGAAGAGATGACGGCCGAGGCCAGCACTCGTTGACTTGCAGGGCAGGATGACAATCCTGTTCGGCACTACAGATGCAGGACTGCAGTTGCGAGCAACCGAAGCAAACGCGCACAGGTTGAGAACCATCATTCGTGAAACGGCACAGGTTGACAACCTGTGCTACGGGGGCATGAACACGAAGCGAGGGGCTGCCCGTACCCGAGAGCCGGCGTTGCTGGCCAGCGCAGGCAGGATGCCGAAGCGCAGCCAGCATCGAGCGAGCGAAGGCCTGGAAGGCCGAAGCAAGCGTCCGGCGACGGGCATGGGCAGACCCGAGCAACCGCGATGGAAAGACACAGGTTGACAACCTGTGCTACGGGGGCATGAACACGAAGCGAGGGGCTGCCCGTGCCCGAGAGCCGGCGTTGCTGGCCAGCGCAGGCAGGATGCCGAAGCGCAGCCAGCATCGAGTGAGCGAAGGGCAGGATGCCCGTAGCGAGCGTCCGGCGACGGGCATGGGCAGTCCCGAGCGATGCAGTAGAGCCAGCGTGCCCCCATCGCTCACGCGATTGGGCTTCCTGAGGTCGACGGCGACGGGCATGGGCAGCCCCGAGCCACGCCGGGCGCCGACTCAGCCGGCGCGGAGCACGTCCTCGACGCGGCGGATCGCCTCTTCGACGTCCCACGTAGCGTCGGCGAGGACCACCTGCGACCCCTTCGCCACCCAATCCCCCACGGCCTTCTGGGCCGCAATCACGGTCGAATGGCTGCGCCTGCCGAAGTATCCGCCGATCTCCGTCAGCGCCGCCTGGGTGTGCTTCCGGGCCAGAAACATGGCGAGCATTCGCGGATGGCTCGCCGACCGCGCCCGGCGTGACGACTGCAGCGTGCCGCTTTCGATGCCAAACGCCTTGCAGACCGCCCGCTCGATGTCAGCCAGCCGAACGCTCCGACCACTCGAGCGGACGAGGTCAGCCAATGCCTCCTGCGCCATCCCGAGCGTCACCGGTAGGCCCAGCATGTGGCTCGTGGCCTCGAGACGGTTGATGGCACCGAGGAGCTCCCGCGCGTGCCGCGTCATCGACGTGGCCACGTAGTGGAGCACGTCGTCCGTCACGACCAAGCCGCGCTTGTCGCAAACCGCCGCGACGATGCCTCGGCGGACGTCGTAGTCGGGGGGCAGCAGGCGGGCCACCATGCCACCCCGCAGCCGCGTCAGCAGATCGGCGCCAAGATCGGGCAGGGCGTCGAGTTCGCGGTCACAGGCGAAGATGACCTGCCGGCCTTGGCGGAGCAACGCATCAAGCGTCTGCTGCAGTTCAAGAAGGGTCGCCTTCTTGCCGACGAAGAACTGCAGGTCGTCGATCACCAGCACATCGGCCGAGCGGCAGGTGCGGCGGAATCCCGGCAGGCCACCGCCGTGCAGCGACTGCAGGAAGGCGGTGGTGAACTGCTCAGCCGAGAGGCAGACAGCGGTGGCTCCCGGATGCAGTTCGCGGGCACGGTCGCACGCGGCCTCCACGAGGTGCGTCTTCCCGACCCCACTCGGGCCATGAATCACCAGGGGCGACATCTCTCCGGGCCGGGCCGCGGCGAGTTCAATCGCGGCGAACGCCATCCGGTTGCTTGGGCCGACCACGAAGTCGCCAAGCCGCAGCGGTTGCCGTCGCGACGGGGAGACCGTGGCCGATCCAGGCCGCGGAACCACGCTGAGATGGCGGCTGGTCGGCTCCGCGGCGGGCGGACCCTCGGCCCGACGGACCCGAGACGGCGACTTTGGCCCACGCGACGGCGGTTGACGCCGGACTTTCTGCGAGCCACGATCCTGCCGCTCGTCGGAACCGGAGGCAGCGGGCGGCTCAGCGGCAAGGTCCGCCAACTGCGGTCGCCAGGCTGTTTGGCTGCCGTCGCCGACCGTTTCCCGGACAGCCTTGTCAAACTCGGCGTGGAACGTCCGCCGCAGCCATTCGTGGGTGAACCCGCTTCCCACGGCAAGCAATACCTCGACGCCGCTCCGATCGGCGGCGGCCTCGATCGTGCAGGCTGCATCGCCGAACCAGACCGCGAACCGATCGTCGCCGATTCGAACCCGAAAGGCATCGAGCACACTCACCGCTGACGCGAGAGGTGCCGAAATGCCGGCGGCCGCGTCAACGTCGGTTGCCTTCCCCATGGATCCTTCCTGTGGCCCGAAGGCGTTGACCTTCGGCAATATTCATCCGTGCTGGCTGCGTGACGGAAATCACTCCGAGGCCCGCAACGGGGCGCGAGTATAGGAGTGCATGCTGTGCTGTCAAACCATGACAGCATCGCGGCGAAATCAGCGCCGCGAATCGCGATCCGCGGCCGATGCGTCGCGAGCCCGACGCTCGTCAGCCAGGTTCGACGCATACATCCGTGCATGGTGCAGAACTTGTGCACGACTCGCGGCCGTGTCGCCGGAACCACGTATTTTCGCGGCCGCAACACAGGGTCGCAGGCGCCTCGGGGCAACGTATACTGGTGCTCATGCAGGATGCTGGTCTTTCACTGAACGGACTCAGGAGTTCCTCGCAGCGCGATGCTTGCGGGGTTGGTGTCGTCGCGTGCTTGTTCGTGATGTTCGCCCGCGTGTGCATCGCGGCCGACCCGGAGCCAGCCTCCCCGCCACCGGCCTCGTTTCGGCCAGACGACATTTCGATCGGTGAGCCGATCGCCCTGCCCTTCGCTCAACCGACCGCGGCACCGCCACGCGGAGTCCCCGCCGCGACAGCCTCGGCCAATGCAACGGCCGCAACGCCGGGGTGGCTGGGGATGTCGGTGGCCGAGTCTGCCGCCCCCGGCCGCTGGACGATCGTAGAACTCGTGCCGTCGGGCCCTGCCGCCGCCGCTGGCATCGTCATGGGTGACGAACTCCGCGGCGTCAACGGCAGGCCATTGGCCAGCGCCGACGACGTGTCTGAGGCCCTCACGGCCATCACCGCCGGGCAACAGGTGCGCCTCAGCGTGGCCCATGCCGATCGGGTGGGCGACGTGGATATCATCGCGCTGCCCCGCCCAGGAACCACGGCCGGCACGGCAACTTCCGACATCCCCGCGGCACCCGCCGCCACCCCGGCAACGATCACGACTCCCGCCCCAAGCGGTCCTGCTGCCGACCGCGGCTGGCAGTCGTCGGTTGGTCCAGCGGCCACGGTGGCCGTGCCCGCCCCCGATGGCGTGGCCACCGTTTCGGTGCTCACGAACCCACCGATCCCAACGGCTCCATCTGCGGCTCCATCTGCGGCTCCATCTGCGGCTCCATCTCGAGGCCGCACCGCGCTTGGTGTTCGCACGCTACCGATCGACCGCGACATGCAGGAACGGTTTCGCCTGCCGGCTCAGGCCGGTGCCTACGTCATTGGTGTGGTCGGCGATCTCCCGGCCTCGAAGGCAGGCATCCCTCCGGGCAGTGTGATCGTGTCGCTCGCCGACCGACCGGTCCGCTCACCGCAGGAGCTCACCCAACTGGTCGCTGCCGGGCCGACCAACCGTCCGCTGCCACTGCACTACGTGCTTCCTGGCGGCACGGAGAAACGGGCTGATGTCGTCCTGCAGTCGCTCGAACTGCCGCTCGAGCAGGCGCTCGTCGGCGAGCCCTCACTCCAGCCCTCTGCGGCGCCGGTGCTCGAACAGAGCCCCGAGGTCCGTACCAGCCGACGGCCAGAGTCGGGGGGCGGTGGCGATGCGGGTGAACTCCGTCGCGAGGTAGGCCGGCTCCGGATGCTGCTCGAGGCCGTCGAGCAGCGACTCGATCGCATCGGCCGCTGACCGGATCACGCAGCCGGGCGCTCTCGGGCTGCGTCGTCCGCGGCTGGTAGCCCCGCCCGCGTTAACTCGGCGTCGAGTTCCACCCCAGGTTCCCCCTTCAGCACCGCAGTTCGACGCGCGACCCGTGACGGCTCCTTGCGGACCGACCGCTGGTTCGGGCGGCGACTCCCGGTGGTCGCCCACGCCTCGGCCTCGTCGGAGAGATGCGTGAGCAGTCGTTCAATCGCAGCCCGATACCGCTCGATGCCATCGCGGTCGAGGTCGGGCGGCACGGAAATCGCCCGGCTTACGATCCCGCGAGCCCGCGAGAAGGGACGCGGAATTGCGAACCGGTCCCAGGTGCCCACGCGCTTGGGCCGATCGTAGCCCAGGCCCATGACGACGATCGGGATGCCGAGCGTGCTGGCAAGAAACACGCACCCCGGTGCCAGTCGCCGCCGCGGTCCACGCGGGCCGTCGGGAGTGATCGTGAGGTTGCCCACGGCGGCCCGCTCGGCCAGTTCCCGGAGCGCCGCCGAACCGCCGTGAAACGTGCTCCCGCGAACCACGCCGAATCCCATCATCCGCGCCACGCGGTCGAGGATGTTCGCGTCCCAGTGCCGCGAGAGCAGCATCGAGATGTTGGAGTGGCCGCGGAGATAGAGCGGGATCAGGATGTTTTCGTGCCAGAACACGTAGATCTTCGCCCCGCGATACGCGGGACTCACAGGATCGACGTCGGGATCGCTGAAGTCGACCTTGTAGTCGAGCGTGCCCAACCAGCGGCGAAGGACGGCCGTCGTGGCGAGGGCCCAGCCGCCGATTGCGAACGAACTCTTGAGCTTCACGGTCGATGTCCTTCCCTGGACGCTGCTTCAGCCGCCCCACCACGTACCCTCGAACACCTCCTCCGCCGGTCCCGTCATGAAGACGTGGCCGCCTGGCGCCCAGGCGAGATCCAGACGGCCGCCAGGGAGATCGGCTGCAATCGTGCCGTCCGTACGGCCGCTGAGCACGCCCGCCACGCAGACCGCCGACGCGCCGGTGCCGCAGGCCATCGTGATGCCGCTGCCGCGTTCCCAGGTCCGCATCTTCACGTGGTCGCGGCCGCGAACTTCGACGAAGTGCACGTTGACCCGTCGCGGAAAGCTCGCGTGCGTCTCGATCCGTGGCCCGATCATTTCGAGCGGCACGCGGTCGACGTCACGGCAGTAGAGCACGACGTGCGGATTGCCCATCGACACGCAGGTCATGCGCGGATCAAGGCCGCAGTCGCGCCACCACGGCTCCTCGCCATCGAGGGCTGCACATGGGCCGTCGATCACGCGGCCAGTGCCGCATCCGGTCACCGGAATCGCGGTAGCCTCGAGCAAGGGCTCGCCCATGTCGACACGCACCTGGGAGGTCCGCGGCCCGGTCGGGGTGACGTCGAGCGCCAGCACGCCGCGACCCGTCTCGATGGTCACCGGCCCGGCCGGAGCCCGGCCGCGGGCGACCACCAGGTGGGCCACGCAACGGACGCCATTGCCACACATCTCCGATTCGCTGCCATCGGCATTGAACATCCGCATCCGGGCGGTCGCCACACCCGACGGCATCACAAGCACCAGCCCATCGCCTCCCACGCCGGTGTGGCGGTCGGCGATCACCGGCGCCAAGGCGGCGGGATCGGCGGGCGGCTGCTCGTCAAAGCAGTCCACGTAGACGTAATCGTTGGCGGCGCCGTGCATCTTCACGATCTTCATCGGTCGATCCTCATGCGATCCCGGGCGAGCCACGGCCCGGCCGTTGTCGTCGCCCCACTCTACCAACCCGAGGCATCCCGCCCCGCCCGCGTCGCTCACCGCTGCACCCGATCCTCCCGCGCCGCTGTCGTCGATCCATCGGCCTTCCGCCGCGACTGGAGCCGCTGGACAGCCGCTGCCAGCGTGGGGAAGGCTTCGGTCGAGGTGGTCGGCTCTGTCACCGTGCCATCGACGTGCACGAGCACAAACTGCCCGCTCGCGCCACCGAGCAGCCGCTTCATAGCCGGCAACTGCGTCTCCGCCTCGCCCATGATCGGCCGCAGCACGAGATTGATCTGGGAGTCGAAGTCGACCTCGCCGTTGCCCACCAGGCTGATGGCGTCGCCCGAGAGTTCGATGGTGTCGAGATAGGCGTGCGGCCCCTCGATCCTGAAGTCGACGAGGCTGCTCGTGAACGCATTGCGATCGGGATTCTTCACCCGCAGGATCTTCAGCAGGGCGACGGTGACAGGCAACTCGTAGATGTCGGCATCGGTGAGCTTCACCTGTCCCCTGCCGACCAACGAGTGAGTGCCGGCCCGCGATCCACGAATCTCGATGCCTCCGTGCACCCGCCCCTGGTAACGGTGCGGTCCGCCGCTCATGTCGCCAGCCACCCGGGCAAGATCGGCGTTCGCGAGTGATGCGGTCACCGCGAAGGCACCGGCATCGCCCGCCGCCACACTGCCGTCGACCTCGAGGATCCCGTCGGCGAGCCGAGCCGTCATCCGCCGCGCCGCCGTTTGAGAATCGGCGCCGGCCTGGGCACCGAACCGCGCACCGGCAGCATCCATCGCCAACGGGCCGCAGACGGACGTCAGCTGCACGCCCCGCCACATCGCGCTGTCGATCGCCACGTCACCGAGGCTCCGCCAGGTGGTGCCGTCGGATTGGCCGCGGAGCCGGATCCCGCCATGCACGTGCTCCAGCGGCATGCCCACGTCGAGCGCCGCCTGCTCCATGTCGAGCTGCATGTCCCAGGCCGCAGCGGCCGGGCCGGGGATTGCCTCCGTGCGGCCGCCGGGGCCGGTCACGACCTGCGGTGCCGTGGAATAGATTTCGAGGGCGCCGTCCACCGAGAGCATGCCCCGCAAATGCACTCCGGCGACCGCCTGCCGCAGGCCCGCAGGAAGCGCCCTGAGGACATCGTGGTCGGCGTGAAACCGGTCGGCGGCCAGCCGGGCGAACGAGACGTGCCAGCCACCGTCGGGCGAAAATCGACAGGTGCCCTCGGCTGACACGGCAGTCCGCGCGTGTGCGCCGCGGACGTCGTCGAAGGCGAGAACGCCATCCTTCCAGTGCAGGCGACCGCGGAGCCGCTCGAGGCGGTAAGGAAACCATGACGGCTCGATCGACACGGTGTCGCCCTGCGGCGCGGCGACGATCTCCACCTCGGTCCGTCGCTGCTTGACGCGGTGCCTCACCTCAGCGGTGAACTCCGCAGTGCCGCGGGGCGTGACGTCGTCCCAGATGCGGCGAACGCCCGGCGGCAGCGCGTCGCGAAGCTCCTTCTCGAGCACCACATTGGTTCCGGCGAGATGCAGCGTCAGTTCGCTGTCATCCTCGCCGATCCGCTGGAGCCGGCCGGTGCACCGCACCACCCCCGTGTCGTTCGAGCCGGTGATCTCGCGAATCGTCCAGTTCCCACGGTCCATGTGGATGCTGCCGGTGACGTTGCTGAGCGGATAGGGGAAGCCGGCGTAGGCCATCGTGCACTGCGCGAGGTGGATGCCGAGCGAGTTCGCGAATCCACCGGGCAGGTCGGCCGATCGTTCGTGCCGAAACACAAAGTCGAACGTGCCGGCACCGCGAAGCGACCGCACGATGTCGGCGCTCCGCGTGGGCATGGCGGCGAGCAGCGCGTCGTCGATCCGCATCCCGTCTCCGCGGACTTCAACGACCCCGCGACCTCCGTTCGTCGTGCAGACGGCCCCCTCGACGGTGACGGGATGCCCGCCGGCCTCGCCAGTGAGGTGCATCGAGAGGAGGTCATCCTTGAGGGAGACCGTGCCAACCGTCCGATCGACCCGATACGGGAAGCGATAGTAGGTCAGCGATACGTTGCGACACCGCAGCGACACGTCGGGCGTCACCGTACCGGCATGCCGCACGAGATGGGCCCGCACGTCGACCTCCCCCGCCGGAAGCAACTTGCTCCAGTGCGACGCCACCGACTCGGGCAGAAGACCTTCCCAGTGATGGCCCACGAGCATGCGTTCCGCCTCCACGGTGACGTCGTAGTCGGCCGCGGCATCCCAGCCGGCGAAGCGGCCGGCACCACGCACGAGCGTCGAGCCCGAGTGGGCCTCGACCCGCTCCACTCTCACGCCGCTCCGGTCGGCGGTGAACGCGGCCGACACGTCGCTGATCGTGAACGGCAGCCCGGGGTACTCGAAGTGGCCCGATTCGAGCCGGCCGGCGACGGTGAAGGCTGAGCGGTCGAGCGTGGCGAGGTCGCCCGATGTCCGCCACTCCACATCGAGGCGGCCCCGCAGCCCCGCGAGCCACTCGGGAGCCGTGGCGGCGGCTTGCACCAGGCCCCGCAGCCGCGGCGAGAGCTCGAGCGACTCGACCTGACCAGCGAGCTCGAAGCCACCGGCGGCGAGGATCCGTCCTTCGAACACCGCGCGGTCGAAGAGGTCGCCTCCCACCGCACCGCGAACGAGGACGGCCGGCCCGCCGTCGAGCCCGGCCGCCGGCCGGAGGTCGATGCCGATGTTGCGCAGGGTCAGGCGACCACCCACCCCCTCGGCATCAACGAGGAGTGTCGCATCCTCGATGGCCACCGGCATCGCGAGGTCGCCACGGCCGCGTTTCCCGACGAGCGAAGCGAGGCTCCAGCCACCGTCGGCGCCGCGACGGGCATGCACGACGGGCCGCACGACCCGCAGGGATGTGATCTGCGGATCGCCCGCCAGCAGATCCTTGATCCCGGTGCCACACGCGACCCGCGCCTCCTCGATCGTGAGCAGCGTATTCCTGTCGGATGGCTGGGCGGGATCAACAACCGAGATGCGCCGCACGACGATCCCCTCGCCCTCGACGAGACTCGCACCCCCGACGTGGACGGCGAGATTCGGGAGCATGGCCTGCAGTCGCGCCTCCACGCGGCGGCGGACCTCCTCGCCGACGCGGTTGGAGCCCAGCACGACCGCCACCACGACCGCCGCGACTGAGAGCGGCAGCGTCCAGCGAACGATCGTCCAGAGTAGGTCGGCGAGGGATCTCATGGGTCGGCGCGCGGGAACACCAAGGCTGGCAAGCGGGGCGGGAAGGTACGGGCCGCAGCCGCCAGGGGTCAAGCCACGGCCGCGGCCGCCAAGCGACGGAAACCCCCCGTTTCACCAGGCTGCGCGGGTTGCTATAGTGCCGCAGTATCGCCGGGTTCCGGGGGGAGCCGGCCCCGCCACACCGCCGGTATTTTCTCAAGTCGCACCACCCACGAGTCACCAGCGCATGGCCGCCACCCGCACCAACCATTCATCCGACGACCTTGCCGGCGCCTATCCCAACGCCCAGCGCCTCCTCTGGGCTGGATTTATGGCGATCCTCGCTGCCGGCGTGGGCTTCGCGATCCGCGGCGGCATCCTCGACAACTGGCGGGAGCAGTTCGGCTTCACCGCCTCCCAAGTGGGCCAGATCACCGGCGCCGGGCTCACGGGCTTCTGCTTCGGGATCATCATCGGCGGCGTGATCGTCGACAAGATCGGGTACGGCAAACTCGTGGCGCTCGCGCTCGCCGGCCACATCCTCTCGGCGCTCGTCACGTTCAGCGCATCGTCGCCAGACAATGCGTATCAGATGCTCTTTTGGGGATCGTTCATCTTCGCGTTCGCCAACGGCACGCTCGAGGCCGTGGCGAATCCCCTCGTCTCGACGGTGTTCCCGCACAACCGCACACACTATCTCAATATCCTCCACGCCAGTTGGCCGGCGGGCATGGTGCTGGGAACCGTGGCGGGATGGTTTCTCGACGACAGGCTTCACCTTGACTGGAAGTACCAGCTGGCGCTCTACCTCATCCCGACGGCGATCTACGCCCTGATGTTCCTGGGTCAGACGTTTCCGAAGTCGGAGGCGGCGGCGAAGGGGGCGAGCTTCGTCGACATGTTCCGCGACGTCGGCATCCTTGGCGCCGCCGTGGCCTGCTACCTGCTCTCGTTGTTCTTTGGTGACATCCTTAAGAACTTCATCCCCGACAACGCGGCCGCGATCGGCTATGCCCTCGGCGGCCTGCTCCTGCTCGCCGTCGCGGCGATGACGAAGTTCTCGCTCGGCTCCGTGATGCTGTTCATTCTGTTCGTCACGCATGCCCTGGTCGGGGCCGTGGAACTGGGCACAGACAGTTGGATCCAAAACATCACCGGCAACCTGTTCTCCTCTGAGCAGGGCAAGGCACTGTTCATCTGGACCTCGGCGATCATGTTCGGCCTGCGGTTCTGTGCCCACTTCATCGAGACGAGGCTCGGTCTCTCGCCGATCGGCCTGCTGTTGGTCTCGTCGATCCTGGCATTCGTCGGCCTGCGGTTCGCCAGCGGCATGGACACGTTCCCGGCGGCGCTGGCCGCGCTCGGCATCTACGCCGTCGGCAAGACGTTCTTCTGGCCGACCATGCTCGCTGTGGTCGGCGATCGGTTCCCGCAGACCGGTGCCGTCGCCATGTCGATCATGGGCGGCATCGGTATGCTCTCGGCCGGCCTGCTTGGCGGCCCGGGGCTCGGCTACTCCAAGGACCGCTTCGCCGGCGAGACGCTGCAGACGACCAACCAGGCGGTCTACGAGCAGTACCGGTCGGAAACCCCCAGTCGGTTCCTCAATATCCCCAGTTCGCAGGTCTTTGGCCTCGATGGTGCGAAGGTCAAGGCGGCTCGGGATGCCGGCAGTGCGGCCACCGCTGAGCAGAAGCAGGCGGTGCAGGCCGACCAGCAGGGCGACCGCGAGACCCTGAAGGCTGATTCCTACATTCCAGCCACCATGGCGGTGATCTACCTCGGGCTCATGCTCTACTTCGCGAGCATCGGCGGCTACAAGCGGGTCCAGATGTCGCCCTGAGGTCGGCTGCGGCCAGCTCATACGGCTCACACGTGATGCTCGCGCGTGTATCAGGCTCGGGGCTGCCCATGCCCGTCGCTGGACACTCGCTACGGCCCTCCAGGCCTTCGCTCGCTCGATGCTGACTTCGCTCCGCCATCCATGGCTGCGCTTGTCAGCAACGCCGGCTCCCGGGCACGGGCA
>Ga0304730_1002814_pt1 | contig 12088 bp, 10 predicted proteins | sample M_130628_MF_Meta_FD_190474 | JGI IMG/M metagenome (GOLD analysis project Ga0304730, IMG submission 190474) | Freshwater microbial communities from Lake Montjoie, Canada to study carbon cycling - M_130628_MF_MetaG (v2) (version 2) | ecosystem: Environmental > Aquatic > Freshwater > Lake | place...
CAACAATCGCAACTTCAGCGACCGCAGGGTGCGTGAGTAAGACTTCTTCAACTTCGCGCGGGTAGACGTTTGAACCGCCCGAGATGTACATATCGGATTCGCGACCCGTGATGTAAAGCAAGCCACGCGCATCCATTTTGCCAAGATCGCCGGTATGAAACCAGCCACCACGTAACGCTTTTTCGGTGGCCTCAGGGTTGCCGTGATAGCCGGCAAAGACGGCTGGGCCACGACAGCAGATTTCACCAATCTCACCGATGGCCATGCGTTCGTGTTTGTCGTTCAAGATGGCGACTTCCATGCCCACACGCGGGCGACCGCAGGATCCAATATTGGCGTTTGGATCATCATCGTCAGCGCTATGCATGTCAGGGGGCAACACCGTGATATTGCCCGTCACCTCACCTAAGCCAAAATACTGCACAAGGACCTTACCCAGTTTCTCGAGGGCTCGCTTTTGATCGGCGCGATACATCGGGGCGCCGGCGTAAAGCATGTAGCGCAACGAACTGTGATCGTACTGATCAACGGCAGGGTGCTCGACCAACATTTTGACGATCGTCGGTACGGTAAACAGATTGGTGACGCGATGGCGCTCAACCAGTTGCCAAAATAATTCTGGATCAAACTTCTCACTTGACATGAGAATGGCTGCAGCGCCTCGCGCCACGTTGAGCAGCGCATGAATCCCCGCGCCGTGCGAAAGTGGTGCAACGACAATTGAGCAGTCGCGCTCAGTGGTGCCCGGAATAATCTCGGCAAGGTGATTGGTGACCACAAAGGCCATCTGGCCATGTGTCAGAATGCCAGCCTTTGGTTTGCCAGTCGTGCCCGAGGTATAAAAAAACCAAAGTGGGTCGTCGTACTGAACGGTTTCTTCTTCGCTGACCACCCCTAAATGCTGCGCGATCATGGCCTCATAAGATAACTCGCCTGCACGTGGCTGGCCAATCACAATGATGTGCTTAAGGGTCTTAGATTCGGCCTTGACGGCGTCGGTGTGCCCGGCAAAGATGTCTTCAACAATCATTGCCACGGCGCCACTTGATGCTCCTAGATACGCGACCTCGGGTGGCGTCAGGCGAAAATTAGTCGGTACCCAGACACACCCCAGCTTGAAAGCAGTCCAGCTATTCTCAAAGGTCTGCAGATTGTTGCGTGACTGCAGCAGGATGCGGTCGCCCTTTTTGAGGCCCAGTGCCCGCAAGGCGGCCACCATGGCGTCGACGCGTGCATTGATGGCAGACCATGTCCAGCTTTGTTCGCCTTGGATGAGTGCGGTGTGCTCTGGGTAGAGCATGGCGGTATGCGTGAGCAACCGCCCTAAGTTCATGGCTTGCGCTGCGTTCACGTTGCTTCCAGCACGCTGAGATAGTTGGCAACAGCTGCGCCACCCATGTTAAACACCGCGCCCGTATGTGCGCCTTTGATTTGCATGTCACCGGCTTGGCCTGAAAGCTGCATGGCAGCCATCACGTGTTGCGATACGCCGGTGGCACCAATCGGATGCCCGCGTGACTTTAAGCCGCCCGAGGGGTTAACGGGGAGCTTGCCATCTTTGCAAGTGACGCCATCCAGAATGACACGTGCGCCTTGGCCGTGTGGTGCCAAACCCATTGCTTCGTACTCAAGCATTTCAGCGATCGTGAAGCAATCATGTGTTTCGACAAATTGCAGGTCGTCTAGTGAGCGTTGCGCGCTGGCCAAGCCTTTTTGCCAGGCCAGTGCAGCGCCTTCAAAACGCGTTGGATCACGGCGCGAAAGCGGTAAAAACTCATTGACGTGTGTACGTGAGCGCCAGCGCACAGCGGGTACCTTGGCGCCTGGCAGAGGCTCGCTTGAAAGCACCAAGGCCGCCGCACCGTCTGAGACGAGCGAGCAGTCTGAGCGCTTTAAGGGGCCTGCAACAAAAGGATTTTTCTCAGAAGGGTTGCGACAGAAATCAAAGCCTAAATCGCGACGCATGTGAGCATACGGGTTATGCACGCCATTTGAATGATTTTTTGCCGAGATGGCCGCAAGCGCGTCAGATTGATCGCCAAAGCGCTCGAAGTAGCCGCTGGCAATTTGACCAAACACGCCAGCAAAGCCACCTTCGGTGTGGCCCTCTTCTTGCACGAAAGACGCTTTGAGCAAGATCTCGCCAATCTCTTTGTTGGGCAGGGTATTCATTTTTTCGATACCCAGCACCAGCACACGTTTGAAGCGGCCGGCAGCTAGCGCATCGAGTGCGGACCAGATCGCAGCTGACCCAGTGGCGCAAGCGTTTTCCATCCGCACGGCTGGGGTATGGCGAAACTCGGGGATCGCCACGCCCATTAGCGAGGCGGTGAAGTCTTGTTGCACAAAACCTGCATTGAAATGGCCAACAAAAATGCCATCGATATCGCTTGGCGTCAGACCTGCGTTGGCGATGGCGGGCAAGGCAGCATCACGAATCAATTGCACAAAATCTAGGTTGTCGAGTTTGCCAAAGGGGGTGTGGCCCCAGCCGACGATATAAGGTTGATTCATGAGAGTGTCCTAGTTGTAAAGAAAAAATAGATCGCCTGACGCGTCGCATTCGTGAAAACCATTCTGCGAGCTCGATCGCCTGACGCTGTGTAAATATTGAGCCTGTTAAATCGAACCGTCTTGATGTTTACGTAACGTTGGGATCCCGACGCCAGACGCATCAAAACCACCATCAACTGCCAGACATTGGCCGTTGATAAAGGCGGCCTCTGGGCTACATAAAAAGCCGACCGCGTTAGCGATTTCTTCTGGTGTGCCATAGCGATTCATGGGGATGGTGTCGTAATAGTCAGAGCGAATTGCAACGCTATGCACAAGCTTCGACATTTCAGTGTCGACAGGGCCTGGTGCGATGACGTTTGCGCGAATGCCGATCGTGCCGAGTTCTACCGCTTGCTGTTTAGTCAGATGAATAATGGCTGCTTTGCTGGTGCCGTAAGCCACGCGTAGCGTGCTGGCACGTAAACCTGAAATTGAGGCGATGTTCACGATCGAGCCATGACGATTCTTCTTCATGACTTCGATGCAAGCTTGCGAGCACAAAAATGCGCCATCAAGGTTGGTGCCCAACACATAACGAAACTCTTCAAAGGTGGTTTCGCCAATCGGCTTGAACACTGCGACGCCGGCGTTGTTGACCAGCGCGTCGATGCGACCAAACTTTTTTTCAACCTGATCAATCGCGGCCTGTACCTGGGCCGGAATCGAGACATCGCACTGCAACGCCAACACTCGGGCGCTGTCATTCAGTGCCTGTTCGGTTTGTTTGAGGGTTGCGGTTTCGGTGTCGAGCATGGCAACCTGGTAGCCGTGCGCAAGAAACCACTTTACGCATGCCAACCCGATGCCTCTTGCCCCGCCGGTGACAACGGCCACAGGCGTAAATGAACGTGACTTTGAGGGCGCGGTGGTATTGGTAGAGGTCAAAGCAGACTCCAGAGTCAGGGGTTTTGCGGCGCCGGCGTATTGTTTTGCAGCGGCGCGCCGAGTAAAAAATAGCTTAATAAGCACTGTATCGAGTAATTCAACTCAAACTGTAACAAAATGTCGGTTCAGCGTGGATTAAGTTATTTTTACTAAGAATTTATTTGTGTATATATTTTCTTGCTTTTTTGCCGAATTCGCTCGCAAAGACTCCTCAGAATCTCCTGTGTTTGCCACATGTTCACCAGCCAACGTCTCAGCTCGGTGCTGAATTTGAATCTGGGTCCGACCCTCGAACTGCCGATGCGGCGCGCTTTATACGAAGCTCGCTTCGGGTTAAGGTTGAGCATAGGGTGAGCGTTACAGGCACCGTAGAACGATCTATACAAAAAAACCGGAGCAGACCATGGCACTTAAGTTATTTGAACTCGTTGGCGCTGAAAGCAATCGACCTTTTAGCCCGTACTGCTGGCGGATTCGTATGGCGCTTGCCCATAAAGGACTCGAAGCCGAACTGGTGCCTTGGCGCTTTGTCGAGAAGGCTGCCATCGAGCCCAGTGGGCAGACTAAGGTGCCAGTGTTGGTGCACGACGGTAAATGGGTCTTTGAGTCGTGGGAAATTGCCAAGTATCTTGAGGCGCAGTTTCCGGACCGGCCCTCGTTGTTTGGGGGGACCCAGGGGCAAGCCTTGAGCCGAGTGTATTCAAACTTGGGCGATGTGCACGCTGGGCAAATCGTACGCTTTGTTTTGATGGACATTTATAAGCACCTTGATGCGGCGAATCAAGCGTATTTTCGAGAAACGCGCGAGCCACGCTTTGGTATGACGATTGAGCAAGTGGTGCTCGACCGAGACGCCAAACTGCAAGGCTTTCGAGATAGCCTAGGGCCGTTAAGAAACGTACTCAAAGTACAACCATTTTTTGGTGGCGAAACGCCCTTGTATGCCGATTACGCCATTTTTGGTCAGTTTCAGTGGGCGCGTGCGATCAGTGATTTTGAACTGTTGGCCGCCGATGACCCGGTTGCCTACTGGCGCACGCGCTTGTTGAAGGCGTTTAATGGCATGGCCTTGGCTGCGCCGGCCTATTAAAGTTGCCCAGGGCGACGGCCCTGACCGCGTACGTCTGTTTAAGGTGCTGAGAGTAACGGCTTTGGCTCTGCGTGTTGACGCTTGCTCGAATTGTTAGGAGACAACTGCAATGATAAAAAATATTCGGTTATGGCTGCGAGGTTTTGGGTTGATGGCTGGTGTGACTATCGGGATCACAGGGTTCGCGCAGACATATCCCGACAAACCGATTAAGTGGGTTGTACCTTATCCCCCCGGTGGCACAACTGATGTGGTTGCCCGCAGTATTGCGCAAGCAATCGGTGAGCGCTTGGGCGCCACAATTGTTATCGAGAACAAAGCCGGGGCTGCAGGCGTTATTGGTATGCAAGCCGTCGCCAAGGCCGCGCCTGATGGCTATACCTTTCTTGTCAGCGATGCGAGTTTGGCCACTGCGCCGAGTTTGAACAAGCAGCTTAGCTTTGATCCGCTCAAAGATTTGCAGGCAGTATTTTTGTTTGTGACCGTACCTCATGTCGTGTTGGTGTCGCCAACCTCAGGGATGCAGACACTGGGTGACTTGCTCGCACGTGCCAAACGGCAGCCACAGGCACTCAACTTTGCCTCGGGCGGTATTGGTTCGCCGTTGCACCTCGCGGGTGAAGCGTTGAGAACGAGCACCGGGAGTCAGTGGGTGCATGTGCCCTACAAGGGTGGAGGGCCCGCAATTCTTGCAGTCATGAGTGGTGACGCCCAACTGGTTACGCCGTCATTGCCCTCGGTGATGGGGCACATTCAGAGTGGCAAACTCAAGGCGCTGGCAGTCACATCCGCAGCTCGACTTAACAGTTTGCCCTCGATTCCGAGTGTGGCAGAGCTTGGTTATCCCGGTGCCGCATCGATGGGCTGGATCGGTCTGCATGCACCCGCTGGTTTACCCAACGCGATTCTAGAAAAAACTGAAGCCGCCGCAAGAGGCGCGATGGCTGACCCGTCGTTGACTAAACGCCTCGTTGAACAAGGTGCCGATCTTGCCGTTGACCCTTCAGCTAAGTCTTACTCAAGCTTCGTTGCGGGCGAGGCAAAACGCTGGGAAAAAATCGTGAAAGCTGCTGGTATTCAGCCAGAATAATTAAAGGAATTCAATGTGATGACTGCTTTTCAATCCGATGCCTCGTGTCCCTTAGACGGCTTGGTTGTCTTGGACCTCACCCGCTTAGTCGCCGGCAATATGCTGAGTCTGCAGCTTGCAGATTTCGGCGCAGAGGTCATCAAGATTGAGCAACCGGGTAAGGGCGACCCGTTGCGAGATTGGCGTATCGAGGGTTTTAGTGTGCACTGGAAGGTGTACGCGCGTAACAAAAAAAGCGTCACTCTTGATTTGCGTGCTGAAGAGGGCAAGGAGTTGTTGCTCAAGCTCGTAGAGAAAGCCGACGTCTTGATCGAAAACTTCAGGCCTGGCACCCTAGAGGCAATGGGGTTTGCACCTGAGGTCTTGTTAAAAAGAAACCCAGGTATCGTGGTCGTACGCATTTCAGGTTGGGGGCAGGATGGCCCCTACCGTTTACGGCCAGGTTTTGGTACCTTGGTAGAGGGCGTATCGGGCTTTGCTGCAAAAAATGGCTTTGAAGATCGCGAACCGGTGCTGCCACCCTTGGCCATGGCCGACATGATTACGGGCTTATATGGCTCTTTCGCGGTGATGACGGCGCTCAGGCATCGCGATCAAACGGGTCGTGGTCAGGTCATTGACCTGCCTTTGCTTGATCCAATGTATTCAGTGTTGGGGCCTTCTGCAGCGGTGTACAAGTTGACGCAAAAGATTGACCCCCGGATTGGCAGTCGTTCAAACACAGCAGGCCCGCGTAATGTGTTTCCGACTAAAGATGGTCGCTGGATTTCTATGTCGGCCTCAATGCAAGTGATGGTCAATCGCTTGTACACCGCGCTTGGTGTACCCGAAATGTTGACAGACCCGCGCTTTCGTACCAATGCCGATCGTGTTGCCAATGCCGATGCCGTTGAGGCACCGATTCGTGCGTTTATTTCGACGCACACACTCGAAGAGGGGATGGCTTTCTTTGAAAAAAATGAAATCACTGCTGCCCCTGTCTATGCGATCGATCAGTTCATTGAAGACCCCCATGTCATTGCCAGAAAGATTGTGGTGGATATGCCTGATAAAGAAATGGGCTCTATTCCTATGCATGCAGTGGTACCGCGCTTGTCTGAATCGCCCGGGGCGATACGTCGACCTGCGCCCGAACTGGGTGAGCATACTGCCGAGTTATTGGAGCGGATTGGAATTGATGCCGCAACGCAGCTTGGTTTAAAAGAAAGAAAAGTTATCTGAGGGTAGCAACAATGAGTCAAAGCAAAAATTCAAGACGGTCGTGGCTGATTGTTCCGGCTGATCATGACGATGTTGTTGCTTATGCTGGGTCACATGATGCAGACATCGTGGTGCTTGATCTTGAGTACACCGTGGCCCCCAAAAATAAAGATCGCGCCCGCGTTGGGGTGACTGGGCAGATCGCTAAGCTGACTGCGACTGGCGCTGAAGTCTTTGTGCGTGTGGATCGCGTTACGCGCTGGGCCGATGTGCGTGCCGCCATCAGTCGTGATTTAACTGGGATTGTGCTGCCATCACCCGATGACGCGGCTGACATCGTTGAACTTGATGCGTTAATCACTACGCTTGAAAAAGAGCGCGGTGTCGAACTTGGCACAACAGAAATTGTGTTGATGTTTGAGTCTGCAAAAAGTTTTTGGAACGCTGATGCCTTAGGCAGAGCCAGTGCCCGCGTGAGTGGGCTGGGCGTAGGGCGCATCGATTTATCGATGACGCTTGGTACGGTGCCTCAAAACGAATTTCGGCTCTATCGCTTTTTAATGACCCGAACACTTGTTGCGGCTCGGATGTTAGGCAAACAAGCGCTCGGGGCGTTTTGGCGCCCGGGCTCGCGCGGTGGTGTGGCCTCTGTCGCAGACACGATGCGCGCAGCCCGCGAGGCACGCTTGTTGGGGTTTAGTGGCTGTGTCTGTGCCGCACCCGAGCAGGTCGCGCCGGTACATGCGGGTTTTGTGCAGTCATAATCTGGATACTCAGCGATGCCACCCTATATCCGCCGTTCTTTGATTTGCTTGTCAGTCGATGACCCAAAGCTTGCAGAAAAAGCCTTCGAGTCATGGGCCGACGCCATCATTTTAGATATTGTTAAAAGCCCCATTCAAGATTGGCAGCAAGTGCTTAAAGCTAAGATGCCGACTGCTATTGCTGCCGCAGCACACGGTGGTGCTGAAGTCTTTGTACGTTTGAACGCGGGTACTGCACAAGCCGAGCTCGAGGCGACTGTGTTTACCGGATTGACTGGAGTGGTGCTGGTTGGGGTAGGGGATCGCACCGAACTCGTGCAGGCCAATGAACGACTTGAGGTTCTTGAACGCGAGCGAGGCCTAGCCATCGGCTCAGTTGAAATCGATCTTGAAATCACCACCGCCCAAGGTGTTTGGAATTCGCTAGAAATCGCTCGCGCAAGCCCCAGGGTGGGCACCATGACGATCAATGAACGAGCCTTGTATCAGCATTTAGAGATCCCCTTTGAAACAACGCTTGAGGTCGAACCAATTGAATTTATCAAAGGTCAAATCATCACTGTTGCCACATCGGTTGAGAGTCAGGCGCAAGGGATGAGCTATCCGTTATGCGTCTCGCAGAATGAGGTCGACGAAGCCACATTGACCAAGGCGGTGCGCCGCGCACGTGATACAGGGTTTAAAGGTGTTGTGTGCGCGCATGCTTCATGGGTCAAGGCGTGTAACGAAGGTTTTCGCCCGAGCCCCGCTGAAGTCGAATATTACAGAGAGGTGCGCGAGGTGTTTGCTGAAGGGTTGAAGCGAGGCCTGGCTTCGGTGCCGCTTAACGGAAAAATGATCGATGTACCTGTCGATTTACGCGCCGAGGTGTACCTTGAGTGGGCAGATCGCGTGGCCTTGCGCGATCAACAAAAAATTCAAGCTCACCAACTTTGATGAGAAAAACACCATGACGCACAGAGTGGCACGCTGCACAATGTTTGTAACGCCAACTAATCCGCGCTTTATCGATAAGGCTTGGACCCGAGGCGGCGATGTTTATATTTTAGACATCGAAGACTCAATCCCCTTGGCCGAAAAAGCGCGCTGTCGCAGCTTGATTCGTGAATCGATTCAAAAAGCCAACAAGGGTGGTGCAAGTATTTATGTTCGTATCAACAAGCCGTTTGTGGATGCGGATTTACCTTGTTCGGTATGGCCCGGTGTTGATCGCATCATGTTGCCAAAAACCGAGACTGCAGTTGAAATGCAATACGCTCACGCGCTGATGAGTCAACTCGAAAAGGATCATGGGGTGCCGGTGGGTCATATCGAGTTGTCACCCATGATTGAAACTGCGTTGGGAGTGGTGAACATTCATGAGATTTTGTCGGCCACGCCTAGAAAGATCTGGTCAATGGGTGGGGGCACGGGCTACGACATGGCAGTCAATCTGGGCATTGAAATGTTTGTTGACTTTGACCAGTATGCCTACACCTCGTCTTATGTGGCATTGGCTGCAATGAGTTTGGGGATTGAAGCGTCTGGAGGGGTCTTTATCCATAATCCTACGGGTCGCGTGGATCAACGTGATCATGCTATTGAAGAAGCTGAGATCTTGCACGCTGCGGGAGTACGTCAGATTACAGCGCTACATCCAAACTTTATTGAGCCCTTATGTACCGGGCTTGCCCCCACTGCCGATGAAATGTCGTGGGCGCAGATCGTGTTGGAGACTTACCAAGAGCTCACTCTCGCGGGCGAGTCGGTGACAACCGTCAACGGCAAGGTGGTGGACTGTTATGAGTATGAATTAGCTCTCAAAACGCTTGAATGGGGCAGAGCCTGTGCAGAAAAGGACCGGTTTAAAGACAAAGCACTGGCTCGGTCTACTGCGTTGTTAGCGGCTGCCTCTTAGACAGGGTTACCCCTTAGTGACCGCCCGAATTTTGATCCGGGCTTTCAGAGTGGCCTAGCGCTCGGTTTTTATCTTAGAGTAAACATAGTTGTATTAAACTTTGACGTTGACAACTCGGTTGCGTAGTCGCCTTGCAACTGAGTCAAGGGCCTATTTGGCACAAAATACCTGGAGACTTCAATGATTCAAAAGACCATCATTTCAGCCTGTGCGCTGATGCTCAGTATGTTCGCGTTGCCTACGTCACAGGCCGCAGATCCGTTTCCGGTCAAACCGGTGCAGGTGGTCATTCCGTTTGCACCTGGCGATACCGACAACATGCTGCGACCCTTTCTTGACAAGATGGGCGAGTTTTTAGGGCAGTCGGTCATCATGACTTACAAGGCAGGTGCAGGTGGTGGCATTGGGGCAGGGTCAGTGGCATCGAGCCCGCCCGATGGTTACACGCTTGTCGGTACCTCGCAAGGGTCGATTGTGGTCGTGCCAACTTTTAATAATGCGATTAAGTATTCAACCGAGTCGTTTGCGCCCGTCGCATCGATCTCTGAGGGTGGTTTTATTCTGGTTGTGAAGGCAGATTCGCAATGGAAAACCATGCAAGAGCTGATCGAATACTCCAAAAAGAATCCTAAAAAAATCAACTACACCACCTCTGGAGCGATGGGTGTCACGCACTTAATTGCTGAGATTTTTGCGAACGAGGCGGGTATTCAATGGACGCATATCCCCGAGAAAGGCAGTGGCCCAGCAGTCACCGCTTTGCTGGGTGGACACGTTCAATTATCTTCTGCCGCAATTGGCCCTGCGATGGCTCATGTACGTGCGGGTACTTTGCGAGCGCTCGCAGTGTTTAGTGATAAGCGTTTGAAAGCGTTTCCCGATGTTCCAACGTTAAAAGAGCTTGGCTACAAAGTTGAAGCCCGCGCGTTGTACGGCATTTTGGCGCCCAAAGATACGCCTAAAGCCGTCGTCGATGCGATTTTCTTAGCCGCTAAAAAAGCGGGTGAAAAATATCAGATGCAGATTAGCGACAGTTTGAGTGCGCTGGGCGCACAGCCCGCTTTGCTGGATCCCAAAGAGTATGCCGCATATGTGGCCGATCAAAAGGCGATGTTTACTAAGGCAAAAGAAACGCTGAAGTTGAGCGAGTGAGCTATACGTCTCGAAAAGCCTCATTTGGCTTTTCGACACGTTGCGTTGCTATGTTCGTCGTCATGAAAGCGGTTTGCTTTAACCAAGTGCACCGAAATCCTCCCCGTTGAGGGGATGAGCGGCATGGTTCGACTGCGCAGCTCTCGATTATTACTGAGCCGTAACTCCAGATAATTTGATGAGAGCAGCCCATTTCTCTAATTCTGACTCCATATACAATTTGAAATCACTGACGGAGTTTGGAGCAGGGATGGATCCTTGTTCATAAATTTTCTTTGTGACGTCAGGGTCGGTCAATACTTTTTGAAGTGCTGCATTGACGCGTTCGATTTGACCGGTTGGGGATCCAGCGGTGGTCATAATGCCGTTCCAGAGTAATAATTCATAGCCTGGAAAAATCTCATTGATAGGCTGAACGTTTGGAAAGCGCTGGGTACGTTCTTTGGTTGTTACACCAAGCACTTTGACCCGACCAGATTCAATAATAGACACCATTTCAACAGCCGGACCAAAATACAGTTGTATTTGACCACCCATCAGATCGGTTACGGCAGCACCACCGCCTTTATAGGGTACGTGGACCATCCCACCCCCCGCCATGTTATTGAATAAAGCCCCGGCTAAATGCTGAGAGGTTCCGGTGCCGGATGAACCATAATTAATTGGCCCTTTTTTTTCTTTTACATAAGTTACCAACTCTTCAAGTGTGCTCGCCGGGAAGTCTTTGTTGACAACAAGCATGTTGGGTAGAAATGCAACCCTTGATATTGGCGTCAAATCCTTCATGACGTCGTAGGACAGATTTTTATACAAGCTTGGATTGCTGACGTGAGTGCTTGTGATAAATAAAAGAGTTAAGCCATCTGGTGTGGCCCGCGCCACTTGTGCCGCCCCGATGTTGCCAGCTGCCCCACCTTTGTTTTCTACTACGATAGTCTGGCCTAATTCGATTCTTAATTTATCGGCTAAGAGGCGAGCCGTTAGGTCTGTGCTGCCTCCAGAGCCAAACGGCACCACGAGCGTGATGGGCTTACTTGTATCTTGAGCGACACTATCGATGGACGTGAAAGACAAAACCGTCAAGGCGAATAGGGACAAGACAACATTTTTATTAAGCTTTTTCATTGAAAGTCCTCGCTGAGTGTCTACCACGCGGTTGCGCCGCTATCTACCATCATTAAATGTCCAGTGATCCGTTTTGAGTCATCAGACGCTAGAAATAAGGCCGTAGAAGCAATCTCGTCTGCTTGAATTAAGCCCATCAGGTGCGAGGACACCTCGGGGCGTTTATGTCGATTACGTGGATCAAAGGTTGGATGGGATGGACTATTTTTCAAAAAATTTCTTAGCCGTTCAGTATCAACTGCGCCTGGGGCGATCGCATTGACCCGAATATTATGCGGACCGTACTCAACGGCCATTGAGCGCGTCAAAGAAATAATCGCACCTTTGGC
>Ga0304730_1002816_pt1 | contig 12084 bp, 9 predicted proteins | sample M_130628_MF_Meta_FD_190474 | JGI IMG/M metagenome (GOLD analysis project Ga0304730, IMG submission 190474) | Freshwater microbial communities from Lake Montjoie, Canada to study carbon cycling - M_130628_MF_MetaG (v2) (version 2) | ecosystem: Environmental > Aquatic > Freshwater > Lake | place...
TGATAAGTGTTTGCTGGTTGTTGTTACCAGGGTTGTTATCAGCAGCTGGGTCAGGGTTTATACCTGATTGTGAAACATCTTTCACTGTTTTTGAACCATCTTTAGCTGTAACTTTGATGCTTTTTGAGTAAGTTGCATCTCCTTTTTTCGCACTCAATAGTCTGAGTTTGAAAATAAGTGTATCAGTTGCACCAGCTGTTAATGAACTATTATTAGCAATTATTATAGTTGTTTTGGCTCTACCATTGAAGGTTGAATCTATTTTCAACTTGCTATTTTTACCTAATACTGTTTTACCTACTACTACGAATTCAGCACTGTCGGTAAATACTTTGTTCAAACTATCGCTCAACTGGATATTTGTGAGTTTGCTTGTACCATAATTTTTTACAACCAATTTGTAAGTTAGGTTAATGCTACCATCTGCATGCTTCGCCGAATCAAGTTTGGTCGCTTTTGCAATAGCGAGTGTTGTGTTGAACAAAGGTATGAGAAGGATCTTATCTCCAAATTTCACCGTTGTACTCATCATGCAATTATCTTTTGGTGTATTATTATTATTTGGGTCAGGGTCGTTACCGTTAGTTGACAAGTCATCTACTGATTTGTTGTTTAAGTATTTACCGATTACCAATGCTTGGTTTTCAAAGTTTGATTTACTTGACAATCTTGTCAAAGGAGTGAACAATATCACGTTTCTTTCAGTATTGACAGGTAATGTACTTAGTGAATCACCCAATAAATTGATTAGATTTCCACGACCTGTATAGCTACTGGTGGCTGTTAGACCATCATCGACTGTTTCATTTACCGAATCAATCTTAACGTTGTCACCAAATATTTCACCCAAGTTGTCTTCAACTAGTACACCTGTAAATGCCACCATACCGTAGTTTTTAACTTTCAAACTAAACTTAACATCGTAAGTGTTGGTTTTACCCTTACTACTAATTGAGTCTTTATTTTTTTCGTTTGATTTTGTAAGTTGAACAAAGTTCGTTTTTGGACTTGAACTACCTACTCTATTAATGTACTTTAAAGTAATAGTATTATCAGCCACCATTGAATTTTCAGAAGCATAAAGTTCTAATTTCACTCCTTGCACAGTATCTTGTAAATCCTTATTGTTTACAACAATCCAAACATGATCAGTAATTGAAACATATTTTGGTTTCAAACCTGCATCAATTGAGCTTTTAGCTACAAGCTCAAAAACACTAGTTAGCATCAAAAAAATTGTTGTTGCTAATGCTTTAAAAAATGTGTTTCTAGAACTAATCATCGTCCCTGCTATTTGTTTTTTTTATGAAAATAGAATGGATGACACTATTTTATAAACTTTTCATCAAATTGATTACTTAAATGTGATTCCTTGAACGTTGAATAACTGTTGGTATAAAATCAGTTATGGATTTGATATTAATTTTACTTAATTGTTGGGGGAACTTATCCGCAAAGTACTTCTGCAAACTACTCTCAGCGAATAGTTTATCATTTGCAGGTATATAAATACACTTTTTAGATTGAGGTATATAAATGTCCTTATGGCTGTCTTTCTTCTTATAAAATAGATTAATAACACTGAAAATTTTCTGCATAAACTATAATATAATTGGTGTCATTGACTGAATAAAATTATTTTGAGTATCCCTTTTTTGGCATTGGAACAACACTTTCGGTAAAATTATATTTCACTTGCAAGTATTATTAAAAATTTTGCGTGTAATATTTGAGTATTTATCTCTTTATTTTAAATCCATCTAAAACCTATAATTATATCTAAATTATATTCTTATAAAATTAATTTAGTCCTCTAAATACTAAATATAGTTGTAATACTATCCAAAACTGTGCCAAAACTATATACGTAAACGTTTAATAAATGATGGGTTAGACAAATTTTTGTAGAAAATAAAAAAGAAAAACGTTAATAGTGGAAGAATGTCTGGCATTATGAAGATCAAAACCATACCAAATTACTTTATAAAGCAAAAATCATTGGCTTAGAAGGCGGATTTTTGACAGATAAATACTTATTGTAACTATAATTATATTATTGTAGAATATTTGCTTTGAAGTTTAAAAGTCGTAACCCAAAGATAAATATAATTTTGGAGGGTTAACTTCCTTATCCTCAAGTCCCCAAGCATAATCGACCTTAACAAAATAGCCCAAAATGGTTGTTCTTACACCAATCCCATACCCAACCAAAAATGGATTTTTGAAATTGGTTACAGTAGCCCTAAATGGGTTCTGACCGCCGCCTATGATTTCAGTATTCAAACTGTTTTGTCGATTAAATGGCCCTTTGTTTCCATACCAAGCCGTGCCTACATCGGTGAAACCGACAAATTGTAAATTTCGCAGGAAATTAGATGTTAGAGAGCCTTTCGATACATATTGTGCCAATGGTAAACGTAGTTCCAGATTGGTAAGTAAGTGACTTGTGCCATAGAGTTTAGCGAAGTTGAAGCCTCTTAGATTTCCTCCAAAATCATAGAAAAGTATATCTCTTAAATCCCTCGGAACACCAACCGATTGGCCATTAGTTGGCTCAATTGAGCGATTGATAGTATTTTCCACTCCACCAAGAATTGTTACTTTTGGTGCTTTTCCGAGCGAACGGCTATATGACAAACGAGCTGCAAGTAAAACACTTCCAAATAACTTACGATAATGACGGGCATCAATTACCATACGGCTAAAGTTTTCGCTACTGGTTTTGAAACTAAATGAACGTTCAAGACGAATTTTAGCACGTGTACCAACCAATACTTTACTAAATAATGGATTAGTATTGTCATAAACTAATTCGCCACGGAAGCCCAAATAGACTGATTGAAGGTTTTTTCTGCCTAAATCTGAAACATCAATATCAGATGTAGAGGTAATGTTTGGCGATAATACAGCCTTTAAATATTGACTAAATGGATAAGACAAAAAAGCCGAAAAGCGGTTATAATATAGGCGTCTGTCGATACTTAGGACAGTTGTTTGTGGCGTGTTGATGTTTAATGGGCGAAATAAGTAAAGGCTACGATTATCCAATTCACTAAGTGAAATCGAACGTCTTTGAATATCAACTCCCCAGTCCACTCTTCGCACATTATTATTATACCCTAAAAAAACATCATGATTACGTAAAATTGGTGTAATGAAAAGTCCTAATTTTATGCTATGATTCTCAAGCAGATCATTCATCACGAGGGTGTTTTTCATACCCATTCTTCTTACAGGATCAACTAAAAACTCTGATTTTATATCGTTAGCTATAACTATATTTTCGTAGGCAAAAGGTCCATTTATTTTAAGAACCTCCTTAAATCTGCCCGATTTCGGAATCGTTTTGTCGCTTGATTCACCCTTTACTTTCGAATTTTCGGAAGCTAATGATTTAATAATATTTTCAGCATCAAATTCATAGTTTTCGGTATCAACTTCGCCCGCTTTAAGTTCGAGTTTTTGCTTGGTTTCAGCTAAAGTATTATCAGAAGTGAAATTTGACTTTTTTATTATATTATCTTGGTTTTTCTCCTCAGTAGAAGCATAAAGGCTATTAGCATAAAATTCTCGCCACTCTTTAAGAAATCTACTGTATGAAACGCCCAAAGTGCTTGTGATACTCGATTCTTCAGTGCGAATGATACGAGTAAGATTCAGAATATTAGAAATATTGTCTTTTCCATATCGAACCGCAATATAATTCCAAATAGATTGACCAATTATTTCAGCATCTTTCCCTTGGATAGTTTCAATTTTCTTGTCTTTGTTTTTTAGAATCACTGTACGCATTCGGTCTAATATGAGCGGATTATCGTTATCGGCCGAAATATACGCTGAGATTCCCGCCATATACCATTCTGGAACTGTTAGCAAAAGCGAACTCTGTAATACCTCTTTCAAACTTCCGCCATAAAGCATATCATAAACAAACAATCGGGCAATTTGGTGTACTAATTCTTGCTTAAACTGCTCTTCGTTGCCTGTATATGCAATCTGCACACGTGATTTTGCTAAGTTTAGGATACTTCCATCTAAGTCTGTTGGGGCAGTAAGGCCGATATTGCTTTGTTCAAGTTCTTTGGGAGAATTATACAAAAATATCTTCATGGATGTAAAGGGAGTATAACCCAACAACTCCGTGATTCGGTCATATTCGCCCTCAGCAATTTTAGCGGCATTTTGGGCAATTTTGTCACCGCTTCTGTAATAATTAAACTCAAAATTATTACTCCTAATCGTGAGCCATTCAAATCTTTTATATTGAATACGGTTCTTCCCAAACTCCTCTTGGGTTGACGAAAAGTAGTTTTGTGCAGAAACACGACTCATGCCCAATGCAAGTATTAAAAAAGCCACCGTGATGATTCGACGAAGAGTAAACAAATTTTCCATGCCTTTGTATATTTCCAAGAATACAGATTTTTAATAGGTTAAATTGTAATCTGACACATTTTGGGTCACAAAAGTGTCGAATACACAATTTCGGGTATTTAATTTCGGGAAAATTTTTGCTAAAAAATCTGCACAAAATCTTATAACGAATATAACGAATAAAAACGCTCAATGTTAGCTTCGGACATTAAAACTTTATTTTTTTCTAAAAAACCTAGCATTTCTTCGGCAAAATAAGGGGCAAGCGATACGCCTTTCGTGCCGAGTCCATTAAATATATATAGGTTATTATGGTACGGATGGTTGCCCAATAACGGGCGACGGTCTCTGGTAGTAGGTCTGATTCCAGCTTCTTGGCCAGTGATTTGGTAGGGGATTGATAATATTTTGCTTATTTTAGAAGCAATCAACTCTCGACCACTTTCGGTGGCTTGCCAATCTAGATTATCCCAAATATAAGTAGAACCAAGCCGACATTTGTTTCCTTCAAGTGGAATAATCCAGAAGCCTTGATTGATAATTTCTTTAATTTTATAGCCTTCAACATCAGCCAAAATGGTTTCTCCTTTGGCAGGATTAAACGGAATCCAATTAAAAAATGAGTTTTGCGTAGAATAGAATCCTTGGCAAAAGATGATTCTTTTTACTTGAAAATCTTTATAGAAAATGTTGTTTTCGCTAATGATTAGTTCTGCAAAATCAACTTTTTCGGCTTGGTAACTTTCGTTTTGTTTGAAAAAATCTCGGAAATATTTGAGCATTTTTGGTACATTTACCCAACCAGCCGACAAGGTGTAAAGGCCGCCCAATTCGTTGCTAACTTGCTCATAATCAGACTGATTTGGCTGAATGATTTTTAGATAGTTTCCTAAATCATATTCATCCGTCAATCTTAGAAAATGCTTTTGTTGCTGTTCGTTGGCAAATGGTCGATAAAGATTGGTCTCGTGATAAAAAGTTGCGTGAAATTCTTTTTCGAGTGAAGTATAAAACTCTCTCAAAAAAGGAAAAATCTTGTCGGCAAGCCAAGTTTTATCAAGATTTTTGCCTGTAATTGGGTTGAAAATCCCTCCCGCAACGGCTGAGGAAGTTGGTAGTGATTCATCATTCAAAACCAGCACTTTTTTATCAGCTTTTATCAACTGATAAGCCAACAGCGACCCCGCAATTCCTTGCCCAACAACTATATAATCAAGATTTTTCAATATCGCAGCCCAAACCTTACAGGTTTTATTAATGTAAATATTTATTTTCTAATAGCTTTACTTAAAGCTTCATCGGCCAAAATACACACCATTTCTACTTGTTCATCAAGCGTCAGGTAAGAAGTATCTAAATCCACGGCATCATGGGCCTTGTAAAGCGGGCTTTCTTTGCGAGTGGTATCAATTAAATCACGTTTTTTGATATTTTCGATTATATCCTCAATATCAACCAAATCACCTCGCTCGTTCAGTTCAATTTGGCGGCGATTAGCTCTGATTAACGGGTCGGCAGTCATAAAAATCTTCAGTTCGGCATCAGGAAAACAACCGTTCCGATGTCTCGGCCATCCATTACAACGCCTTTCTTTTTGCCCATTTTGCGTTGTTGTTCTACCATTGCATGACGAACTTCGGCAATCGAACTTACTTCGCTAACCTGATTAGCAATATAAAGTTTTCTGATTTCATCTTCAACATTTAGTCCGTTCAGAAAAGTCTCGTTTCGGCCATCGTTGGGGTTTCGGCGAAACTCAATCTGAATATTACTGAGTGCTTTTACCACTTCTTTTTCGTTAGTGAGTGTTACCAAATGCTGATGAAAATAAAGGGTTACAGCCCGATACATTGCTCCTGTATCAATATAATTATATCCCAAACTTGCAGCTACCTTTTTGGCAGTCGTACTTTTGCCACAACTTGAATAGCCGTCAACGGCAATTGTAATCTTTTGCATTTAATCTTAATTTTTCTGCAAATAAAATTCTAATTTGCCGAAGAAACAATGATAAAAAATAGCTTAAGTCGAAAAACTAAATTTTGCAGAGAATCATTTTGCAATTTACAGAGTTTTAATTTTTACGTGAGTATAAAAAGTACATACCAAAAAACTAAAAATTATGAAATACTTGTTGTCAGTTTTGTTGGTTGGGCTGTTTAGCTTTTATGAGCCAACTTCAAAGCCTAATATCCTAATTATATATGCCGATGATTTAGGTTACGGCGATGTAAGTGCCTATAAAAACGGAACGCTGCAAACGCCTAATATTGATAAATTAGCTCAAGGTGGAATCCGATTTACGAATGGCTATTCGACCTCAGCCACTTGTACGCCAAGCCGATTTGCATTACTTACAGGCAAGTATCCGTGGAAAACTGAAGGAACAAAAGTGCTGCCAGGCGATGCTCCATTATTGATAGATACGGCCTCAATGACGATTCCTAAATTGCTAAAGAAAGGAGGATATCATACAGGAGTGGTTGGTAAATGGCACTTAGGGCTTGGTAATGGGGCTTTGGATTGGAACAAATCAATAACGTTTTCACCTAATGATATTGGCTTTGATTATTCTTATATAATGGCTGCCACCAACGACCGAGTGCCTACTGTTTTTGTAGAAAACCGAAAAGTTGTTGGACTTGACGTCTCTGACCCGATTTATATCAGTTACAATCAAAACTTTGAAGGTGAGCCAACCGCCATCTCAAACCCCGAGTTGTTGACCAAACTAAAATGGCATTTTGGACATAACTTTAGTGTTACGAATGGCGTTTCTCGCATTGGTTACATGAAAGGCGGAAAATCAGCTTTATGGGTAGATGAAGACATGGCCGATGTTTTTCTAGGTAAAGCAAAAGCATTTATTGATAGCCACCAACCGAGCAAAACTGGCAAGCCATTTTTCTTATATTATGCCTTGCACGAGCCGCACGTACCACGAGTTCCGCACGCTCGGTTTGTCGGAAAATCGGGTATGGGGCCTCGTGGCGATGCCATTTTAGAAGCCGATTGGTGTGTGGGCGAAATCATAAAAAAATTAGAAAAAGATGGATTACTCGAAAACACACTCGTGATTTTTTCGAGCGATAATGGCCCCGTCCTTGATGATGGGTATTATGATGAAGCCGCCGAAAAATTAGGTAATCATACGCCTGCCGGAGGACTTCGTGGCGGAAAATATAGTTTATACGAAGCTGGTACGAGAGTTCCATTTATTACTTATTGGAAGGGGAAAATCAAACCTGCGGTGTCGGATGCGGTGCTTTGTCAGTTAGATTTTGCTTCATCATTTGCTCAATTGATTGGTGCTGAAAGTTTTTCGACTGATAGCCAAAATTTGCTTAACGTAATGCTCGGAAAATCAAAGCAAGGACGAGCCAACTTAGTACTTGAAGCATCGGGAAAATTGGCATTTAGAGAAGGTAATTTTTTGATGATTCCACCGTACAAAGGCCTGGTAGTATCGAAAGAAGAAGGCATAGAATTAGGGAATTCATCCGAATTTCAACTGTATGATTTATCGAAAGATTTGGCTCAGAAAATCAATTTAGCGAAGCAGTTTCCTCAAAGAATTGAAGAAATGAAGGCTTTAATGAAAAAAATAGCAGTAAATAAAGTCAAATTTGACTAATTTTAACGTAAAATTTAGAAGTATTAAATTTGCTCTGCCAAAAAATGAAGAAAATTATTTCAGTAGCTTTTGTTTTTTTTAGTACCTATGCTGTGTTTGGTCAGAGTAAAACCTTAGTTTTTTATCCAGTTTCAAATTCGGCACAAGCAAAGGCACTTTGGGATTATGCCCAGAGCAAGAAATGCTTGATAGATACTACTTCAAATCCTGCAAAAATCAGTGATTCAAATCTCGAAAATTATAATGCCGTAGTGTTTTTAAATACTTCGGTCAATTCACTTAATTATCAGCAATCGGCTGAGTTGCAGCGTTTTTTGCAAGCGGGAGGTGGTTTTGTAGGTGTTGGTGGTGCTATCGAAAAAATTTATAAATGGCTTTGGTATAATAAAATGATTGGTGGAGTTTTGGCCGAAAGCCAATTTCCTGATAAAGTTCAGCTAAGCCTCATTACTAATGCAGCAATCGGAAAAAGCGAACTGCCGCCACTTTGGAAAATAGATGATAAACCTTTAGTGATGAGTAGCGTGCCAGTTAGATGCAAACCCGTTTTGCTTGATATCATGGGCAAAACTTGGGCGTGGCATTATTCCACCGAAGAAGGTGGGAAAATGTTTTATACTGCTTTGGGTGGCGAGTCTTCAGCCTTTCAAAATCCAAATTTATTATCTCATATCTGGTCGGGTGTAGAAGAGGTTTCTTCTAAAAAAATGCCTGATTATGCCAAAATTGCTGATACAGCTTTACCTTCAGAGAATGGCTTTTTGAAAGTTACTTTATCGGAGAATTTAGAAAACCCTCTAGCATTGGTTACACTACCAACTCGAAATGTAGTTTGGGTTGAACAAAACGGTAAAGTAAAGATTTTCTATGCACAAAAACGTAGAACCAATCAAATCGGGAAAATTGATGCTACCAATCTGAAAGCCATCAAACTCGACCCCGAATTTGCTGAAAATGGTTATGTTTATACTTTTTCAGAAACTAATACCAACGAATATAAAATCGGCAGAATGCAACTCGTGGGAGATAGTGTAGCTACGATGAGCGATTTTTCGAGCCAATCATCTACGCCTTTAACAAAAAGTATTATTTACGAATTTGATAAATATACCAACGAAACTTATCGTTTGCCCAAATATTTTGCAGGAAAATCATTCAGATTTGATAACGAACAGGGATTTATGTTAGAAACACTCGACGACGAAGACAATATAAAAAATGTTGAACCATTTTTATCGAATACTCGCTTCGACTCTATCAAAGACATATCTTTTGGAGTTGATGGAGAATTATACATTTTAGAAAATACTCGCTTGGTAAAGATTGATTATTCAGAAAAAAACCGAAAACCGATAGCTATCGCTTCGGCGGATGTACTTTCGGGTAATGCTCCTTTAAAAGTAAAGCTTTCGTCAGACGGTTCGGTTGATTATGATGCAAAAGATGAGTTGAGTTTTGAGTGGAGTATCATCGGAGCTACAATTACGATTATCAAGGAACAAAACCCAGAATATACTTTCTCGAAAGTGGGCAATTACGAAGTAAAACTCAAAGTAAGCGACAATCAAGGCGAAAGTGCCGAAACTTTATTGAAAATTCAAGTCAATAAACCTGCTCCGAAGAAGAAATAGGTTGCTCATTTACCCGAAATCTCATTTGTAAGTCCGCCAATATGCATGAATTTGATGGTAGTATTTGCTTGAGTTTATACTAAATTTGATCGATTTGCGGAGGAATTTGGAAGTTATACAAATAAAAAAAGATACAGAATTTTGTTTCCGCATCTTTCGATAAAAGTTTATTAATGGCTTTATTTCATTTTAGCCAAAACCTCTTTCAATTCAACTTCGTCCATTTCACCCACGCCACGCCAAACTTGTCGGCCATTTTTGATTATTACGTAGGTCGGAATTTCTTCAACTTTAAATACAGAAGCGATATTGTCGCTTTTTTCAGCATCAATTTTTAAAAGCTTTATATTTTTATTTTGGTCGGCAATTTTGTTCAAAATCGGAGTCATTTTCTTGCAAGGCCCGCACCATTCGGTATAAAAATCTATCAGAACAAGACTATTTGTATTTACAATTTGGTCGAGATTTTCGAGTGTAAAAGCTGCAATTGGCTGAGTACTGTTATTATTAGAGATGTAAGGTTTGCTGGAAGAGGTCCATTTCGCAAAACCTCCTGTCATGTCATATACTTCTTTGTAGCCCAAATCACGTAAAAAAGTTGCAGCATCAGAACTGCGTCTGCCTGAAAAGCAATACACAAATACAGGTTGGGTTTTATCAAGTTTGGTTTTTATAATATCTTCAAAATTATCGTCATTAAAATTTAAATTGATAGCGTTTTTTAGGTGCCCACGCATAAATTCTTCTGGTGTACGCACATCAATCAGCTGAGCAACACCAATATTTTCTCTGAGTTTTGCTTCAAAATCATTGATAGAAAGTAAGTTTTTATCTTTGCTTTGTGCAAAAACAAAATTCGCAAAAAATAGGAAGCCGATAATAAGAAAACGTTTCATTTTATTTTAATTAATGAGAATGATACCAAAATAGAAACAAATTTCACGCCAAAAGCTATTTACTTCATCTTGAATTTAAACGCATTTTAAGAGCTAAATCAACTTTTAAGTGTTCAAATTATTGTTTTTAGCTATTTAAAACCTTAAATAATCAATAATAGTTTTTTTAGTGATTTAATAGATAGTAAATTTATGGTCATTTAAAGATAAAAATTCAATTGCCACCTGCTGCTTCGGCGGCACGATTTAGCCGATGGATGCTTAAAAAATTATTTTCCTTCTCAATTTCTCATTAAATAGTATGTCAATCGACTTAAAAATAAAGCAACTTGCCAAAGATTATGCTGCTGAGGTAGTAGCCAATCGACATTATTTGCACACAAATCCAGAGTTATCGTTTCAAGAATACAACACGGCCAAATTTGTGGCCCAAAAACTCAAAGATATTGGTCTTATTCCGCAAGAAGGCATCGCTAATACAGGAGTAGTTGCCATTATTGAAGGCCGAATCCCTTCGAGCAAAGTAATAGGCCTCCGTGCCGATATGGATGCTTTACCGATTTTTGAAAAAAATGATGTACCCTATAAATCGCAAAACGAAGGGGTAATGCATGCTTGTGGGCATGATGCACATACGTCATCGTTGCTTGGTACGGCTAAAATCTTGCATCAATTAAGAGGAGATTTTGAAGGAACAGTAAAACTCATATTCCAGCCGGCCGAAGAAAAAGCCCCAGGCGGAGCATCAATTATGATTAAAGAAGGGGTACTTGAAAATCCTTCGCCTACAAGTATGCTTGGGCAGCACGTAGCACCCAATATTCCAGTTGGGAAAATCGGTTTTCGTGAAGGAATGTACATGGCCAGTACCGACGAAATTTACATGACCATCAAAGGTAAGGGTGGACACGGTGCAATGCCTGACCAACTCATCGACCCAGTTTTGATTGCCTCGCACGTAATAGTTTCGTTACAACAAATTATTTCACGCAATCGTAAGCCAGCTAACCCTTCGGTGCTATCGTTTGGACGTTTTATTGCCGATGGTGTGACTAATGTTATTCCAAATGAAGTTACAATTCAAGGAACATTCCGTTGTATGGATGAAGAATGGCGAGAAGATGGTTTGCGGAGAATGAAAAAAATGGCTGAAGGTATTTCTGAAGCAATGGGCGGTGTTTGTGAATTTGAAATAGTGAAAGGTTATCCTTTCTTAAAAAATCATCCAGAACTTACTCGTAGAATTAAGGCCGAAGCCACAACTTTTATGGGGCAAGAAAATGTAATTGACCTTGACCTTTGGATGGCAGGCGAAGACTTTGCTTTTTACTCGCAAGTAGTTGATTCGTGTTTTTACCGACTTGGTACTCGCAACGAAGCCCGTGGAATTATATCAGGAGTTCATACACCAACTTTTGATATTGATGAAGCTGCTTTAGAAATAGGCCCAGGTTTAATGTCTTGGCTTGCAATTCGAGAATTGGCTTTGTAGTCTATTTTGACCAAAAGCATGTTATTTTGTCCATTTACGGCGAGTTTAATGTATCGG
>Ga0304730_1002817_pt1 | contig 12083 bp, 13 predicted proteins | sample M_130628_MF_Meta_FD_190474 | JGI IMG/M metagenome (GOLD analysis project Ga0304730, IMG submission 190474) | Freshwater microbial communities from Lake Montjoie, Canada to study carbon cycling - M_130628_MF_MetaG (v2) (version 2) | ecosystem: Environmental > Aquatic > Freshwater > Lake | place...
TAAATAGCCTAACTGATGAAGCCAACAAAGTTTCATTGTTTAAAGAAAAATATAAAGCCGAAATAGAATCTATGGAAGGCGCTGCACTTCATTTTGTTTGTTTGCAAGAAAATATTCCTTTTTTGCAAATCAGGGGAATAAGCAATTTCGTTGGTGAAAGAGACAAATCAAAATGGCAATTAAAAGCAGCCATTGAAAATTCCAATCATGCTGCATTAAAAATTATTGAATCAATTTAAATGCTTATGAAACTTACGCTCGCTTTTTCTCCTTGTCCAAATGATACTTTTATTTTTGATGCTTTGGTAAATAAAAAAATTGATACTAAAGGTTTTGAATTTGAAGTAGTGTTAGCAGATGTGGAAACCTTAAATCAAGATGCAATTGAACAACGGTTTGATATTAGCAAGATTAGTTATGGTGTACTTCATAAAGTATTGAAAGATTATGTTGTTTTAAACAGTGGAAGTGCTTTAGGCAGTGGTGTTGGACCATTGTTGATTTCTAAAGATTATCCTGAAAATATCTTTATTGAAAATCAGCTTATTGCAATTCCGGGAGAAAATACAACAGCACATTTTTTATTTTCAACAGCATATCCAAACGCAAAAAATAAAATATTTCTACGCTACGATGAGATAGAATCATTTGTGTTAAATGAAAATGGACTTGGTGTAATCATTCATGAAAATAGGTTTACCTACAAAGAAAAGGGGCTGCATAAAATAATTGACTTGGGCGATTTTTGGGAAAATAAAACAGAAAGTCCCATTCCACTTGGTGGCATCGTTATTAAAAGAAATATTGATGATGCTATTCAAAAAGAAGTGGATCAATTGATCAAACAAAGCATCGAGTTTGCATTTTTAAATTACCCAAGTTTATCCCAATTTGTAACTAAACATGCGCAAGAAATGAGTGAGGATGTAATGCGCAGCCATATTGACTTATATGTAAATGAGCATTCTATTTCTTTGGGCGCAACAGGGAAAAAAGCAATTGAAAAAATGCTTAGCAATTATGAAAATTCTGAAAATGCTTTGCCGTTATTTGTTGGCTAGTTTGTTGTAGGTTTCAAAGCAGCACCATACACTTCCAAGCATCTTTTTCTGGCAAAATCATGAACTACGATTGGCATGTGGTAAGTGAGTTCTTGAAATTCGGGCACCCATTTTTTTATATACTTTAGTTCTGGATCAAATTTTTGGGTTTGTAGGTAAGGGTTGAAAATTCTAAAATAAGGAGCTGCATCACAACCGCTTCCTGCCGCCCATTGCCATCCGCCATTGTTGGCAGCGAAATCAAAATCCAATAGTTTTTCAGCAAAATAAGCTTCGCCCCAGCGCCAATCTATTAAAAGATGTTTGCAAAGAAATGAAGCCACAATCATGCGTACACGATTGTGCATAAAGCCTGTTTCATTGAGTTCGCGCATACCTGCATCAACAATTGGATATCCAGTTTGACCCGCACACCATTTTTCAAATTCAGCCTCATTGTTTCTCCATTTGATTTCATCATACTGAGGCTTGAAAGATTTGTGATGATGGATATGTGGAAACTGCCAACTGATCATGTGGTAAAAATCTCTCCAAATGATTTCATTCAAAAATGTTTCCGATAATGAATTGGCAAGCGTTGCTATTTTTCTGACACTTACCGTTCCGAAACGCAAATGAATACCCAGTTTTGAGGTACCTGCAACTGAAGGGATGTCTCTTTTCTCTTTGTAATTTTTTATGATTAATTCGTCTGCGGTTTCAGCAGGGAAAGCAATTCCAGATTTTGTAAATCCAATATTTTCAAGACTTGGGATATTTGTAGGATTTATTTTTATGAAGCTATTATGCTTGGACGTTATGTCAAAAGATTGTATTCCTTTTGTGGTCAATAGGGCTTTCCACTTTTTACTGTAAGGGGTAAAAACGGTATATGGTTTTCCATCATCTTTTGTCACTTCATCTTTTTCAAAAATAACTTGGTCTTTAAAAGATGTAAATTCTATTCCTTTTGACGCAAGCATTTCATGAATCAACCTATCTCGCTCAATGCCGTAAAATTCATAATCATGATTTGTGTATACTGAAGCAACATTATATTTGTTGAGGAGCGTTTCAAATGCATTGATAGGTGTATCGAAAATAACTTCAATAGAACTGCCTAAATCAGCTAATTGTTGATGGATTTTAGTAATGGCATCATGAATAAATTCAACCCTCGCATCTTTTTTATTTGATAATTTATCGAGAATATTTTTATCAAAAATGAAAATAGGTAAAACATTTTCAGCGGCATTCAGCGCATGAAACAATCCGGCATTGTCTTCAAGCCGAAGGTCTCTTCTAAACCAAAATATAGTGATGGGTGCTGTCATTATATTGTACTAACAAAAATCTTTAGGATTTGTTTGTTTTAAAAGGTGATAAATTTCTATTGTTATTTTATTTTGATAATTAAAGTTATCAATGGCAGAAACCCATCGCATGTTGTAAATAGAATTTGTCAGAAAAACTTCATCGGCATTGGCTAAATCTGATTCTGTAATCGTTTGTTCTACTACATTAAAATCATTTTTTCGAAGTTCGTTGATTACAAATTCGCGCATTATACCAGCAATACAACCTTCAGAAAGATTTGGTGTATAAATGATATTATCTTTAATTAAAAAAACATTGGCAATGGTACTATCGCATATAGTCAAATTAGCGTTGAAAATAATAGCGTCATTGCACTTCATTTTTTTTGCTTGCAACGCACCCATTAAGTATGGAAGATAATTGTTGTGCTTCAGATTGCTATATGCATCGACAGATTTTAGGGCATCTTTAAAAAGAATACACTGTAATCCATTCTCGTTTAAATCTCCATTAGTTTCTGGTAAATTCCAGGATTCGATGATTAAGTTTGGGTGCAGATTTTCGGGATCATATAGACCGCCATTTCCTCTAAAAACAGTCAACCGAATTCGGGCAGCACTATGTTTGTTTTTTTGAATTAAAGCCAGTATTTGTGATTCAAGATAATCTGGGGTAAATAGTTTCGGTAATTCAAATTGAAATCGTTTCAGTCCTTGCCATAAACGAGAAAGGTGCTCATCTAGAAATATGATTTTTCCTTTTTTAAATTTCATGGTTTCAAAAACACCATCGCCGAAGCGAAATCCTCTATTATTGGCTTGAATAATTGGATTTGAATCGTCAATAAATTTTCCGTTGTAATTAATGAATGCCATGTGAATAAATAAAAAATCCTCGTAAAATACGAGGATGAAAATGCGTATAAAATTAGGTTTAAATTTCTTCTATAATTTTGTGTTTCACCGCGTACATGATAAGACCTGCAGTAGTTTTTGAACCGGTTTTAACTTTTAAACGATCTCTGATGGCTTCTACTGTTCTAGGACTTAAATCAACCATATCTGCGATTTCTTTTGTGCTTTTTTCTTCACACATTAATCGTAAAATGGTGGTTTCTTTATCATTAAGCAACACTTCTTGAGACGCTAGTTGATGCGGAATAATTGGATTTTTTTGTTTGAGGTTGCTCAGTAAAGCTTTATTCGTAAGCGAATTAAAATAATATTCTTGTTCAAAACATGTTTTAATGGCTTCGTAGATAATTTCGCTATCGCTTGTTTTGGTTAGATAGCTATTTGCGCCAAGTTCCATCAATTTTGTAATCATGCTGTTATCGTCTACCATAGTAAGCATAATTACTTTGGCATTTGGAGCAATTTTTTTGATTTCTGGAAGGGTAGCAATTCCGTCCATTATAGGCATTTGTATGTCAAGTAAGATTACATCAACATCAATGTTTTTAATTAGGTTAAGTAAATGCATGCCATTGTCGGCCTCAGCAATTACTTTGATATCTTTTCGAATGCTCAAAGAAGTTTTTACGCCAGCACGATAAAGTACATGATCGTCGGCAATGATTACTTTAATGGGTTCTGTTCTTTCTTCGTTCATTTTTTTATGTTGTAGTTGGAGGTAAATTTAATTTTAATGATGTAAAGGTCTGATAAAAAATTCAAAAATGAAAGCGTGTATTTACCCCTTCTTAAAAATGAGGTATTTACTAAGTAGAATCGGAAAAATACGAGAAAAAACTAAGGCGGTATTATCCGCCTTAGGGTATTGTTTTGGTTGTTTCATGCGGATAGAAATCTGATGACTACATCTAAAACAACGAGCAATTTTTCCATAAACCACTTTTATGCCAAAATGCATTGTATCAAAGTGGGTTAATAAAACTGGAGCAGGAATATCCTACTCCAATTTTAGGCCTTCATGGTACGGTAGAAACTCAACGATTCAAATCTCTGATAATTTCAAATTTAAAATCGGGGAAAAACAACATGAAATTTCTGTTTTTTTCTCCTTGGGATTTAACAATTGTGGTGTAATGTTGTGGGTATGGAAATGAAAATTGTACAAGTGGTTTTAAATCTTCAATGCCTGACAATATTTTTATCATTTTTCTTCTCATTTAATCTTTATAGATTAAGTTGGAAAAATGGCATTAAATATTTTTCTATATACCACTTTGTCGCATTTGTAATTGCGATTCCATTTTTTTTAATGTTCAATGGACTTTCAAAAATTTTACATTTACATGAAATAAATAACTATTCATTATTATTTGGATTTTTATTTCTTTCGCTTTTTATGATTTTTAATATGCCTGATAAAAAGGGGAGGGGGTTATTAATTGCTCTATTTATATTTTTATTCTCTCTTTTAATTTTCAATATTTTGATAAAAGAAGCAGATAAGTCAATACAGAATTATCAAGCATTTGCTATAAACTGTTTTGGATTATTGGTATTCTCAATTATTTATTTTTTTAAATTATTTAAAGTAATTCCAGAAATAAGAATAACATCAGATCCTAATTTCTGGGTTATAATTGGAGTTTTTTCTTGCTCAATTATGTCCAGTCCTATTTTTATTGTAACTGGTTTTTTTTATAAAATAGATCCAGAGAATAGGATTTTAATCTTAATTGGTTTACTTCCATCATTAGGGTTTACGACTTTACATTTATTTCTAATCAAAGCCATTTTATGCACAAAAAAGCTTCAATAGAAGTACTTTATTTTCTTCTTGTGTTTTTTTTGTTTTCAATATTGATTGTTGGAATTATAATGTATATTATTTTAAAATATCAACAAAGGCGAGACTTGTATTATAAAAACATTTTAGACTTAAAATCTGAACATGAGAATGAAATCCTAAAAGCTCAAATCAAAGTTCAAGAACAAACCTTTCAACATATCGCCAATGAAATTCATGATAATATCGGACAAAAACTGTCTTTTGCAAAACTGCAGTTAAATGTAATGCAAGATTTTTACAACAAACATCAGCAAGAGATTATTCAAGAAATTGCTGAAGTAATCACAGAATCGTTAAGTGATCTTAGAAATTTGAGCCGTAGTTTGAGTTTGGATTTTATTACCAACAATGGCTTTATTAAAGCCGTTGAAAATGAAATAGAAAAATTAAATAAATCTGGTTTATATCAGTTTAAATTAATTGTACAAGGCGATTCACAGTTTCTAGATATTGACAAAGAACTTATGCTTTTTCGAATTGTTCAAGAATCTTTAAACAACGTGGTTAAACATGCACAGGCAAAGCAAATTTTAATTAAACTACATTATACCACCAACAATCTTGTGGTTAGCATTGAAGATGATGGAATTGGGTTTGATGTAAAAAAGAAATCAAATGGAAGCGGTTTGAGCAATATTGCAAAAAGAGCCCAATCCATTGATGGATTTGCAACCATAAACTCTTCTAAATTAACCGGTACAACAGTACAAATAAACATACCAATATATGAACCCAAAAAAGTTTAAAATTATTCTTGTTGATGACCATACGCTATTAAGAGATGCATTGTCTAATTTAATCAATTCATTTGAAGAGTTTAGCGTCATCAATAGTTTAAATAATGGTACAGAATTGATACGTGCTTTAAGTGAAGGGTATAAACCTGATTTAATTTTACTGGATTTAAACATGCCTGTTTTAGATGGTTTTGAAACGTCAAAATGGCTAAGTATTAATTATCCGGAGATTAAAATATTAATATTAACGATGTACGATTCGGAAATTGCATTAATTCGTTTGCTTAAAGTTGGGGTAAAAGGGTTTCTTAAAAAAGACACACACCCCAATGAATTGCGAAATGCCTTGAATGCGGTTTGCGAAAATGGCTATTATTATTCCCAAGATACCACAGGTAAATTGGCCAATTTATTTCAGAAAAATGCCGATAGTCAAAATTTTGTAGAAAAAGCGATGCTTAATGAAAATGAATTGGAATTTTTGAGATTGGCAAGTACCGATTTAACGTATAAAGAAATAGCGGCCCACTTAAATTTATCACCAAGAGCAATTGACGGCTACAGGGATATTTTGTTTGAAAAACTTGATGTGAAAAGTAGGGTAGGGTTGGCTATTTATGCAGTTAAGAATGGAATTGTAAGGGTTTAAATCGAGTTCAACCCAGGTTTTAGATCGTAAAGTCTGGGTTGAATTCCTTTTAAAATACTGTATTACTCAATTAATTTGTTGCGCATACCATACATGATTAAGCCGCCAATGGTTTTTGCATTTACTTTCGATTTCATATTTTGACGAATCGTTTCAATGGTTCTTGGGCTTAAGAAAATAATTTTTGATATTTCTTCTGTGGTTTTATCTTCAGCAAGTAATTGTAAAATTTTCAATTCTTTTTCATTAAATGAAACAGGAATGTTTGTTCCGTAATGTTGTCTGACATTTTTTTTCTGCATCAATCTACCCATTACGGCTTTATTTACCAATTCATTAAAATAAAAATCATCATTCATGCAGGTTAAAATGGCCTCATAAATTTCTTCAGGATCGGTAGTTTTAGTAAGGTATGCATTAGCCCCCATCTCCATCATTTTGCTGATCATTTGTTGATCATCGTACATGGTAAGTACGATGATTTTAATTTCTTCGTATTCTTTACGAATCATTTGAATGGCGTTGATGCCATCAATTTCGGGCATTCTAATGTCCATTAGCAATACATCAGGCATTTTTATGGAAATCTTATGCATCATGTCTTTTCCATCTTCTGCTTCCCAAAGCATTTTAAGGTCTACTTTATCAGACAGGGCCATTTTGATGCCATCCCTGAAAATTTTATGATCGTCTGCAATTGCAATTTTTATTTGAATATCTGAAGACATAGGTTAAGGTAAATTTTGTATTTTAAAAAAGTAACAACAAAAAAATTTTTGATTGAAATTAAGCAAATGTCAAATAATTTCAACATTAACATTCATGGATTTGGCTTAATCGATTAAAGATTTCCACATGGATTTCCACAAATCATTCGATCTCCACCTCTAAGTTCGTAAAGATACCCAAAATATTATCGTAAAATTACTATGATTAATTCGTACATTTACCCAAGTTTTTACATGGTAATGTAGGGCTAAAAATCATAAAACTCAATATGGCATTGGTTTTTAGTATAACGTAGAAATACGTTGTCAAATCTAACCATTGGCTTGGAAAATATAAAAAGTGAAGTTTATGAAGCAATTATTCATAAACCACAAAAAATTTTTATTATGCACGTTTGGATTCTTCATTTGATTCAACTACTGTTTTTTTAGTTATAACTAAATTTTGATAATGCTATTCAGTTAACTATTTTTGATTAAATAATAAATTTAACCTGGAAGCATTATCTACTATAACTGGACTTACAGAGCTAATACCTTTAATATTTTGTATTCTATTTTTAAAAAAAATTAATACGAAATCTTTAAAGGTTTTTTTTATATATTCTGTTTTTCAAGCAATTTTTGTATTGCTATGTTTTTATTTTATAGCCTTCTCAAAATCTTACACAAACTATATCTTAACGTTAAGATTCCATGTACTATTTGAATATGTTTTAATTACATCATTTTTGTATTTTTCTTTTATTAACTCCAAAATAAAACTTTTATTGGTTTTATTATTGCCGATATTCATTCTTTACTATACTTATGATTATTTTAAAAACGGTAATATTACATTTGGAAACATCCCTACTATTATTGAATTCTTGATTTTTATATTTTTTATAATCATCTTGTTTTATGAGAGTATGCAAGAAAATTCTCAAGTTGTGCTGTACAAAAGAATCAATTTTTGGTTATGTGTCGGCTTTTTATTTTATGCATCTGGAAACTTCTTTTACATTCTTTTAGTAGAAAAATTTTTTGATGCTCAATTGTCTATCAAAAACCAATTGATTTTGATTTATTCCATAGTCACCATAATCAAGAATATTATTTTTTCTTTGTCATTTTTGATTAAAGAAACGCCACAGATAACAAATAATTCCATATCTTACGTCCCTGATTTGGACCTCGAACCCACAAGATCAAACACAAATTAACCTATGTACTTATTAGAGGCAGATCCATCAGGTATTTCAAAGCTAATGTTCATTGGAACTTTAGGCATGCTTACTTTAGCTGTGGGTATCATTGTGTTTGTTATTTTCCATCAACGTAAAGTCATTCGCTATCAGATGGAAATGAAAAAAATGGAAAATGATAAGCAACAAATTCTATTAAATGCATCCATTAGATTTCAGGAAGAAGAAAGGCAACGTATTGCAGCAGATTTGCATGATGACGCCGGTCCGCTTTTAGCCACCGCTCGTTTATACCTCAACGAAAATTTAGTTAATCAAGAAAAAGCGCAACAACTTCAAAGCATTATCAGTGCTAAACAAATTATAGACGACGCTATTCTATTAATTAGAAACATCAGTCATAGCTTAATGCCGCCAACGTTGAAAAATTTTGGATTGGAAAGTGCCACTACCGATTTATTTCAAAAAATCAATGGCAGTGGGGTTATTAATGCCAGTGCGCGTTTTCACGATTATCGCGATCGCTTAAAAGTTGAACAAGAATTGCTATTGTTTAGGGTAGTTCAAGAATTGGTAAACAATGTTCTAAAACATAGTAACGCTGCATTTATTCACCTTACACAAAATTGCAGCGGTAATAATTTATACCTACGTATTCATCATGATGGTAAAGGAATTGTGCAAGCTGAATTTGATAAACTCAATCAATCTACTCAGGGACTAGGTTTGAAAAATATTGCCAGCAGGGTTAATGTTTTAAATGGTAAAATTTTCTTTGAAATAGATCCTAGTCAAACCTATTTTAAAATCACTTTGGAAATCCCCAAAATTCCAATCGTATAATTTACATTCAATCTTACTATTATTTCATCTTGTAATTTGTAAACTTGTTGTTACATTTACAATACTGTATGACAGAAAACAATCAAATAAAAGTAGCCATTGTTGATGATCACAAACTCTTTAGAAAAGGGGTTATACTATCCATGCGCCAATATGTAAACATTAAATTTATCTTGGAAGCGGACAATGGAGAAGAGCTTTTGGAAAAGTTGACAACTGAAAAACCGGATGTCATACTCTGTGATTTAAAAATGCCAAAAAAAGACGGAATAGACACTACCAAACAAATTACAAAACTCTACCCAGCAATACGTGTCATTATTCTAACGATGTACGAAGACGAACGTTTTGTGGGTCATTTGATGGATTGTGGCGCCGCTGGTTATTTATTAAAAAATACGGATCCCACTGAAATAAAAAAAGCCATTTACGATGTGGTTAAAACAGGATTTTATTTAAATCCTTTTGTGAACAAAGTACTTATCAAGAAAAATTATTCCAAACAAAAATTTAATCCAAACTTAAATTCTGAAACTGTATTGAGCGACAGGGAAAAAGAAGTACTTACTTTAGTTTGTATGGAATTCACCGCTGCCGAAATATCACTAAAAATGGATATAAGTGCCAGAACTGTTGAAGCCATCAAGGATAGATTAATGGAAAGATTTGGTGTGAAAAATTCTGTTGGATTGGTTTTCTATGCGATGAAAAATCAATTGATAGATTAGAAAACGTTTGGTAGCCCCCTCAATCCCCCAAGGGGGAAGTTGACAAAGTTGGAAAGAAAAGACAGTCAAAACCTAGTGCAAATTTTACAATATTTTTGATGTTGGAGCGAAATGATATAGAGAATCAATATTTTTTGTTGTAGGTGTCAACCTTTTGAACACATTGTACGGGTTGAAAATATTCAACCTCTAAAACCTCACAAACCTCATAAACTTCAAAAACATCTTCCTCACCTAAAACAACCCAAACAACGTAGCATCTACTTTAGAAATAATCTCTCCAAAATGTTCTTCATTTTCAGCAAATTTATTGTTGTCTGCATCAATGATTAACAATGCACCATCTTTATAATTTTCTATCCAATTGTTGTATAAATCATTCAATTTTTTCAAATAATCCAATCGGATATTTTCTTCATATTCTCTACCTCTTTTCTGAATTTGTCCAACCAAAGTTGGTACAGAAGCTTTTAAATAAATTAAAAGATCTGGCGGTTTTACCATCTTTTTTAACGTTTCAAAAAACTGAAAATAATTATCAAAATCTCTTTTACCCATCAAGCCCATATCATGCAAATTAGGTGCGAAAATTTGAGCATCTTCAAATATGGTTCTGTCTTGTATTACCGTTTCAGTACCACTTTGAATTTCTAGTAGTTGATTTAATCTGCTGTTTAAAAAGAAAATCTGAAGGTTGAAACTCCATCTTGGCATGTCTTCATAGAAGTCATTTAGATAAGGGTTTTGATCAACATTTTCAAATTGAGGAATCCATTTGTAATGTTTGCTCAACATTTCAGTAAGTGTGGTTTTTCCTGCGCCAATATTACCTGCGATGGCAATATGTTTTGGCTTTTTTAGCTTGGCCATAATTGGATTGATAATTTACACGATTACGAAAGTATTGAATAAAAATTCATAACAATCGGTTTTTATTTAAATGAATTAAAAATAATGTAGTCCCATAGCATTTCTAACCAAATCCATGGTTTTTCTTGCACTTTCTCTTGCCTTATTCGCACCCTTTTCCATTACCTCAATTAAATAGGCATCATTTGCAAGAATATCATTTGTTTTTTCACGAATTGGCTCAATAAAATTAATCATATCCTCAGCCAATTGTTTTTTCAAATCGCCATATCTGATGGTACAATTATTGAAATCAGATTCGAATTTTTCTATCACGTCTTCTTTACAAACCAATTTCATTAATGCAAAAATATTTTCAATGTAATCTGGTTTTTTCGAATTCATTTCTGTAGGCCCACCATCTGTAAGGGCCTTCATCACTTTCTTTTTAATGGTATCATTGTCGTCTGCAAAGTAAAGCGTAGACATATTGTTTTCGCTTTTACTCATTTTGCCAGAACCATCTAAACCAGGCACTTTTATCAATTCTTGATTGTAATTGAATGCCCTTGGTTCAGGAAAAATTTCACCATAACGATGGTTGAATCTTACTACAAAATTTCGAGCCATTTCCAAATGCTGTTCTTGGTCTTTTCCTACGGGTACAAGACTTGCGCGGTGCATAATTATATCCGCAGTTTGCAATACTGGATATGTTAGTAAACCCGCATTAATATTTTCTGGATGTTGTCTTGCTTTGTCTTTAAATGTAACCGTCTTTTCGAGCTCACCTTTATAAGCAAGCATATTGAGGTAAAGGTATAATTCGCCGGTTTCGTAGATATGACTTTGACAATAAAATGTAGCTTTATTGGGGTCTAAACCACAAGCAATATTTTCTGCAAGAACCCGTCTAACGTTGCCTTTTAATTCGGCAGTTTCGGGGTGCGTGGTTAACGAATGCAAATCTGCAACCATGAAATAACATTCAAATTCATCTTGCATTTTCACATAGTTTCTGATGGCGCCAAAATAATTTCCAAGATGAACCATCCCAGTAGGCCTTATGCCACTCATAACAATATTTGAAGGAATAATTGCAGACATTTTATTCTAATTTTTAAGGCAACGAAGATAATGATTGTAGTTTTATAATAGAATTACTATCGAATAATTCAAAAATAAATATCAGGATTTCTATCATTCAAAAACAATACATTTGTTTTATGGAAATAAACATGGCCA
>Ga0304730_1002818_pt1 | contig 12082 bp, 10 predicted proteins | sample M_130628_MF_Meta_FD_190474 | JGI IMG/M metagenome (GOLD analysis project Ga0304730, IMG submission 190474) | Freshwater microbial communities from Lake Montjoie, Canada to study carbon cycling - M_130628_MF_MetaG (v2) (version 2) | ecosystem: Environmental > Aquatic > Freshwater > Lake | place...
CCTAAGACCACCGCTAAGACCACCGCTAAGACCACCCCGAGGACCACCTCGAAGACCACCGCGGAGCCAACCATAAAGGCGCCGCGGAAACGCGTCGTCAAACCCAAAACTGCAGCGGCTCCCGACGCGCCAGCCGCTGACTCCGCTCCCTGACTCCGCGCCTTGACTCCGCTCCCTGACCCCGCTCCCTGATTCCTTCCCCCCACCATGCGTATCCGGGTGATTGCGGTCGGCCTCAAACCACCCGCTTGGGTCAAGGAAGCCGCCCAGGAGTACGCAGATCGTCTCCCGCCCGAACTGCGACTGGATTGGACGGAAGTGCGCCCGGACGTCCGTGGTCCGAGCGGACATGCGCCCGCCTGGATGGCTGCCGAGGCCGTTCGAATTCGCGACGCGATTCCCGGCGGATCCACCATCGTCGCACTCGATGAACACGGTGACGATCTGACCAGTCGTGCCTTGGCTGCGCGGCTCGAACGCTGGCGCGACCGAGGATCGCCTCTGGCCATCCTGATCGGTGGCCCCGACGGTCTTGATCCGGGGCTCAAACGAGACGCGCATGAACGGGTTAGGCTCTCGAGCCTGACACTGCCACACGCCTTGGTTAGGGTCGTCATTGCCGAGCAGCTTTTCAGGGCATGGGCCATCCTGAGCAATCATCCTTATCATCGCGATTAATGCTGGCTTTTGAATTTATCTGGCTCGCTTCGCAGAGCCCCCGGCGACGGGAGCTTCTTGGCCGATTGGGCGTTCGAGCCGAACTGCTGGTGGCCGATGCCAAGATCGATGTCGCAGAAGACGTCGAGGCACTTGAACACCCTCTCCAGGGAGAGAACCCAACACAATATGTCGAGCGCGTGGTTGCCGCCAAGCTCACGGCTGCTATGGCCCGACATCAGCGGCGTCAACTAGAGGCGGCACCCATTCTGGTCGCTGATACGACCGTCGCCATTGGCGGGCGAATTCTTGGTAAACCCGCCCACGCAGCTGAAGCCACCGAAATGCTAAGTGCTTTATCGGGCCGTTCGCACCGGGTCTTGACCGCGATAGCGATCGCCCGACCCCGGGTTCGGTCAACACTGACCGAGCCACCCGCGCCAATCGAGATGAGTGTTAACGAGGTTGATTCCTTGTGGCATCCGAAAATCCTGCGGGTGACGAGCATCTCCCGAGTACGCTTTGCCCGACTCAGTCGGGCCCAGATCGATCGGTATGTCGCCTCGGGCGAACCAATGGACAAGGCCGGAGCGTATGCGGTCCAAGGGGGGGCTGGCGCCTTCGTGCGGCGCATTGACGGCAGCGATACCGGGATTATGGGTTTACCCCTGTACGAAGCGTCGCGGTTGCTGCAAAGCGCCGGCGTGCTTCCGCGATAGGTCCACGGCCCGTGCTCGAAACGATTCTGATCAATGTCCTGCCGCACGAAGTTCGCGTTGGCATCGTCCAGAACGGCACGCTTCAAGAGCTCCACATTGAACGTTCGGGCGGGCGTGGTCTGGTGGGTGACATCTGTCTCGGGCGCGTGACCCGAGTCTTACCTGGCATGCAGTCGGCGTTTGTGGACATTGGCCTGGAGCGCTCGGCGTTCCTGCATGTGGCCGACGTCTGGCAGGCGTCCGTTGGGGGGTCCGTCGAGTCGTCCAATGGCGGGTCTGTTGGTGCCACCACTGGGGCGTCCATTCCAAGCCCTTTGCCGATCGAGCGGGTGCTCCACGAGGGGGATCGCTTGATGGTCCAGATCATCAAGGATCCCATCGGCACCAAAGGGGCGAGGCTGTCGACGAATCTGTCGATCGCGGGGCGATTCCTGGTCTATCTGCCGCAGGACCCGCATATCGGCATCAGTCAACGAATTGACGATGAGGGCCAGCGCGAAGCCCTGCGCGCTCGCGTGCGGGAGGCGATTCCGCCGGATGAGCGCGGTGGCTTCATTGCCCGAACGATCGCCGAGGAAGCCACGAACGCGGAGTTATCCGCCGATGTTCAATACCTGCGCAAACGCTGGAAGCAGATCACCGAAGGGAGCACGAAACATCCGCCGCCCGTCGTCTTGTGTCAGGAGCTGAGCCTCTCACAGAGGGTGGTGAGAGACCTGATCGGCGAAGACACTCAGACCATTCTCGTCGACTCCGCCGAGGCGTATGACGCCCTCCTTGCGTTTGCTCTGGACTACATGCCGTCCCTGGCGACACGCCTGGCCCGACATCAGGGCGATCGACCGATCTTCGATCTCCACGGCGTCGAAGACGAAATTGGTCGCGCACTCGAGCGGAAAGTGGGACTCAAGTCGGGCGGCTACCTGATCATTGATCCCACCGAAGCGCTCACCACGATTGATGTCAACACCGGCGGTTTTGTCGGTGGGCGCAGCTTTGACGATACGATTTTCAAGACCAATCTTGAAGCGGCCCAGGCGATCGCACGACAAATGCGTCTGCGCAATTTGGGCGGAATCATCATTATTGATTTTATCGACATGCAGAACACCGAGCATCGCGAGGCGGTGCTTGCAGAACTCGGCCGAGCGCTCGCCAAAGATCGAACTCGAACGACCGTGAGCGGTTTCACCACCCTGGGCCTGGTCGAGGTGACACGCAAACGCACCCGCGAATCGCTCGCCCAGCAGCTCTGCGAACCTTGCAAAATCTGTAACGGTCGAGGATCACTCAAGACCGCCCGCACCGTTTGTTATGAAATCCTGCGCGAAATCGATCGCGAGGCGCGTCAGTTCAATCCCAAGCAGTTCCGGATCGTGGCCTCACAGACCGTCGTTGATCTGTTCCTCGATGACGAAGCGGGGTTTTTAGCCACGCTGACCGAGCGCATCGGCAGACCCGTCGCGTTGACCGTCGAAACGATTTATTCTCAAGAACAGTACGACATAGTCCTGATGTAGCTGGGGTTACTCATCGACGTCCGTTGACTCGCGCACATCAACCGAATCGGTCAGCCCGAGCTGCCGACCAGTATCGACGAAACACCTCAATCGGCGGATCGCCTGACAGGAGAGCGCCGTGGGGCATTGTCGGATAGAGATCCGCTAGCGATGAAATCTCCGTGGGCGATACGCGACGCATGATGTGTTGCGCGCGCAGGCGCCCGGGATGATCCAAACCAGCGGCTGCCACCAGTTCTGCAAGCGCCTCGACCGTGTTGTGGTGAAAGTTGTAAACCCGCTGCGCTTTGTCGGTGACCACGAGCGCGCGCTGGCGGACCGGATCCTGGGTCGCGACTCCGGTCGGACACGCGCCTGTGTGGCAATGCTGAGCTTGAATGCATCCGACAGCAAACATGAAACCGCGCGCCGCGTTACACCAGTCGGCACCTAATGCCATCGTCCCAGCGATATCAAACGCAGTAATCATCCGCCCAGCGGCACCAATCCGAACGCGCCCTCTGAGATCAAGGCCCAAGAGCGTGTTGTGTACCAGGCGGAGCCCATCGCGCATGGGCATCCCGACGTGGTCCATGAATTCGACAGGCGCTGCACCCGTGCCCCCTTCCTTGCCATCGACCACGATGAAATCTGGCGTAATTCCAGTTTCTTGCATGGCCTTGGCGATTGAGAACCATTCCCAGGGATGACCAATCGCCAACTTGAATCCGGTTGGTTTGTCGCCCGAAAGTTCACGCAATCGGGCGATGAATTCCAGCAGCTGGATCGGTGTCGAGAATTCACGATGACTGGCGGGCGAAATACAGTCGGTCCAAATTGGAACGCCGCGAGCCTCGGCGATCTCAGCCGTGACTTTCGGCCCTGGCAAAACACCGCCATGACCAGGCTTGGCACCCTGAGAGAGTTTGACCTCGACCATCCGGACCTGAGGATGGGTCGCCTGAGCCGCAAAACGCTCTGGGTCGAATCGTCCATCGGCGGTCCGGCAGCCAAAGTACCCGCTGCCAATTTCCCAAATCAGGTCGCCGCCATGTTCGCGGTGATGAACGGAAATGGAACCTTCGCCGGTGTCATGCGCAAACCCACCCAGCTTGGCCCCTCGATTGAGGGACTGAATCGCGTTGCCCGAGAGCGCGCCAAAGCTCATCGCCGAAATATTAAATACCGAGGCATCGTAGGGCTGCGCCCGATCTCCGCCGATCCGGACTCTGAAATCGGCTGGCTCGGCCACTTTGGCAGGTGCAATCGAATGATTGATCCACTCAAATCCCACGGCATAGGGATCAAAGTGGGTCCCGAACGGCCGCTTGTCGAGAACATTTTTTGAGCGCTGATAAACGATCGCCCGCTGCTGGCGCGAAAACGGTGCGGCCTCGGTGTCACTCTCGATAAAGTACTGGCGAATTTCCGGCCCAATAAACTCGAGCATGAAGCGCAAATGCCCAATGATGGGATAATTTCGCTGAATAGAATGATGGGTCTGCTGCAAATCGCGCAACCCAATCAAAACCAACACGATCGGCCCCAAGGCCCAGGGCCATTGGATCATTCCCGCCGCGGCCAGTGCGACGAGCAATAAAGTGCCCAAGACGGACAACTGCAAAACAAAAAAACGACTGATTGCCATTACGCGGCTCCTGCAGTGGACCGTTCTGAAGAGACAAATGAGTGGATAACGCCGCCGCCCAGGCAGACTTCGCCACGATATAAGACAGCCGACTGACCTGGGGTTACGGCCCATTGGGGTTGCGGGAATTCAAGCGTGAACGTTGAGCCGGATGTTGACTCGAAGGTTGAATGTCCTGAGGCCACGGAGGTCAGGCTACAGGGAGCATCATCTTGCCGGTAGCGTGTTTTCGCGCTGAGATCGGAGGTTTGATCATCGGTTTGATCATCGGTTTGATCTTGGGTTTCCTCGGGTGGGGCTCCAGCAATCCAGTGCACGTCGCTCGCATGTAGCGATTCCGATAGCAACCAGGGATGGTCATGGCCCTGGACAACCCAGAGGGTGTTGCGGGTCATATCTTTTCGGGCGACGTACCATGCGTCGCCATTGCCCCCCTTGGAGCCGCCCACGCCGATACCTTTGCGTTGACCCAGGGTGTAAAAACTCAAGCCCACATGTTCGCCGAGCACGCGTCCGCCGGGCTCCCGTATTGGGCCGGGGCGATGGGCCAGGTAGCGCGCCAGAAACTCCCGGAACGGCCGTTCACCAATGAAACAGATTCCGGTGGAGTCTTTCTTCGCCGCATTAGGCAGGCCGATCCGACGGGCAATCTCCCGAACAACGGGCTTCGGGAGGTGGCCTACCGGAAAAAGCGTTCGAGCGAGCTGTGCCTGGTTCAGCCGATGGAGAAAATAACTTTGATCTTTGGCGGCATCCAGACCCCGTAGGAGCTGCCAGACGTTTGCGCCCCTAACCTGCCGGACCCGGGCGTAATGGCCAGTCGCAATCCGCTCGGCGCCAAGCGTCAGGGCGTGATCAAGAAATGCCCGAAATTTGATTTCGGCATTACACAAAATATCGGGATTGGGGGTTCGGCCCGCCTCGTATTCCCGCAGGAATTCGGCGAACACCCGATCCTTGTACTGTGCGGAAAAATTGACGGCTTCGAGGGGCACGCCAGCACAATCTGCGGCGCTTGCAGCGTCAATCAAATCCTGGCGTGTAGAACAATACTCTCCGTCATCATCATCCTCCCAGTTCTTCATGAAGAGACCGATGACGTCCCAGCCTGCTTGTTTAAGCACCCACGCCGAGACTGAAGAGTCCACACCACCCGATAAGCCCACCACGACTCGTTGTCCGCGACCAGCGGGGACGGCTTCGAGCCATCGGTCCAGGCCCTGATCGAAGCGATCGTCAGTGTTGGCAGATGACATGCGAATAAGAATCGGGCGAAAATCACAGGTTAACGAGTTCTCAGTCTAATGGCATCTACGTAGCGCAGGGGCACCACCGAGCCTCTGCCTGCCGCCACGTGTTATAAGACCCGTCAAAACCTATGCAGAAGGAGTTAGTCATGCGTATCGGCATTCCGACCGAAACGCGCCCCGGCGAAGTCAGGGTGGCGGGAACGGCGGAAACGGTCAAAAAATTGGTCGCCGGAGGCCATCAGGTCCTGGTTCAGGGCGGGGCTGGATTGCCTGCGGCCCAGACGGATGCCGCCTATGCGGCAGCCGGTGCCGAGATCGTTGCCCCCGAAGCGGCGCTGAATTGCGACCTCGTACTCAAAGTGCGATCGCCCCAAGCGGCGGAGCTTAATCACATGCGGCGTGGTGCGGCCGTGGTCGGGATGTTGGACCCGTTCGACCGACACGGACTCGATGCGATGGCCGCGGCCGGCCTGACTGCTTTTGCGCTGGAAGCTGCCCCACGGATTACCCGTGCGCAGAGCCTGGACGTGCTGTCGAGCCAAGCCAACATTGCCGGCTACAAGGCAGTGCTGATTGCTTCGAATGTTTACCCACGCTTTTTTCCGATGTTGATGACGGCAGCCGGTACGGTCAAGGCTGCGCGCGTCTTGATATTGGGCGCGGGCGTAGCTGGACTGCAGGCAATTGCGACGGCCAAACGGCTGGGCGCGGTTGTCGAAGCCTTTGATGTTCGCCCCGATGTCAAAGAACAGGTCGAGTCCCTCGGCGCCAAGTTCGTCGAAGTCCCGTTGACCGCCGAAGAAGCCACCCTGGCCAAAGGTCAAGGTGGGTACGCGCGCGAGATGGGCGATGATTACAAGCGCCGTCAAAGTGTGTTGGTCGCTGAGCGGGTTGCGCTGGCCGATGTAGTGATCACCACCGCGCTGATACCGGGCCGCGCCGCGCCATTGCTCGTAACCGATGCGATGGTTGCGGCAATGCGGGCAGGCGCGGTCATCGTCGACATGGCGGCCGGCCGAGGCGCTGACGGCGTCTGCGGCAACTGCGAATCGTCTGCGGCTGACCGTACCGTGGTTCGCCATGGCATCGTCATCGTCGGAGAAACTAATTTGCCCGCCATGCTCGCCGCGGATGCCAGCGCACTGTATGCGCGCAACGTGCTCGACTTCCTTAAGCTCGTCATTGATGCGCAGGGCAGCCTGCACATCGATACCGATGATGAAATTGTCCGCGCGGTACTGGTGTGCCGTGACGGTGTGGTCTTGCGCGCCTGATCCCCCCGATCCTTTTTTGTCGCGCGCAACCCCTTAAGTACCCCCGGAGAAAACCCATGGATGCGCTCAGCCCCGGCGTGACCAATCTGATCATTTTTGTGCTGGCCATTTACGTCGGCTACCACGTGGTCTGGAACGTCACCCCCGCCCTGCATACGCCGTTGATGGCGGTGACCAATGCCATTTCGGCGATCGTGATCGTTGGCGCGATGTTGGCAGCCGCACTCACCGAAGGCCCGGTGGGCCAAACCATGGGCACCCTCGCGGTCGCACTCGCCGCGGTCAATGTTTTTGGCGGCTTCCTGGTCACGCGGCGCATGCTGGAGATGTTCCGGCGCAAAGAACCCAAGGCGGCCAAGGGCGGAGACGCAGCATGAACGCTAATCTGGTTGCACTGTTGTATTTGGTGGCGTCGGTCTGTCTGATCCAGGCGCTCAAAGGACTTTCCCACCCAACGACGGCCCGTCGTGGCAACGCCTTCGGCATGGCTGGGATGGCGATCGCAATCGTCACGACCCTGGCTGCCATCACCCAGATGGCGACTACGCCCGAGGCGGCCGCCCACCTTCCCAATGGCCTTGCCCTGCTGTTTGGCGCTTTGATCGTGGGGGGTGGCATTGGGGCGGTCGCTGCCAATCGCGTGGAAATGACCAAGATGCCTGAGCTGGTTGCGCTCATGCATTCGCTGATCGGCCTGGCAGCCGTCTGTATTGCCGTCGCAGCCGTATCGGAACCCCGTGCTTTAGGCATCGTCAAGCTCGGTGGTGACGCGATTCCACTCGGTAACCGCATCGAACTATTCCTCGGAACTGCGATCGGGGCAATCACCTTCTCGGGCTCGGTCATCGCCTTCGGCAAGTTGTCGGGAAAGTACAAGTTCCGGCTTTTCCAGGGCGCCCCGGTGGTTTTCCCTGGGCAGCATGTGCTCAATCTCGTGCTGGCGATCGCGATGATCGGGCTAGGACTGATCTATGCCTTCGCCCCCGGCGTCGAACCGGCATGGGTTCCATTCCTGGCCATGATGCTGATCGCTTTCATCCTTGGCGTTCTGATCATCATTCCGATTGGCGGAGCGGATATGCCCGTGGTCGTCTCGATGCTCAATAGTTATTCGGGATGGGCGGCGGCCGGCATTGGGTTCTCACTCAACAATGCGATGTTGATTGTCGCGGGTTCACTCGTGGGTAGTTCAGGCGCGATCCTGAGTTACATCATGTGTAAGGCGATGAACCGCTCGTTTTTCAACGTCATCCTGGGCGGCTTTGGTGGAGAAGCCACGAATCCTGCGGCCGGTGGGGCCGATGGTGTCCAGCGCAATGTCCGCAGCGGCTCGCCCGACGATGCCGCTTTTCTGCTGGGCAATGCCGAGAGCGTGATCATCGTGCCGGGTTATGGCTTGGCCGTTGCCCGGGCCCAGCATGCTCTCAAGGAACTGGCTGAAAAACTCACCCACCGCGGCGTCAACGTGCGCTATGCGATTCATCCGGTCGCTGGGCGGATGCCAGGGCACATGAATGTTCTGCTGGCAGAGGCCGAAGTGCCCTACGAGCAGGTGGTCGAGATGGAAGACATCAACCCGGAATTTGGCCAGACCGATGTCGTCCTGGTGTTGGGCGCGAATGACGTCGTCAACCCGGCGGCCAAAACCGATCCACAGAGCGCGATCGCTGGAATGCCGATCCTGGAGGCATACAAGGCCCGCACAATCATTGTCAATAAACGATCGATGGCCTCAGGCTATGCCGGTCTTGATAACGAGTTGTTTTATCTGGACCGGACGATGATGGTCTTTGGTGACGCCAAAAAAGTCGTCGAGGACATGGTCAAGGCGATTGAATAAGGCCATCCAGCCACTCAACCCAGTGTTGGATCGGCGTCACGGTCCCGTTCTGCAGATGCGTGATGCAACCGAGATTGGCCGACAGGATCAGATCAGGCTGGCTGATATCGATATTGGCCAGTTTTCGGTCGCGTAGCCGGCCCGAAATTTCAGGCTGCAGCACCGAGTAAGTCCCAGCCGATCCACAGCACAGGTGAGCCTCCGAGAAGGCCACCCGCTTGGCGACCGGACTACCAGCCAACCCAGCGGCCTTGGGATCGGCCGTGAGTGTGGCGGCACGGTCGGCCAAACGGTCCAATAATCGGTCTAAAAGCGCTTCGACGACACCACCCAATTTTTGCCCGTGTTGCAGGGTGCAGGGCGGATGAAAAGCGATCCGCTGGGGCCTGGCGGCTGAAGGGCCTGCGCCCTCTTTGCCAGAGTGGCTTGATCCAATCAGATCGCCCAAGCGATCCACTTCTGTTGCCAAAAACTCACCCAGATCGCGAACCGATTCCGACACGCGCTGGGCGCGATCCGCGTAGGCAGGATCATCGGCCAGCCAATGTCCATACTCTTTGACCACCGCACCACACCCCGAGGCGTTCACCACGATCGCTTCCACGGCCTGGGCTTCCAGGGCTGGGAACCACGCATCAACATTGCGCCGGGCGTCTTCCAACGCCCCGTTGTGATCATCGAGATGATGGCGAATTGCACCGCAACATCCTGATTCCTGGGCGTACGAGACGTTCACGCCAATGGCCGCCAAAACACGCGCAGTCGCGGCATCGATCGACGGCATCATCGCGGGCTGTACGCAGCTATTGATCAGGAAAACACGTCGCTGAACGGTAGCGTCACCCGCGACCTTCGTGGGCCAGACACCCGGACTGCGACGCGCAGGGACCTTCGCCTTGAGGGTCGCGGGCAACACCTCACGGACGGCCTGTCCAACCCGCATCGCCGGATCAAATACCCAGCGGCGGGTCAATGTCTCTTGCAGCAATCCGCGCACCGCACGCTGGGCTGCTGGGCGCTCGACCTGCGCATCCACGAGGCGCCGCCCAATATCAATCAGACGCCCATATTCGACGCCCGAGGGACACGTCGTTTCGCAGTTACGGCACGTCAGACAGCGGTCAAGATGCAATTGGGTCGCGGCCGTTGGTTTGACCCCTTCGACGACCTGTTTGATCAGATAGATCCGGCCACGTGGCCCATCGAGTTCATCGCCCAGCAGTTGATACGTTGGGCAGGTTGCGGTGCAAAAACCGCAATGCACGCAACGGCGCAAAATCGCTTCTGCTTCGTCGCCATCCCGCGTGCCCTGCAACCAATCAGCGAGGTGAGTTTCCATGCATTCAAGCCTGAGGGTGAAGACGTCCGGGGTTGAACAGGCCCTGCGGATCGAAGGCGTTCTTAAGGTTGCGATGGATCTTCAGCAGCGCGGGCGGCAGTGGAGAAAATACGCCATCGGCTGACGCCCCCGGCGAGCGAAACCTTGTCGAATGCCCGCCAACGCCTGCCGCGATCGATCGAATTTTTAACGGGTCTGCAGCGCTGTAGACCCAGCGCTGGGCCCCGCCCCACTCGATCAAAGTCGACGCCGCCCCCGGGACCTGAAGCGGTGCCACGCGGGCGGGTAAGGCCAGACGCCAGAGGGTCTTCTCGGGCGCTGTCGGCCCTTCAAAGAACGGATGGATCTGTTCTCGTAACGAAGTCCAAAACGCCTGCGCCAACGTGGGATCTACGGCCGCCTGGCCCCGACCAAGCTCTTGCAGCGCGGCATGCACCGCAGCGCGAGCGCCTGACAATCGGATCGATGCGACCCCATCAAACCAGGTCATTGCCGAAATTGGTAGGGGCTGGCCCGACCAGCGATCGAACGCCAGTAAAGCCTCTGCCTGCGTCATGGGTAATTCAAGCGTCGATTCAGCCGCGGGACGAGGTAGGACTTTCAGGGAAACCTCGGTCAACAATCCCAAGGTTCCAAGGGAGCCGGCCATCAATCGCGCCACATCGTAGCCAGCGACATTCTTCATCACCTGCCCGCCAAACGAGAGCGTCAATCCGTTCGAATCAAGGAGACGGACACCCAGGACGAAATCGCGCACGGCACCCGCAGCCATTCGGCGAGGGCCCGAAAGACCTGCCGCCACACACCCGCCGATCGTGGCACCAGGGCCAAAATGTGGTGGCTCAAAGCCGAGCATCTGCCCACGTTCGGCCAGGGCGGCCTCGAGTTCCGAGAGGCTCGTGCCCGCGCGAGCGACCACCACCAGTTCACTGGGCTCGTACGCCACGATCCCCGTCAGTTCACGGGTGGAGATGGGCTGGGGCTCAGAGGGCGAGGGCTCCATTCCGCGATTGCCATAGAAGGCTTTGGTTCCACCGCCTATCGGGGTCAATGTCGTACCGGTCGCACTGGCGGCCAATACCTGCTCGCGCAGACGATTCAAAACGGTCTCGGACATCTCAGAACCGGGGCAAATCAGCAAACGGTAACTGACCGCCATGCACACGCATGCGCCCGTACTCCGCGCAGCGGTGCAAGGTTGGAATCAGCTTTTCTGGGTTGAGCAGGGCCAGTGGGTCGAATGCCTTCTTCACCGCGAGAAAGTAATCCAATTCTTCTCTTGAGAACTGTGAGCACATCTGGTTGATCTTCTCGATGCCGACACCATGTTCGCCCGTGACTGTTCCGCCAACGGCCACGCACAATTCCAGAATTTCGACCCCAAACGCATCGGCGCGCGCCAGCTCATCCCGATCGTTTGCATCAAACAAGATGAGCGGATGGAGGTTGCCGTCGCCCGCGTGAAACACGTTGGCACAGCGCAACTGATAACGCTCTTCCATGACCGCGATCGCATTCAGAACCTCACTCAGGCGTTTGCGTGGGATCGTTCCATCCATGCAGTAGTAATCGGGCGAAACGCGGCCGGCAGCGGGGAAGGCGTTCTTTCGGCCAGCCCAAAACCTTAGGCGCTCGGACTCATCGCGCGACACTGCAAAGCGCGTCGCACCGGCCTGCTCAAAGACCTGCTGCATGTGGGCGATTTCTTCGGCGACTTCTTCGGGGGTGCCATCGGATTCGCAGAGCAAAATGGCCGCCGCGTCGAGGTCGTATCCCGCCTTAGCAAAGGGCTCGACCATGGCAACGCCCTTGCGATCGATCATTTCCAGGCCCGCAGGAATGATGCCAGCGGAGAT
>Ga0304730_1002823_pt1 | contig 12074 bp, 14 predicted proteins | sample M_130628_MF_Meta_FD_190474 | JGI IMG/M metagenome (GOLD analysis project Ga0304730, IMG submission 190474) | Freshwater microbial communities from Lake Montjoie, Canada to study carbon cycling - M_130628_MF_MetaG (v2) (version 2) | ecosystem: Environmental > Aquatic > Freshwater > Lake | place...
AATATAGAAAACAATTTTGCTCCTTGGAAATTCGCTCCAGACGATAGAGACGCATGGACAAAGCAATCTTAAAATAAATAATTATGAAAGTATCTACAATGGCAGAAATGATGGCTGCCGGAACAAAACCAGAAGTTTTATTTTGGGTAGGCTGTGCAGGAAGTTTTGATCAAAGAGCACAAAAAATTACAAAAGCATTTGCGACCATCTTAGACAAAGCTGGTGTGGTCTATGCGATATTAGGAAAGGAAGAAGCATGTACTGGCGATCCTGCGCGAAGAGCTGGCAACGAATTCATGTTTCAGATGATGGCGTATCAAAATATACAAGTCATGAATGCTTATGACATTAAGAAGATCGTCACCACTTGTCCACATTGTTTCAATACTTTAAAGAATGAATACCCAGCATTGGGTGGCAACTACGACGTCATCCACCACACGCAGTTTTTACAGGAGTTAATTGAAAGTGGAAAGATTAAAATTTCAGATAGCAATGAATGGAAGGGAAAAACTATCACCTACCATGACAGTTGTTATTTAGGAAGAGCCAATGATATTTATGAAGCACCAAGAAAAGTATTGGAGTCATTAGATGTTGAACTAAAAGAAATGCGCAGGTGTAAATCAAAAGGGCTTTGTTGTGGCGCTGGCGGTGCTCAGATGTTTAAAGAGGAAGAAAAAGGAGATAAAAGGGTGAATATGGAAAGAGCAGACGAAGCCATTGAAACAAAAGCAGATTTTGTGGCAAGTGCCTGTCCATTTTGCAATACCATGATGACCGATGGCATTAAGAACAGAGATGAAGAAGTGAAAACAGAGGTATTAGATATTGCAGAAATCATTGCGAAGGCAATACAATAAATCATTGCGAAAGCAACACAATAAATCATATATGGTAGACTTACCTACAATACTCCCAAAAAATTTCGATCCTCAGTCTAGGGTTTGGGTATACCAAGCCAATAGGACTTTTACCATGGGTGAAATTTTTGAACTAGAGCCATTGCTTGAAAATTTTGTTGCCGACTGGAAAAGTCATGGTGCAAAAGTAAAAGGCTATGCCACGGTATTGTATGGTCAATTTATCCTCATCATGGCCGACGAAACTGCTACCACCGTTGGTGGCTGTAGTACGGATAGTTCTGTGCATGTGATTAAAGCAATAGAAGAAATGACAGGCGTTCAAATGTTCAATCGAACACTTTTAGCCTTTTTTATTAAAGATAAAGTGCAGACTATTCCTCAGGCCCAATTGAACTATGCACTTGAAAATGGTTTGTTATCCATGGATACACTCTATTTTAATAATCTAGTCCATACCAAAGTAACACTAGAAAAAAATTGGCTACAACCTATTTCAATGAGTTGGCTCGCTCAAACAATTAAAGTGCAATAATATGAGCATACCTGTTATTTAAGCCATCCCTGATTGCAATACAGTAAAAAAGCCCCAAATTAATTTTGGGGCTTTTTTACTATCCTAAGAAAACTAATTATTTATTCTGTTTCAAGAAGTCTATTTCAAATTCGTTGCTAAAAATTTATCTAAATCAGCCCCTCTTAAATCTCTTGCAACAATTTTACCAGTTGGGTCAATTAAAAAACTAGCAGGGATGCTTTGGATACCAAACTGAGCCGCCACAGCATTGTTCCAGTATTTCAAATCACTTACATGATTCCAAGCAAGGCCATCTTTTTTGATTGCCTCTAACCATTTTGGCTTATCCTGGTCTAATGAAACACCCAAAACAGTGAAATTTTTTGTTTTAAATTTATTGAAAGCTTTTACAATGTTAGGATTTTCTGCTCTGCATGGACCACACCAGCTAGCCCAAAAGTCAACCAATACATACTTACCTCTTAAAGAAGACAATGTAAAAGGCTTTCCGTTGACATCATTTTGTGTAAAATCAGGAAGCGCTGTCCCTATCTGACCAAAAGCAGATGAAGCAATTGTCTTGTCAATGAATTCAGCAAATGGACCTTTCTTTGCAGATGGCGCTAATGTTTCATAAATAGATGCAAGATTATCTTTAATTTCTGGAAAAATATTTGAAAACTGTAATAACATTAAAGTCGTGACTGGAGAAGCGGCATTTGTTGTGTACAATGCATTAAATGTAGCAATGATCTCTTTAGATTGAGTAGCAGCTGCACTATTCAAAGAATCTTTTTTTGCAGCATTTTTTTCTATACTTGCGGCTTGCATATTGGTGATATAAGGCATCATCTTTGGATTCAAAGAATTCATATAGACATTGTATACATCATGGCTCACAGAACCAGTGACACTAATGGATGCCATATTCTGCACATCTCCTTCAATCATTACATTTTCATTGCCCACAAAAACAGGCATTTTTTGAGCTACTCCATCAATACTAAGGATCAATAAACTTGGATATTCTAATTGTGTTTGAAGCGTAAAATTACCTGAAGTGGATTTACCAGTCACCAATTCTTTACTTGTTACACCATCAATTAGGGTTACAGTTGCAGCGTCTTTCACATTGGTCAACTTACCTTGCAAATTCAATGATTGGGCTTGTACAAATGGACTAACCAAAATCAAAGCAATTGCGATCATATTTTTTCTCATAGTTTTTTATTAATAATCAAATATATAAATTTAATCTCGTTAGGCACTAGGCCTTATGTCTCTTTTCCAATATTTTAACAACATCAGTCAATTTAAACCCCTTGGCCTGCAGCAGCATTAAGTAATGGAAAAGAAGGTCAGCCGATTCTTCTAGAAATAATTCATTGTTTTGATCCTTAGCTTCAATCACTAGTTCTACTGCTTCCTCCCCTACTTTTTGCGCAATCTTATTGATACCCTTGGCAAATAAACTAGCTACGTAAGAGCTATCTGGATCAGCTGCTTTTCTTTGTTCAATGACTTGCTCTAATTGAACTAAAAAATCATGGGATTCAACTTTATTCTCAGTGCCCCAGCAAGTATCTGCACCTGTATGACAAACTGGACCAACTGGGTTGGCTTGTATCAATAAGGTATCCTGATCGCAATCCAATGCCATACTCAAATAGTTTAAGTGATAACCACTCTCCTCACCCTTGGTCCATAGTCTATTTTTTGAACGACTAAAGAAAGTAACTTTTTGCAGGGAGATGGTCGCGTCCACTGCAGCCTGATTCATAAAGCCTAACATCAAGACGTTTTTTGTGGATGCGTCTTGCACAACGGCTGGCACCAATCCATCTGCGTATTTTGTAAAATCGATATTCATAGAATGTGAATTAGTATTGATAAATATTTATGATGGAATATTGTATTGCTTATATGATTATTTAATGAATCAATTGTTGAATTGTATACATGATTTAAATTCTAACTGGCACCCCATTTTGATGTAGATATGCTTTTAAATCAGGAATTGCAATTTCTTTATAGTGAAAAACGCTTGCAGCCAACGCTGCATCCGCTTTACCCTTTGTAAATACCTCTAAGAAATGCGCTTCCGTTCCACCACCACCTGAGGCAATGATTGGAACTGATAAATTTTCGGACAATTGCGCTGTGATGTCCAATGCAAAACCTTGCTTTGTTCCATCATGGTTCATAGAAGTTAATAGAATTTCGCCCACACCTAAATCCACTGCTGCTCTTGCCCAATCTACTACCAATTTGTCTGTCTTAGTTCTGCCTCCATTTAAATACACATACCAGTTATTGTCAGCTTCACATTTTGCGTCAATAGCCAAGACGATACATTGACTTCCAAACTGTTTTGCAAATCGACTGATTGTAGTAGGATCTAAAAATGCAGCCGTATTGATCGCAATTTTATCTGCTCCATTTTGTAATAATACGCGAACATCTTCTTCTGTTTTAATACCTCCTCCCACCGTGAATGGTATATTAATATGGTGGGCAATTTGATACACCAGTGCACTCAAAGTTTTTCTTTGTTCAACAGTTGCAGTGATATCTAAAAAAACCAATTCATCCGCACCTTGACTTGCATACATTGCGGCCAACTCAATTGGGTCACCGGCATCTTTGATTTGCTCAAAGTTCACGCCTTTCACAGTGCGTCCGTCTTTAATATCCAAACAAGGTATGATTCGTTTTGTTAACATATTTTTTAAAATGAAGAAAGTTCCAATAAACTTATTTTATTTTCATAAATCGCTTTCCCTACAATGGCAGCGGAACATCCAAGGGTTCTTAGCTCCTCTAAATCTTTTAACTGACTAACCCCTCCACTTGCAATCAATTGTAAACTTGGATACAGTTGCAGGATTTTTTGATAGAGTTCAATTGATGGGCCTTCTAATTTTCCATCTTTTTGAATATCTGTACAAAAGATTTGTGTCACCCCTTTATTCATATAAGAACCTATAAAATCATACACATCTATTTCAGTTTTTTCAAGCCATCCACCTACAGCAATTTTTTCGGCATGCACATCTGCACCCAACATAAACACCGCGGCTCCAAAACGTTCAATCCACTCCTCAAAAATGGCGCTTTCCTTTACAGCTAAGCTGCCTATGGTGGCATAAGTTGCTCCAGTATCTAACACTGTTTTTAATGTCACTTCTGTTTTGATACCGCCTCCAAAATCAATGACTAAACCAGTTTTATTGGCAATTTTTTCAAGCACTTTCCAATTGATAACCTTGCCTGCTTTAGCGCCATCTAAATCCACTAAATGTAAACGCATTAAACCAACTCCTTCGAATTGCTTTGCTACTTCTAATGGATCTTCGTTGTAGATTTTCTTTTGGGCATAATCCCCTTCTGTTAACCTAACGCATTTACCTTCTATGATATCGATTGCTGGAATAATTTGCATATGCTTTAAGATTTTAGGGATAGAAAATTTTGAATGATTTGTTCCCCAACTGCTGCAGATTTTTCTGGATGAAACTGTACCCCATAAAAATTATTTTTTTGCAATGCACTGCTATAAGGCTGGATATAATCCGTGGTCGCTATCGTATTGTCCCCTAGTCCAGCATAAAAACCATGTACAAAATAAGTATAGCTATTTTCTGGCACTCCATTGAATAGTGCTGTTTTTAAATTTGTGATATTATTCCATCCAATCTGTGGGACTTTGATGGTGTTTTCAGTTGTTTTGAATGCCAAAACCTGCTCTTCAAAAATGCCTAAACATTTGGTGTCATTTTCTGCAGAATGCTTGCACATCAATTGCATGCCTAAACATATTCCCAAGACGGGTTGTTTCAACGCAACAATCAATTGGTCTAAATTTCTTTCCTTCAAATAAGCCATGGCTGAGCTCGCTTCTCCTACTCCAGGAAAAATAACTTTGTCTGCAACTTGAATCATCGCTGGGTCATCTGTCACTGTTGCTACCACACCTAAACGCTCCAGAGCATAAAGTACTGATTGAATATTGCCTGCATTGTATTGTAAGATCGTTAGGTTCATTTTATATAAATACTTTAGTTGCTTAATACCCCTTCTAAAAAAGTTTTTGTAGTAATTTCCACATCCTTTCCCTTAGACAATGCTTGTATGTATGCAGAACCAATGATGGCGCCATTTGCAAAAACATTCACCGCATCAAAACTTGCTTTGTCTTTTATTCCAAATCCTACTAAGAATGGATTTTTTAATTGCATTGATTTTAATCTTTCTAAGTACATAGCTACCTTAGTAAAATCTTTATCCGTTCCTGTGGTTGCAGATGAACTCACTGCATATAAAAATCCAGAACTTAAACTATCCAGTTTTCTTAATCTTGTTTCTGGTGTTTCAGGCGTGACTAGAAAGATAAAATCTAAATCATTTGCTTTAATTGTTGCACCATACATTTGTTCAAATTCATACAAAGGTAAATCGGGTAAGATCAATCCATCCACACCTACTGATTTTGCCTTTTTACAAAAAGCCTCTAATCCATATTGTAAAATTGGATTCATATAGCCCATCAAGACCACTGGAATATGAATGGATGAGCGCATCTTTTCCAACTGCTCAAATAATGTATCAATGGTCATACCATTACTCAATGCAATAAGGCTGCTATTTTGAATTACTTCTCCGTCGGCTAGTGGATCACTATAGGGCATGCCTAATTCAATGATATTGGCTCCATTTTTTTGTAAGCTTTCCATCACTTCCATTGTGCTATTCAATTGAGGATAACCTGCAGTGCAATACACATTTAAAACACGCTCATTTTTTTGTTCAAATAATTCCGATAACCTTGACATAAATTTTATTTTAAAGACGCATCATTCAAATGCATCCATATTGATGATTTTATTTCATATCCATTGCTTGCATATAGGTTGCCAGGTCTTTATCTCCTCTTCCACTCAAACAAACAATCACCACATCTGTTGGCTTTAAATTCATTTCGGGTAAAACTGCAAATGCATGCGCTGTTTCTAATGCTGGAATAATCCCTTCTATTTCCGATAAATGAAAAGCCCATTTAAGTGCCGCTTCATCTTTAGCACTCATGAATGTGCCTCTTTTAGATGCGTATAAAAAAGCATGCAATGGCCCAATGCCTGGATAATCTAATCCCGCAGAAATACTATGTGGTTCTACTACCTGTCCATCCTTGGTTTGCATGACAATACTTTTACTACCATGCAAAATTCCAGTGCTACCTAATTGCGTAGTGGCTGCACTCATGCCAGAATGCACTCCATGTCCAGCAGCTTCAACAGCGACTAGCTCCACAGTGGGTTCGTTTAGATAATGATAAAAAGCGCCAGCGGCATTGCTGCCTCCACCTACACAAGCCACCACATGGGTTGGTAATGCTGATCCGGTGACTGCTTCTAATTGCGTGCGCATTTCTGCACTAATCACACTTTGAAAACGAGCAACCATATCTGGATAAGGATGCGGCCCTACCACACTTCCAATAATATAATGGGTAGTATCTGGCTCATTGATCCAAGCACGAATGGCTTCATTAGTGGCATCTTTCAAGGTTTTACTGCCACTTTTAGCAGGTACCACAGTTGCTCCAAGCATTTTCATTCTGGCCACGTTGGGCGCTTGTCGCTCAATATCTTTTTCACCCATATACACCACACATTCCATTCCTTTTAATGCACAAACAGTGGCTGTAGCCACACCATGTTGACCAGCACCAGTTTCTGCAATGATTTTCTTTTTACCCAATCTTTGCGCTAAAATAATTTGCCCAACGGTGTTATTGATTTTATGTGCACCAGTATGACATAGGTCTTCGCGTTTTAAATAAATCTTAGCACCAATTTCTGCACTCAATCTTTCTGCATAAAATAATGGTGTTGGTCGACCTACATAATCCTTCAATAAGGCAGCCACTTCGGCTTTAAAAGCTGGATCATCCATGATCTGCAAATACTGTGTTTTCAATGTCTCTACATTGCTGTAAAGCATTTCTGGAATATACGCTCCGCCATATTGCCCATAATACCCTTCCTCATTTGGCTGCTGATAATTGGTTAATTCATTAAATAAATGCATTGATAAAGATTTTTATTTTTTCTAAATTTTTAACCCCTGGTGTTATTTCAAATTGACTATTGATATCCAAAGCAAGTAATGTTTTGCCCGCTTTCGTTTTTTCCATCACTTGTACTCCTTGTACATCATTGGGACCAATCCCTCCACTTAAAAAAAATGGTTTAGTTATGGTTGATCCTTTGATTAATTCCCAATTAAAATGATGCCCCGTTCCACCATACAAGGCGCTATCTGTATCAAATAAGAAATAATCTACCACTGCTTCATAAGATTCAAAATTGGGTACTGCGGCACCCACTCTAAATACTTTTATTGTTTCTACTTTTTCCCGCACTGCTTCACAATATTCCGGACTTTCATCTCCGTGTAATTGTACTAGATCTAAAGCAGCCGCTTGCGCTATTTCTAGTAATTGTTCCAATGGTTCATTCACAAAGACACCTACTTTTTTAACACCTGTGGGTTTAAAATTAGCTAGATCAGCTAAGCTTAATTTTTCTAACACATAGCGCTTTGAGCTTGGATAAAATATAAAGCCAATATAGTGCACACCCATTGCTTGCAATGCGCTTGCTTGATCTATACTAGTTATGCCACATACTTTAAACTGCATCTTCTTCTGATTTAATGGACCTGACAAATAATTCAAATGCTGATGCAGGATTCGTTTGCTTCATAAAATATTCCCCCATTAAAAATCCATCAAAGCCTTCTTGTTTTAACAACTTAAAAGTCTCCACACTATAAATACCACTTTCGGCAATACTTAAAATATTTTTTGGCAATTGGCTCTTGAGTTGAAGGCTATGTTCGATATTGACTTCGAATGATTTTAAGCTTCTATTATTAATCCCCACAAAATCAACTGCATCAGAAATATGTCCTAGTTCGGCTGCGTCATGAATCTCCAACAATACTTCTAATCCAATACTTTTCGCAAATATCGCTAAGGAATTAGTCAATGCTGGTGTTAGACAAGCAGCAATCAACAAAATCAGGGAAGCGCCGTATGCTTTTGCTTCTAGCAATTGAAACTCATCTATAATAAACTCTTTTCTTAATACTGGTATGGGATTTTTTACAGCTATACTTAAATCATCAATACTTCCTCCAAAAAAATCCTTGTCTGTTAATACCGAAATACCTGCTGCCCCAAATTGTGTGTAAGCATTTGCTACTTCCGCCACTGAAGCAGTCGCATTGATCACGCCTTTGGAGGGTGACTGTCTTTTAAATTCCGCAATGATACCCGTTAAAGATGGATTCAATAAATTCGATTTTAATGAATAGCCTTCACTAGTAAACAATGGCATAGCTTCTAATTGCGCAATGCTCATTTGCCTTTTCCTTTCGGCTACTTCGATTTTTTTTTGATCGACAATTTTAGCTAGGATATTTGTACTCATTTCTGCAAACTGATTAATTGATTTAAACAATTGTTAGCTGCACCAGATTCTAAACTCTTCACAGCAGCCTGAAAAGCAGCTTCATAGTTTTCATATTGCCCTGTTAGCTGAAGCGCCATGGCTGCATTGGATAATACCACTGCATTTTGGGACCAAGTTCCATTACCTTCGATGATTTTTTTAAATATAGCAGCAGCAGCTTCTACCGTATTGCCTCCATATAATTCTTCAGGGAATACTTTACGCTTACCTAACTGATAAGGTGTCATCATATATTCCCCTTTATTGGAAATGATTTTTGTATCAGATGTTAATGAAATTTCATCATACCCATCTAAACTATGAATCAATGTAAATTCTTTTCCTAAAGATTGCATGGCATAATTATAGATTCTTGCCATCTCTAAATTATAGACTCCAATTAATTGATAAGCTGGTTTTGCTGGATTCACAATTGGACCAAGCATATTAAAGAAGGTTCTAAGTCCCATATTTCTTCTAATTGGACCAACTGTTTTGAGTGCAGGATGAAATAAGGGTGCATGTAAAAAACAAATACCCGCTTCCTTTACTTCTTTGGACAATGCTGCTTCGTCATTTTTAAATACATAACCTAGTTGTTCCATTACATTGGATGAACCACTCACACTTGAGGCGCCATAATTACCATGTTTGACTACGGGCTGGCCAGCGCCTGCCACAATAAAACATGCCAATGTGGAAATATTAAAAGTGTCTTTTCCATCGCCACCTGTACCTACTATATCCATTGCATTGTCAATTCCTAAATTCAACGGCACTGCAAGGGATAACAAAGCATCCCTAAATCCCATTAATTCGTCAATGGTAATACTTCGCATTAAAAATACGGTCACAAAGGATGTCACTTCGTGCTCATTGTATGCACCTTGAGCAATCTGAACCAACACTTCCTTAGCAGTGTCTCGACTCAAAGTTTTATGTTCAAATAAATATTGTAATATTTTTTTCATCTAATTATTTTATTAGTTTTTCAACCAGTTGCCAATGATCTTAGCACCCTCAGGTGTTAACACACTTTCTGGATGATATTGCACCCCTTTGACATCATAGCTAGTATGCTCTAGCGACATAATATAACCTTCGACGTCTTTAGAAGTAATTTTTAATTCGGCAGGTAAATCATTTTCGTTCACCACCCAACTATGGTACCTTCCTACGTTAAAAGTTTTTGGAAGCCCTTCAAATAAAATTGAATCTCCAATTAGTTCAACAGGGGTTGCTATGCCATGATACACTTTTGAAAGATTGGTTAAACTTCCGCCAAATGCTTCTGCAATGGCTTGCTGTCCTAAGCAAACACCTAAAATAGATTTAGTGGACGCGTATTGCTGAATTAGAGGAATGAGCAAACCCGATTCAGATGGGATGCCTGGGCCTGGTGATAATAAAATTTTATCATAGGCCTTGACATCTTCCAAAGGAATTTCATCATTTCTAAATACATCCACCAAAGCATCCGACTGCTCCTTGATCATTTGAACCAAGTTGTAGGTGAAGGAATCGTAATTGTCAAATACTAATATTTTCATTGGATCTATTTTAAATTTTTTCAGCCAATACAATAGCCATTTTTAGTGCGTTCAATTTATTATTCACTTCTTGTAATTCACTTTCTGGATCGCTAGCCGCAACCACACCGGCACCTGCTTGATAGGTCAATGTATTTTGCCTGCTCAAGAAAGTACGAATCATGATCGCTTGATTGCAACTGCCATTAAGGCCTACAAAACCTATGCAGCCTCCATAGTAAGACCTTTTAGTGGGTTCAATACCATCTATCAATTGCATTGCTTTAAATTTTGGTGCACCACTCAATGTGCCTGCAGGAAAAGTTTTTGCAATTAAATGAAATGGATTGGCGGCTTTAGACACTTTGCCTTCTACCTCACTCACCAAATGAATCACATGACTATAATAATGTACTTGTCGAAAATGTTTCACACGCACTTCGGTACAAACCCTACTTAAATCGTTTCTAGCTAAATCAACCAACATCACATGTTCTGCATTCTCTTTTGGATCATCCAATAAAGCTTTTGTTCTTTCTGCATCTACAGCTTCGTCACCAGATCTTTTAAATGTACCAGCAATAGGATGTACCACCGCTTTTCCTTCTTTGATAATGATTTGTGCTTCTGGCGAAGAACCCATTAATTTATAATCCCCATAATCAAAAAAGAATAAATAAGGAGAAGGATTGATACTTCTTAAAGTTCTATAAACATTGAACTCATCTCCAGCAAATTCTTGTTGAAACCTTCTACTCAACACAATCTGAAACACATCTCCACGCATACAATGTTGAATCCCTTTTTGTACAGCAACTCGATAAGCTTCATCGGTATAATTAGAGGTTTCAGCCCCCACAATATTAAATGGATATTGAGGCACATCTTTATGTTGAATGCAAGATATCAATGCGTCTAATTCAGAGTCGATACCCTCTATTTTATTTTCACAGATATATAACTCGTCTTTAAAATGATTGAATGCAATCACGTATTGGTACAAACGATAACGCATCAATGGAATGTCTGGCGTCCCTGCTTTAAATGCAATGGTATCAAAAAATGGTATGGCGTCATACGTGGTGTATCCATATAAGCCCTGCGCAAAAGCGGTTTCTTTTTGAGTGGATGCTTGCATCTCAAAATGTTGCATATAGGACCAAATTCGATCAGGCGCATCCTGCACATTTTTAATGACTTCTTTTTGAGGCTCTTGCTTTGGGTATTTATATTCTATTTCATTCAAGCTAGATATTTCAATCCCCCCAATCGCATTCACACCAATAAAGGAATAACTATTTTCAGCGGCATGCGAGTCCGTACTTTCTAATAATATGGTATCTCTGAATCGATCTCTCAATCGAAGATAGATGCCAACAGGTGTAAATGTATCGGCTAACATTGTAGTCACCTCTGTTTGTATTAATATTTTTTTCATCTTAGTAGCTTAGTTAAATCATTCGTTAAAAAAACAAACCCCGACAGATCCTGTCGGGGTTGATGTATAGCTTGACAATTACGGTCACGACCTTACAATACCCCAACGGAGTTTGTATGCCACCACCAAAAATTGTTTATTGTTTTCATTAGAATGCAAATTTAGGGCATTCGGAATTTTAAACCAAAAAAACCTCAGAGAAAGGGCTAT
>Ga0304730_1002825_pt1 | contig 12067 bp, 9 predicted proteins | sample M_130628_MF_Meta_FD_190474 | JGI IMG/M metagenome (GOLD analysis project Ga0304730, IMG submission 190474) | Freshwater microbial communities from Lake Montjoie, Canada to study carbon cycling - M_130628_MF_MetaG (v2) (version 2) | ecosystem: Environmental > Aquatic > Freshwater > Lake | place...
ATTTACCGTACTAGCCGGCACATATACATACACTGTTACAGATTCCGTTGGGTCATCAAAATCAGTTACATTAACCATTACACAACCAACTGCACTTACGCTAAGTGCTACCTCAGGAAGAATTATAGAATTTGGAGGAAGTACAAATATTACTTGTACAGCAAGTGGAGGAAAAGGCACCTACACCTACAAGTTAGATGCAGGTGTATACCAAACTTCAAATGTATTTTCATCGGTATTGGCTGGAGCACATATGGTTTATGTAAAAGATTCCAACACTTGTGTAACGAGCCAATCGATTACCTTATCGCAACCATCCGCAGCATTGGTAATGACAGCAACACCAACATTGATTGCGTGTAATGGAGATAGTTCTTATGTAACGGTAACGGCTACTGGTGGCACAGCTCCGTACACAGGCACCGGAAGATTTACAAGAGCTGCGGGCACACATACATTCACCATAACAGATTCGAATGGGGTAGTTCGTAGTTCAACCATAACCATAACACAACCAGTTGCTATTGTTGCAACCGTTTCGTCAGGATTTATTTCTGTTGCAGGCGGAACAACAAGTATAACAGTGTCTGGTGTAAGTGGCGGAACCGCACCATATACATATTCATTGAATGGAGGTGCTTCTCAAACAACTACAGTTTTTTCAAATGTCCCTGCTGGAACACATAGTGTTGTTATCCTGGATGCTAAAGGTTGTAGAATTACAAAAACAATTGTTGTTGTTCCTCCTGTTCAAATTACATACACCTTTACAAATGGTTGTAATAATACATGGAATGGTACAATTACCACCGGAGCTAACTTCGGAACGCCGCCTTATTTGTATCAAATTGATAATTATGGCTATAGCACCAGAAATTCATTTGTAACCTTAGGGCCTGCTACATATCGTATTTATGCAAAGGATGCAAATGGAGTAATATCAAGCGCAAGTGTAACTATTGTTGTTACCTCTGCTGCCTGTATAAAATCAGCTAATCAAACTGAGCAAGACTCAACAATACTAAAAAGTGAAACTAAGTTGCAGCTATTTTCGATTTATCCGAATCCAGCACATGATGAGTTTAATATTAAAATAAGTGGCTTATTTAATCCTTCTAATTACACATTATACAATTCAAATGGCCAAAAGGTTTTATCCGAATCAATAGCCAATAAAAAGGAATTTAGTTTTGGAAAGTCTTTAGAACCTGGGATTTACTACATCAGATTTACGGAAGGAAAAAAAATAATGTCTCATAAAATCATTAAAATCAAATAAGATTTGTGGTGCTATTTTGTTCTTTCTGCTGAATGAAATTTAATTCATCAGTAGGTTTTTTTAATGTAAATAACCACCATAAGTTTATTCTCAAACAAATATTATAAACAATAATTGGTACTAAAACACCAGATGCTAATACTGTAAGCGCAATTAGTGAAGGATTTGTCATTCCCAATTTCATGTAAAGTTGTCTTGATATTGACATCACAATAATTTGCAAGCAATAAATATGTACTGAATTATAACCTACTACTCGAAGGAATTTCAAACTATTTGATTTTTTTAAACTGAATGATACGGCAATTGACAAAGAACAACCTACTAATGCGACAAGAAGGAAAAACAAAGGCATTTTATTTTCAACAAAATAGTTGTTGCCTTTATTCATGTTTATTTCTGTAAAAAAATATTGAATGGTTATAAATGAAACCAGCAATGGTAAAATCGTTTTCCAAGAGGTGAAAAATTTTGTGGCTCTTTCATCCATGATCAATTTTGCAACGGCATCTCCAATAGCAAAAAACAAGTAGTATTTGAAAATGTCGTTTAGAAACCCAATGTTGATTTCGTATGCGTTGTCGATTGCACAAAGTGTATATAAAATGGAACCGAAAATGAATTGTTGTAAAACGTTGAATTTTAATTTCACTTTGAGGAATGCATAAATAATACCAACGAAAAATAACGCATTTAAATACCAGAATTGTCCTGTAGATCTTGGGTCTGTAATTAAATAAACATAACTCATTAATCCAACATCACCTTTTGAATTGGTATAAGAAGAGAATAATAATTGTAATGAAATTTGAATAATACCCCAAACCAGCATTGGATAAAGAATACTTTGAACACGATTTTTAAGGTAAGGGTTAAGTCCTCTTTTTTGCATGCTTTGAGATATAAACATACCTGAGGCTATAAAAAAAAGCGGCATTCTAAAGCCAAAGAAAAACACGTTTATATACTCAAGCCATGGATGTGATTTTAAATCCAATCCTGCTTTTTCCATTCCTTCAAAACAATGTCTATAGGTTACAAGAATGATGCTTATTCCACGGTCGTAATCAATCCAGCCATGGCGCTTATTGCTTAATATAAACTTCGAATTGAATAAATTCATTTAAATGTAGTTGGGGTTTGTAAGTAATTTTGTTCTTTTGTCGGGTAGATTTTTACTTTTTATTTTTTAATTTTCACGTTGTTTAATACGCTTGTTTATCTCCTTTGCTTATGGTATAAACCGTAAGAAACAGTATTTTTATATCCAACCAAATGTTCCAATTTTCGAGGTACCATAAATCATTTTTAACCCTAAGTTTTATTTGTTTCGGCTCGGTGATTTCTCCCCTTAAACCATTGATTTGAGCCCATCCTGTAATGCCTGGCTTTAAAAAATGTCTAATCATGTATTGGTCTACAATTTGAGAATAATCATCGGTATGCTTTACCATGTGCGGACGAGGGCCCACCAAACTCATTTCTCCTTTTAATACATTTATAAATTGTGGAAATTCATCCAAGCTGGTTTTACGTAGTATCTTTCCAATTTTTGTGATGCGATTGTCATTTTTTGTGGCTTGTTTTAAATTGGCATCATTGTTAGGACGCATGCTTCTAAATTTCAAACAATTAAACGACTGGTTGTTTTTACCTGTTCTTTGTTGTTTGAAAAATATAGGGCCTCTTGATTCAATCAAAATAAGTAATCCTATAATAGGAATAAGCCAAGATAAAATAAAAATGATTACACATAAGCTAATTACAACATCTAGAAATCTCTTCTTTAAACGGTTTCCAACATCTTCTAATGGTTCGCTCCGTAATGATAATACAGGAAGATCGCGAACATAATCTACCACAACTGGCTTGCTAAAAAAATAGGCTAAATTAGGAACAACTTTAAATCGGATGCATTCGTTTTCTGATTGATGCATCATCTCATAAATAAATTCATTTTGTTCAGGCGTAATAGTCGAATAAATTTCTTGCACATCATAATCTTTAGCTAACTTAATTAAATTTTTTATTTCACCTAAAATTGGATAATGTGTCAATTCTTTTATGTTCTTTTCATCTTCAACAAAACCGATTAATTGTGTGTTTATCGATTCTTCTTCAAAATATGAAGCCAATTTTAATGATATGGTATTATATCCTAAAATAATTACTTTCTTTACTAAAAAATCTTTTGATTTAAAGTAATTTCTTATCCCAACATATAAAAATCGATTGATTAAAATGGCAATTCCAAAAAAACTTAACAGCAACAAAATAAAAAATCTGGAAACATTTAAGTCTCTTGAAAAAAATAAATAAAAGAAGTTCATAATTATCCATAATAAATATACCTGAACGGTTCTTTTTGTAAAAGTTTCAAATTGGAGTATAATTTTTTCTGTATAAACACCGGAGAAAAATGAAAAAATAATCCAAAATGATATTGTTGTTAACCAAAATGAAAAGTAAGTTGATGTGTAAGACATATCAATACTTTCTTTGAATATTAGCTTGGGTAAAAAGAAGCATATATTCAACATGAATAAATCCATGAAAATCAAACTGGCTTGTAAATATCTTTTGAATTGTTTGTTCATGTGTAAATGATTAAGTCAAAATTCAAAATTAAAAAAGGATTACACTTTATTTGATCAAAGTGATTGATTCCTTTTTTTTTATTTTTTACTTTTAAATTGGTCAACTTTTTTAAAATAAAAAAAAATTGAATGATAATGCTACAAATAATTTGCAATTAAAATCTCCACAATTCTTTCGGATGTTTTCCCATCCCACAATGGAGGTATTGTACCTTTTTTCCAATTGTTATCCATGATTTTTAATAAACTCGTTTTTAATTTTTCAAGATCATCACCAATTAATTCATTGGTGCCCATTGTAATGGTTTCTGGTCTTTCTGTTGAATTGCGCATGGTTAAGCAGGGTACATGTAAAACAGTTGCTTCTTCAGTTATGCCACCAGAATCAGTAATGATTCCTTTTGCATGTTTAACCAAATAAATAAACTCGAGGTAGCCTTGTGGTTCAATCATGATTAAATTTTCATAATCTAGCTGTATGTTTTTTAAAATTTGTTTGGTTCGTGGATGCACCGGGAATATAACAGGGAAGGGTAGGGTAGATTTCATGATGGCATCTAAAATCGATTTCAAGTTTTCAGCATCATCAACATTTGATGGTCTATGTAATGTAAGCAGAAAATACTTTTCATGGTCAATTGAAGCGGTTTCAAAAAACGAAGGCTTTCGAAGTTTATCTAAATTGCTGATTAGCGTATCAATCATCGTGTTGCCTACAAAATGCACATTTGCTGGATTGATTTGCTGATCGATTAATGTTTTTTGAGCGGTTTCGCTAGTGGTAAAAAAATGGTCACAAATAGAATCTGTTACCATTCTATTGATTTCTTCTGGCATGGTCATATCGCCAGATCTGATTCCAGCCTCAACATGAACTACATCGATGCATAATTTTTTTGCTGTTATGGTACAAGCCATTGTAGACGTTACATCGCCTACAACCAATACCACATCAGGTTTATTTGCAATCAATTCTTTTTCAAATTTCACCATAATGGCTGCAGTTTGTTCGGCTTGAGTACCTCCTCCGCATTCAAGATTTACATCCGGAGCGGGAATGCCCAATTGCTCAAAAAAACCGCCACTCATTGCATTGTCATAATGTTGACCAGTATGCACCAATCTAAAATGAATGTCTACGCCATTTTTATGTGCAGCTTGTATCGCTTTAATTATTGGCGAAATCTTCATGAAATTTGGCCTGGCTCCAGCAATTAGTGTTATGTTCATGTGTTATTGTGGTTTTATTTTGGTCACATGTTATACCCTGAAAACTCATCCTCGGTTGGTAAGAGGCTTTCTCTCATAGGTATTTCATGAATAATTTACTTAAAGTTTTTCATTAACTTTTAATCCGTTTCTTTTTATTATAAATGCCGGCACGCCTACAACAACACAATTTTCAGGAACATTTTTAACCACAACAGCATTGGCACCAACTACAGAACCCGATCCTATAACAACACCTCCAATTACTTTTGCCCCGGCGTTTATCGTAACATTATCTTCTATTATTGGGCAATCATCTTTGTTGGAAAAACCTACGGTAACCTGTTGATTAATCCAGCAGTTTTTGCCAATTGATTCTGCTGCTATAACCGTTGCAAATCCATGCTGAATAAATAAGCCTGCTCCAATTTTAGACGTAGATAAATAAAGGGTAGACATTTTTCCACAATAAATATTTAATAAATTAGACATTGCGCCAATTCTGTAATAAAATAAATTTCTAAATTCAGGATAAAAACATAAATGAAAAATAAATCCAGATAAGAAACCAGAATTAGGAATATACACTCCATTCCACCTTAATACATCTGCTTTTATAATTGCTTTCTTATAACTTGTTTGAAACAAATAAAAAAGCAGATGTGGTGTACAAATAATGAAATAAAAAAACAGCTTTATTTTCTTCAAGAAAGATAACTGACTTATTCTCATATTTTGAAATTATTTTTCTCATCAAATTCATGAATCAAAGAAATGGTTTGCGCAATGTTTTGTTTTGATGATGCCCCAAATAAAATAGAAGAAACATTGGGTAAGTTACATACATATTCCAACGCATCTTTGGCTGGTATTGCCCCACCTCCAAGTACTTGCATGGCAATTGCCCTAACTTGTTTTTCACGAAGTGTTTTTTCGTAAATCTCCATACCACCCGACATTCTAAATCCGGCTTTATTTATTGAAGAACAAATAATTGGATTTTGAATGCCAACACTTTCCAACATAGCCAATAATTTGGGCATATTCATCGTGATAAATCCTGGCTCTACATTGTATTTTTTAATGACATAATCATGATATGCTTTTAAAATATCTTTCATGCCAAGACCCAATAATAAATCCGTAACTACATTTTGCAGAAAAATGACCGGTGTGTTTATTTTTTTAAACATTTTCATTTCCGCATCCACCATCAATTCCATAATAGAAATATAGTCTTTAGACATCACGGCCAATCCGCCTTTAAACATGGTTCCGAAAAAATTACCGGGAACATATTGTTGAATGGTGCCCACAATGCCTAATTCAGTAACCGCATTCGCATATTTATGTGCGTAAGGCATACATGGAAAGATTGAAAAGTTCTTATACTTTTCTGGATCTTGTCTGACCATTTCACAGATGTTAATAATCCTATCATGTGTAGTACACATAAACGTTTCCGTGCCTAAGCCACGAGCAATGTCTATGGTGTCTAAAATGGTTTTGTCTTCTTTAAATTTTATTGATTGCGCCCTCGATTTCTCGTCTGATATATGATTAACCGCAAAAAATTGATTGTCGCCAAATAATATTCTTTCCATTATGCGTTGTTTTTTTTGTTTTTAATCAAGCTGATTACTTTATCTGTTTTTGCAGCTGATTCAAATGTGTTTTTATTGTTTGGAACTTCGCCTTTTATGGCTTTAATAAAATAATCTATTTGCGCTGAATACTCTTCTCCACGTAAATAAAAATCTACTTGTTCAGTCAAGTCTGTTACATATTTTACATTCCATCCTTTTGAATATCCAGTTGGGCATTTCGCAGATTTGAAATAAACCCTCAATTCTGAAGCATCAGAAATGATTTTTCCCTCAGACCCGATAACGGTTATAGAGGTAGACATTTTTCTGTACGTTTCTTCGCTCCAATTTACAGATAACACGCCTGAAATATTAGTTTCTGTTTCTAATAAAGCATACACGGCATCTTCAACTTTGTTGGAATAAATTGGCTTTAGTAAACTGCCATGAACGGTATTTATTGGAGCTACGATATGATTCAATAAATCAATAACGTGTGAAGCATAATCCATTAAGCAACCGCCACCTTCTTCAGGATCGGAACGCCAGGTATCTTGTTTCTTTTTCAACACCACTGGACCGTAAGCTTCTCCCAAAAAATGCTGAATATTGCCAATGTGACCACCAGAAACAATGCGCTTCACTTCCTCAAAAGTGCCAATGAATTTATTGTGATAACCAACTTGGTTGATTAGCTTTTTTTCCTTTGCAATTGCCGATAGTTTTTCACTTTGTTCAACCTTCAAACAAAAAGGTTTTTCTACAAACAAGTGAATATTTCGGTTTAATAATTCTTCTACAAAATCGGCATGGAATTTTGTAGGAATCGCTACAAAAACTGCATCGGGCTTTACGGCATCCAGCATTTTTTTATAGTCTGTAAATGTTTTAAAACCTGAGTATTTCTCTAATACATCGTTTACCATTTTAGACGTATCTGCAACACCCACAATTTCAACATCGGGATGTGCGCCTAAAATAGAAAGATGAGAAATACCCATTTTTCCGGCACCAATTAGGGCTACTTTTATCATTTTGATTTAAATTTTATTATTTCTGTTTTAAATAATTGAAATGCTTTTTTTCCTTTTTCCATTAATTCAATAGATGGTGATTGTTGATTTATTTCATTTAAAAATAATTCAATTTTTTCTACTGTAAGATTGGGTTCGTGTTTCATTAATTTTTTTTCAAGTAAATATCCATCTACATCTAATAATTCATCTTGATAAACGGAAATGGTCGGGATGCCTAAAATCGCCAATTCCCTTGTCATAGAACCACCAGCTCCAATAAAAATGGTACAATCTTTTGCAATACTTTCAAAATCGATTGGCTTCTCAGGCACGTTCACTTTGTCAAATTTATCTTGTTTGTAATGCATATACTGTTGATTATCCCTCGTAAGAACGTATATTTTATATTTATGTTGTAAGGAAATCAAAATTTCATCTAAAAAGTTTTCTTTGCCTTTATAATATTGAGCTGTTTGAGGTTCGGGACGAATGAAAATTTTAATGCTTTTATCTGTATTTTCTTTTCTTTTTTGTTGAATGCGTTCTCCTTTGCTCCACAAATAAATGCCTTCTTTTACACCAGGATATTGCGTTATTTTTTTTGCAGATACGCCCAATTTGGCAATTTTTTCAACGGCTAAATTTTCGGGAATCAATATTGTACTCGCAAAAATAAATGCAGGTTTGTTGCCCATAGCATGTTCATTGTCATTTGTATAAATGGATGGAATGCCCAACAATTTGGCCACTATTGGCGAATGGAACGAGCTTTGAGAAATGGCTAAATCTGGTTTCAACGGAGCGAGAAATTTTCTCAATTGAAGTACGCGAATAGGGTAACCGAATATTTTCTTGTAGATATTTTTACCATAATGTTCTCCAATTACCGTATGTTTTAATCCGCGTTGATCGAGCAACTGCACCGTATTGGCTAATGGCCTCGAAGTGATAATGATTTCATGTCCATCTGATTCAAGTTCCCTAATCAGGTCGTGAAACATGTTAATATGCGGAGAGTTGGATAAGTCGAACCAGATTTTCATTGTACAGGGTTTATTTTTTTGGGGTTTGTTTGAGTTTTAATTTTTGAAACTTATAAAGCTTCCTATTTTTTATTCATTCGATTCTTTGGGGAAATAATTTAAATAAACGGTAAGCGATAAAAACATCCAAGCCTGCGACCAGCGCATGTAGGGGATTTTAGAAGTGATGTATTTATTTATTTGGTAATAAAAATACCCTTTTTTCGACTGCATCTCATCTATGGTTCTAATTAATACACTATCTAATAATGCTTTGTGCTCATTTAGTTTATTTAATTTTTCTAAGGTTATTACCAGTTGAGACGGAGCATGAATATCAATAGGGTAAATGCTAATGTTGTAATACTTTGCAATTCCATTTTCTGTAAAAAAGGTATTTATGTAATATTCAAAACCTGACGACAATTGTTTGGTATAAGAGTCATCTTCAGTAAATTTCATGTAATCAGCTATGCATTCTAAATTGTAACCGGTGTGAAAATTGTCGATCCATTGATGGAAGGGTAGTGCGCCATAACTCCATGAACCATCTGGTTTTTGACAATTACAACAGTAATTCATTACAGATTTAGCCGCATCTAAAAGCATTTTTTCTTTCGTATAAAAATATACCCTGGCCAATAAACGTGCGCCAAGTAAAGATGCATTATAAACCACGCTTTTATCAATAGGCGAATATGAAAATGCAAATGAATTTTCGTTTTCAATAGTGCGGTTCAAATCATTTAGAATGAAAGCACAAGTTGATCTTGCTGATTGTAATAGCTTTTCATCTTTGGTGATTTCATAAGCATCTAACAAAGCATTTGCAATAAAAGTAGAGGCTACAATTGTAGGTGTAAATTTAGGTTGAAAAAATGCCCTCGATTCCCAATCAAAATTATATCCCCAACAATCACCCGAAAATCCTTTTGATTTGTATGATTCTATTTTCTCAATGAAAAAATGAATTTGCTTTAAATCAGAAGGCTTCTTGTTTTGCTTATATAAAATGCAATATGCTGATAAAAATAATCCAAGTGCTTTTGGGTTGTATTCATGTTTTATCCCCACAAATTTTCTCAAATTAATGGGAGATCGTTTAAAAAATTGAATCCAAATCAACCGAATAAATCGGCTTTTTGATGCAAATGGTATGGCATTAAATAGTTTGCTGTTTAATCCATCGTACGGGTCGTACCCTTTAAAAGCATTGTCTTCACAGTATTTTTTAAGCACTGAAAAAGAATGCTGTATTTTATCTTCCTTCATTATAAACTTCATTTATTAAGGTTGAATAAAATTGTTCAATTTCTACAGGTGCTTTATGGGTTAGGTTGTTGGTATTTTTTTGTTGTTTTATAAGCAATTTCATTTGTTCAAATAAATCCGCCGCATTTCTCGTTTTAAATAGCTTTGTTCCTTCTGGTCTTTGCACCACATCAGAAGCCAAAACGATTTTATTGAGATAAAGACCTTCTCGTATGGTTAATGAATCGCCATCTGTATTCGTTGGTCTAATTACCATATCTGATTGTTCTATCAATTTTACAAAAGAGGCCTTTTCATGTATCAACAAAAAGCTCGATTTTATCTGGTATTGTTGAATTAAATGTTGCGCTTTTTGAAATCTGTCTTCACCAGTGTCTAATGAAGATACAATATAAATTAAATCAACTTGTATACCAGCATCTACAAGTTTTTTTGTGGCTTCAACCGTAATGTCCAAACCATATAAATCCTCTCCATTATAACTATCCAAACGAGAGGCGTTTGCACAAATAATCGTTTTGTTTTGTTTTCTCGACTCAATCAGCCTCGATTCAATTAGGTTTGATAAATTAGGCTCTTCACTTAATATCGGTGGCAAAAAAGCATTCTTAATAACAATCTTCTTTTCATTTAAATTTAATTTCTGACGAATTTCTGGGTTTACTAAAATGATTTTATTGGCCAGGTTGAAAATCATTTGATCATACAAACGAAATAAAAAAGAACGCTTCTTGCCATAACCATGAATCGTAATTATTACTTTTTTTCCAAATATTTTTCCTGCTAAAATGTGCAGTTTTTTAAACAACCTATTGCCACTATGAATAAAAAGTAATTCCGCATTGCGGATTTTTTTTAAATATTCAAACAGATTCAAGCTTTTTATATTGAAATACAATTTATTCTTCGATGATGATTCATCTATAAAATCAAGGTTGAATTCGTGTTTTAACAAATGCTGTAAACGTTGCAAATGAATGCTGATACCACCTGCAGGAGGTGGCATAGGGCCAGTGATCAAAACGTTTATTTTTGTATTCATTTATTAGAAAAAGTTATGCAGGCTTCTGTTTAATAATTAATCTATATTTCTGATTGGGATGAATGGTTAAATCTGATTTTGTGCAATAAACAAATTTTAATTCCATTTCTGTCCCAACCATTCGAACCCAGTTTGCCCTTAATTGATCTTCATCTGCTTTAGAAAAAGATGGTGTAACCACTATTTTAATTTCGATAGGATCTTGAACATTGTATTGATGAACCTGAGCCATTTCAAGATTTTTTACGCCTTTAAATGAATGATCTATACAACCTACTTGACTTCCATCTTTTAAAATTACATTTTCACTTGCACGACCTGCAATGTTTATGATTTTTGGTGCAATTTGATTTTGTAAAAAATCAGTTGATGCCACTGTAATTCGATCATCAACTTCGTATCGAATTATAGGGAATGATTTGTTTATCAAATTTGTAGTGATAACTTCCGTTTCTCTAAATTCATTTACGGAATATACGGGCATTGGGTAATACTCCATTTTTGCATTTTGTGCCAACAGAATTGAACGTTCTGCATTTCCATACCAATCAAATATTCTTGTGTTTAAGAAGGGTTCTATTTTTTCTCTTTGCCAACTCAATAAAGTTTCAGACGAGGTGAATGAAACAGGGATGTCAAGTTTTAATCCTTTATTTTCTAATTCAATGCAAAATTTGTGCAAATAACTGGGGAAAGCTTCTACAGCAACCGGTTTGAATTTCTGTATCAAATCGTAATACATTTCAATGGTCGATTCATTGATATTAGGACTTGAAATGTATAAAATATTAGCCGGTTTAAAATATTCATGAGTTACCGATTTACCCAACATACCCCTAATCGATAATAATGGCTGTCCAAAATTGAATCCATGCATTTTTCTATAATGACGTATGTATGCTTGCTCAGTTGCAATATCAAAAGGAGTTCTGTATAAAGTCATTGGCGAACCAGATGTGCCACTGGTTAATCCGGTTACTTTTAAAAAGTTGAAACTAGTGTAAATATTATCAATTTCATGCTTTATTAAATTCTTATTTATAA
>Ga0304730_1002826_pt1 | contig 12063 bp, 11 predicted proteins | sample M_130628_MF_Meta_FD_190474 | JGI IMG/M metagenome (GOLD analysis project Ga0304730, IMG submission 190474) | Freshwater microbial communities from Lake Montjoie, Canada to study carbon cycling - M_130628_MF_MetaG (v2) (version 2) | ecosystem: Environmental > Aquatic > Freshwater > Lake | place...
AAATAGTTCGTGAAGCTTATGAAGCTTCTGTTGCGGTGCTAAATGCTAGGGGTACGTATCTTCCCAACGCCGACTCGTTAAGTTTAAATCGTGAGCTTGGTGGTAACAATCAAAACACGTTTTTGCATGAAGTATTGCACGCCGCTACTCATTGGGCACTTGACCCCTTAAATTATGGTAAGTTGTCGGCGGAGCAAAAACAAGCTGTACAAGAGTTAGAGCGTACTTACAAGATTGCTAAAGAACTATATGGCACAGGTAACGAGATTAGTTCTATAGACGAGTTTGTGGTTGAGGCGTTTACTAACCCAGAGTTTCAAAGTTTCTTAAAAGGCATTCCAATGCCAAACCAAAAGAAAACTCTGTGGGATAAGTTTTCTGACTTTATTAAAGACATGTTTGGTATGGGCAACGTATTGGGGTATACCCTAGCTAATGCTAATACCTTGTTGCAAGCTGCACCGAACCTATCTCCTGAGGCTAAAGCTTTGAACCAACAAGGCAAGCTTGGTGGGTTATTAATAAACGACACATTTAAAGCAGCGCCAAAATCTCGCTCTCTTATTAATAGAATGTTTAGTGGCAGGCCTACTTGGGATAGCGCTAAGGGCAACATGCCTATTTATTTAGAAAGCGTAAAAGACTCTACTCGTAAGTATTTACTAGGGTTATTTTCGCCTAGACAATTAGCTAGTATGGTAGGTCGTCAGATTCCCGCATTTAATAGATTTGTAGATTTACAAGAAGCTATGGGGTTTGAGCGTATTAAAGCGCTTCAAGTAGTAGAGGACATTGCTGCACCTTGGACTAAATTTCAAGATAAAGAACCACAAAAAGCCGAGTTAACTAATAAGTTAATGCTTTCTTCCACGCTTGTTGGCCTTGACCCAGACCCAGACCCAAAACTACAAGCAGAATATTTAGCTAGGGCTCGTAGAGTTAAATTAAGAGAGCTTATAAGAGGCGGTCTTAGCAAAGCGGAGGCGTTAAACAGCCCTGAGTATAAAAATATTACTTCTGTTTCTATTAAGTCTAACGTAAAAGCACAAGACCAGATAGATTTAGCCCGTGCTTGGAACAGTATTGGCCCAGAAGGTCAAAGAATTTATCGTCAAGTAAGAGATTTTTATAAGACCCAATTAAATCGGCAAGTAAGAAGCATCCAAGAAAAAATAGAAAAAAACTTGTTAGCCAAAGGTTATTCTTTAAATGAAATACATACTTCAGATGACCTAGGCTATAAACGTGTGGCCGAAAAGTTTGAAGATAACATGATAGAACCTTACTTCCCATTTAAACGCTTTGGTGATTTTTGGCTACAAATTGGTAAAGGCAAGTCTAAAGAATTTTATACCTTTGAATCCGCAACAGAACGTAATATGCAAGCAGAACAGCTTATTGCTGAGGCTAAAAAACTAGATGCTAATGTTTACGTAGATTCTGGAAATTCTATTGGTGAAATGATGGAGAGAAATATTAAAGACTTTGGCTTTTTACAAGAGCTTAAAGATTTAATGCACGATAGTATTGGAAAAACAGATGCAGAAACAATAAAAAATATAGATGATGCATTAGAACAAGTATTTCTTGAACTTTTACCAGAACAAAGCGTTCGTAGAATGTTTATTCACCGTGAAGGTGTGCAGGGTATGAGTCAAGATATGATACGGGTATTCCATAGTACTGGCTCAAGGCTCGCATATCAGCAAACAAGGCTTAAATACACCGACCCTTTAGCTACAGAAGTTCGTGCCGCCGAAGCTAGACTTGATGGTATGGACCCAGAAGAAAAGAAAAAATATAGAGACTACGTAAACGAATTAAAAACACATTTTAATTCCACATTAAACCCGCCAGATACCGGTTGGTTGGCTGCTGGGTTGTCTAATTTATCTTTTATTTGGTACATGACTGCTCCCGCTTCTGCGATAGTTAATGCGCTTGGCATACCTGCTGTGGCTATACCTGTAGTTGGTGCAAGATATGGCATGGCAAAAACAACGAAAGCAATGACCTCATTTGCTAAAAAGTTTTCTTCTACAGGGTTTAAGGATAAAAATGGCGAGCGAGCATTCCCTTCGTTTGCAAATAAACTAGAACTACTTACAGAAGTACAAAGAAAAGCTTATGCTGAAATGGCTCCTTTGTTTGATATTACTTTTACGCATGACGTAATGGGTAAAGCAGATACCCCATCCGATTTATATACCGGTCGGTGGAGAAAAATCATGAACGTTTTAGGGGCAGCTTTCCACGGCGCCGAGAAGTTTAACCGTGAAGTTGTTGGTATGGCTTCGTTTGATTTAGCTTATGAAAGAGCAAAAAGCAAAGGGCTTACCAGCGAAAAAGCATTTGACCGTGCAGTTATAGAGGCTAAAGAACTTACATATAAGTCTATGTTTGACTATTCCACTGCTAATAAACCTAGGTATTTACAATCTGCTGCGGCAAAAGTGGTTTTTCAATTTAAACAATTTCCACAAAACATGAGCTTTTTATTAGCATATAGCGCTCTAGACGGTTTTTCTTCGGAATTTGACCCAACAACTGAAAAAGGTAAAAAAGCACGTCATGATGCAGGGCAGCAAATAAATGCTAATAGACTTATGGATGGTCAAGAAAACTTAGACGGTAAAGATTTAGAAGCAGCTATAAACGAGTACGTTAAAGAATTTAAAGCCGAGGGTAAAAATCGCCTTTTTGGTACGCTTGGCATGACTTTTCTTTTTGCTGGAGCTACGGGTTTACCCGGATGGGCTGCATTCTCTGCGATGATGGAGATATTGCATTACTTATTTGCTGATGAAGATGAAGAAGACGCACCGTTTGACTTTGATAATTGGTTTAAAAACTGGACAGCAGATACTTTTGGTGGGTTTGTTGGCGATTCTATTTCCCGTGGTGTGGCTTCGCAAGCAACCGGTATAGACGTTGCTGACCGCATGAGCTTAAATGGTATGTGGTTTAGAGACCAAAAATCGCAGCCTGATATGGAGAGTGCGGCCCAAGCTTATTTAGTTAGCCTTGGCGGTCCTGCTATAGGATTAGGAGTTAGCGCATTTGATGCTTTAGACAAGCTTAATCAAGGTTATTATGGACGAGCTTTAGAAACAATACTTCCAGCATGGCCTAAAGCAGCTTTAAAAGCTAATAGACTTGCTACTGAGGGTGCATTAACTATGTCTGGAGATGAGCTTATACCCGACTTTAGCGCCACAGAACTTGCTGCCCAGGCAATTGGCTTCCAACCAGAACGCCTTGCGCAAAAACAAAAAGCTAATATCGAAGAAAAAAATATGGAACAAGAAGTTGTTAAAAAACACGATATGTTGCTAGACGCCATGTTCCTTGCAATAGATACACAAAACGATGGTTTACATGACCGTACCATAGATAAAATACAGCGGTTTAATACAAGTAATCCGGGTGTAGCTATTACAGGTGAGAAGATTAACGACTCAATTAAACGTCGGTATAAACTTCGTGCGGAAGCAGTGGGAACTGGTGGCGTTAAAATTAATAAAAAGCTAAGAGGGCAGCTGGGTGATGCCAACGCTTACGGTAACGTAGATTAAAAAAGTCCCGCCGAAGCGGGACCGAAAGAACACTCGAAAGGAGTAGCTATAAGCTACCCTTGAATAATACTATTTAATACGCCATACACGCAACCCGTATACTCCTTTGTTTACAGCAGCACGGGTTCTAATCTTATAACGTAGCCTTTTTGTAACCGTAGTAACCTCAGCCAGCGCAGCAGCCGTATCCAAACAAGGGATAAAAATGCTAGCGCCGACTATAAACTTAGCCCAATTAACTCTGAAGCTCAGCCCGTGGATCAACATCTGGTACGTTCTTAGCAGCTTCTATAAAGGTCTCAGCGTCAAGGAAGTTACCCTTGCTTAGGTCAAACTTATAAGCATCGACCGGCGAGGAAGGGATTTTAGTGCCCTTAGAGAGGCGTTTTTTAATCTGAGCCAAGTATATGCCGTCGGCTTCTAAACCCTTCAGAACCTCTTTTAACGTGATCTGGTGCTTAGAACAGTACTGCCTTAGCTGCTTAGCGTTAATATACAGTAGCTTTTCATCGGGCTCAATCCGCACAAATAGGTCATTAAACTTAGGTTCAACAATCGGCAACTGCTCCATACCTGTGCGGTTATCTACCTGGGCGTTAATAACTAGGGTGGATGCACGGTGCTCATTCATAAACTCACCAATAACGCTGGCTTGGTTACTAGCACTTGGGGCTTTGACCTCAGACCGCATAACCTTAACTTCTTTAACAACCCAACGGTATACACGCCCAATATCAAAGTCAGGTAAAACCCCGATGTCCTTAGCCAATAACGCACCAGCAATGTTACATGCAACAACTGCCGACCAGAACCGCTCACGGTTAGTTAAGCCGATTTCCTCATCTAGCTTTTGCTGAACTTGGATTACCGTATTAATGGCATCTTCTAGGTTATCCACAAGGTACTTGATATATTGCTGACCCGCATGACCATAGTTGGAATACAGCTTATTAAATAGTACGTCGGCGACTTCTTTTGAAAGGATGTCGGTTTGCTCAATACGGTACTCAAATAGGCGCATAAACTCGCCATCAGGTGTAGCCTTAAGGGCAGCTAGCTTATCTTGGAATGACGCATTAGAACTACATAGGGCAATCGTAGCCCACTTCGTTAAGTTAACCCGCTCGGCGTTGGAGTGCTGTTGCATACGATTCTTACCACGACCCTGCGAAATACCATAAGCCAAGTCTGAGAAGTTATCCCCTGACAGCTTAGTGATCTCATCAATCGTAACCGGCAAGTTATTCATAATACCTAACCGATGGATCATGGAGTTAAGTGTATCCTTCCATTGAAGCATTAACTCATCAGGATGCCCATAAACGCTGTTGCACGCCTTAAGGATTGTAGATTTGCCCGTGCCAGAGGTATTGTTTACCAAGTTAATGATAGCGCCACGTAGGTTTAAGTGCTTTAATAATGGTGCACCAAATGCCGTAAAGAAGCCAAATGCGTGTGGCTCAAACCCTTCTTGGTCATACACCTTAATAACTTCTTGCCAATCTTCTAGTGTGCCGACTGGCTCCATAAATGTAGCTAAACTACCTGTCGAACTTGATGGTGGGCTATAGCTAATCTTCTCTGCGGTAATCTCTTTGTCACCGAGAATAAACTCGGCATTGTCATCTGTCCAACCAAATTGTGTTCTCATAATTTCTGTCCTTTGTTTATGTTGCAAATCCTTAGCGCTTGCTATTAGGAATGCTGTTATGCTCTCCATCTGTTTTTTAGACCCGTAAACGCCGTGCCAACCCAGCTTATCTTTTAGTTTATCTATAGACATTAAGTCATTAGCGGGCATAGCAAATTCTTTTACGCCGTCTTGTGGGAAATGTGCACGAAGCCAAACCGACTCACCTTTAGCAGGATCATGCAGGCGCTTCACAATATATAGGTCGTGCTCATATATTAAAGCGGCGTCTTCGTCTTCGTCGGACCCCTGTCTATATACGCCACCATTTTTACCTCGGAAATATGGGAAAGGAAACTCTGGTACACGGAATTTCTGTTCTCCACTAGGCGTCTTTTCAACAATCTGAGCATCCTTGGGAGCGGCGGCAATTTCAGAGCCGAGCTGTATCGGAGACGATATCTGACCCTTGTTCGGGCATTGCGCACACCCTTCGGGGTTGAGCTTCTCAAAGGTCGCACAAGTATACGGTCCCTTTGTAGATTGAGCTTTTCTTTCAGTTTGCGCCGCATCGTACTCTGGGTGATTGCTCGAGATAATATGTATCGCTTCTTCCGCATCAACACACGCATGAGCAATAGATAATCCTGCTCTCCATAATGGCTCCTCTATATCTGCTTGGTTAATCGCAATATGCTCTAGCTGAGCACAACCCTTACCTTCCGTAGTCTTCATCAAGATAGTGCGGAACCGACTTTGACGATTGCTCATCGCAGCTTGGGTCGTAGCACTAAACTGACGTGGTATATAGTCAGGGGCAATTAGAACACCAATACAACCTTTAATGTCCTCGTATGGTGTCTCGTCCTCTAACTGCAATATTGCTACAGGAAGGGGTGGGTCTTGCTTAAAGTTAAGTGTCTCAGGCACTCGTAGGATTGATGCACTCTCTGCAGTGCGTGATGGGTCAGCCCTAAACTTGTGCTCTTCACACAAAGCCTTAAGGCGGTCGGCGACGGGTTTCCATTCGGCACGACCAATAGTCTCTGCCAACCTCCAATAAGCATGGACACCACGACCCGAATTAACTACCGTCGGTAACGGTAAATTTATAGCCTCACAAAACTTTTTGAGCTCTGCTAAACCAGTAGCTTGGTCTAAATAACCTTTGCCACTTATATCCTTATCTACTCCACAATCAATATCAAGCCAAAAAGATTTAAAGTAAGCGCTATTTTTCTGCGTGCGACCATCTTGGTCATTCTCATACTTAGCGCAAGCAAAATAAGCATCGTACTTTTCAGTCAGTAAATTTGTTATTTCATCTTCTGCTTCTTCAATGGTCTGAACAAATACTTGTCTTGGGCGCCCCTCTTGTTTTAAACCGACGATGCAATACCACCCTTCTGTGGGGAGTACCGCATTTAATAAGTCTGTCGTTGCCATATCACCTCAAAATCCGAAGAAAGGAAGGGCAGCAGGGGATTCGGCATCTCCCTTTTCGTTCCGTCAAACTAGCTGCCCCGGGGGTAAACTATTTACTCAATAGCTTTTCTATTTGTGCGACCTTAGCCTTGTGAGGCATTACTATTCCGCTAAACCAGTTGTATACAGTCATGCGAGAAACACTAAACTGCTGTGCTATCTGTATTACTGGGATATCGTTAGTAATGCAATACCTACCAAGCTTGACTCCAATATGTTTAGAATCAGCAGCTTTGTTAGCTTTCACAAGCCGATAGCTATAGCCTCTTAGGTTCATGGGTTATTCCTTACTCCAATTGTCCATGATAGATCCTAAGTCTTTCTTAACGGTAGGCTCAACTGCTTTTTTCTCGAGGCGCTTTTTAGGTTCCTCAATTGCAGCTTCAACTAACTCAGGTTCAGGCTTAGCTTTTGGTGCGGCTAGCTGAGCAGGCTTATCGTTCTTAGTAAATACAAACTCAATAGCACGTTTAGCTGAAGGGGTATCGCCTTGTTTCTTAGCGGTTTCCCATTGCTCTTTAGACAAGAACTTTAATGGTTTAAAGAACAACTTAGCAGTATCGCTATCAGGGTCAAAACGCATTTCTGTATTAAGCGTATTTAAGTTGTAGCCTTGTGAACCAACGTACTTAACATACTGCTCAAACGGCATATGGCTTAAATCACCTTTACCAAATATAGACTTAGATGCAAGTTGTAATTGATATACATCACCACCAATATCATCAGAAAGAACAACAGCAACCCTGCGGAAGTGACGACAAGCACGACCTCCGCCAGCACCGGATCCCTTAACGTTCTGCGGGCATTCAGCACAATTGTGGTGTTGGGGCTCTTCAGCCGAAGCATCAGGTGTAACGCCATCATTAGACCAACAATCTGGAATTGCCGCATCTTCTTTTGGGTTATAGGCTTTAGCATAAAAAGTCCTTGATACATCTCTAGCTGCGTTAACAATAACTACATTTAAAGCTTCACTATTGCTTGTAAGAATTTCTTCCCCATTAACAACCATACGGAATTTGCCGCCCCGCAATGAGATACGCTTACTGCCACTATTACCAACTAATGCTCTAGTTACAGCATCTAATTCTACGCCTTTGAGGTAATCGGGTAAATCTTGATTAAATAGAGTGATTTCACTCATTTGCTTCTCCTTACTGTTATCGAATGTTCGCTATCCACATTTATCCCGAGTGGTAGCAGGTCGGGGTTTTCTTCTAAGAATTGTTTAATGTTTGTTTGATGTATACGTTTCTCTAATAGCTCGGGCACATTGTGCTCAAATAAGAAAGCGTAAAACTTCTCCCAATCATTAGTCCAGTAACGGCTTTTAACTGAGCGCATAACTGTACCAAAAGGGGTTTTAAGACTTGTTGCCCCAGTAACTTTGCATACATCTAACATCTGTGCTTCAAGGATCTTGAGTTGTCCTTCATAGTCGGCGTCAATTTCATCCGCATGTTTACGGGCTTCATCCCGTGCGTCTCTAATCTTGATGTAGACTTCGACGATTTTATCTACGCTTATATCTGTCATACCTTCCTTTCTTTCTTTCTTTGCGGATCTTTGTCCGTTAAATAATAATATCACAACGATTTACTTTGTCAAGTGTTTTCTTCAACTTCATTTTTGTATAGGTCTATCAGCTTATCATGTACATTAAGTTTGTTTTGCAACATGGTATAGAGCCTAGCTTCTACGGGAGAACCCTTAATATGCACCACAGTCATAGCGTTTTTCTGCCCTTGTCTATCAATACGGGCATTGGCTTGCAGATAAGTTTCAATTGATGTAACAGGGCTATACCAAATGATGGTGTCTGCCGCAGTTAATGTAACGCCGTGGGCTGCTGCTTGCGGCTGAATTATAAGAACTTTTGGGTATTCCGTTTCTTGGAATCTTTTAAAGATATCAGTCCGTTTGGATACGGGGACAGCCCCATTTATGATATCGCAGATAATACCTGCCCCTCTCAAATACTCACTGAGTAGCTCTATTGTATGAGTAAACGGCACAAAAACAAGGACTTTTTGGCTAGACTCGTTGATAACTTCTTCAATGACACGGAGGCGATTAGAAACATCAAACTCAATAACAGCACCGGTATCAGAATAAACAGCACCGCCACTAATTTGCAAGAGTTTATTAAGGTTAACAGCAGCATTGACTGTGCTGATTTCTTCGCCGTCTGCGACCATAAGCATTTCTTTTTTGAGGAGCTTATAATATTTCTCCTGTTGCGCAGTAAGGGGGGCGTCTCTGTAAACATGTGTAACCTCCGGCAAATCTAAACATTCCTTTTTAGTGAAACGTATGGCTGGTTGAAGTGCGTTAAAAACTACTTGACTTGATGCTGGTTTTGGCATCCATTTAAACTTACTAATGCTAACCATAGTCTGGTCACGAAATGCTCCAAAGAACCTAGGTACCCGATCAGGCACACACATCTTAGCTAAGCCGTAGGCGTCTGTGGGGTTTTGTGCGGCTGGCGTACCAGTCATCATCCATAGCCAAGTGTCAGGAGTTATCAACTTGTTAAGGGTTTTCCAACGCTGTGTAGTTACAGTCTTGTACGCATTGGCTTCATCAATAATAATTAGATCAAAGCCACCATTTGCAATGGCTTCAGAAACAATCTCAACACCATCATAGTTAATAACAATGAAGTCGGCGTCGCTTTCAATAATAGCTTTTCTCTTAAAGCGGTCCCCGTAAGCAATATCTACTTTGCGGTGTACGGCAAACTTAAATAAATCCGCTTGCCACGCTGATTGCATAATAGACAACGGGCAAATAATAAGAACCCGTTTGATAGCGCCTTGATTTAGCAAGTAGTCTGCTGCCCATATAGCCGAGGCAGTCTTGCCTGTGCCTTGTTCATTAAATACAAAAGCACGGGGGTGTAGGGTTAAAAAATTGGATGTGTCCCGCTGGTGTGCCATTGGAGGGTAAACCCCAGGCCAGTCGTAGTCACGCTGAATTGGCGACGGGACTTGCTCTACTTTTAATTTTGCTAAAGCTTGTGCTTCTTGTAAACCCCAATGCACTACAACTTTGTGCATGTCTCCATCGGATTCTACAATTTCACTTTTTTTAATACATTCTGTTACAAGGTGTGGTCTTCGGGTGTTAATTACCAGCGCTTTATTATTTATTATTTCCATTTTTCGGTCGGTTCTTTTTAACTGTATGGTCTGAGTTCCGGCTGAATGAGCGATTGGCGCTGGGTGATTTGAGCTTAAGGTTTGACGGAGCGTTGGTACCGCCTTTCGAAAGAGGGATAACATGGTCAATATCCTTGCCCTTCCTGTCTACTCCCTTTTTGTCCATCGCATAACGTGCTCTCTCCCGAGTGTTGCGTTTGGGTTGCTCCCCCCTCTCCTGCTGTTGCTGGTATTCCTTCTTGTAGGGGCGGGGTTTGTTCACATAGGGCATGGCGGTCTTCCTCTTTATGGAATATATAGAGACTTCCGTCTCCTAGTACCACGTATTTTGGCACATTTTGAGCATTTTTGCCGTATAGCTCCTCAAGAACCACATCCAAATCTATTTCTACCATACCTGCAAACGGAATAGGCTCTAAAGACATGGTGGTGGTTCCTTTGGTTTATTAGGATGCTGGTCATAAAGAGGGTTATCCCAAAACTTACTATTGTTTGATATGCCAAGAACATCTGGTTTATCTGGAATAGCCCCTATTAGCTTGTCTTTTTTGCCTGAGCTTTTCCACACCACAAAAATAGTTTCAGGATGCTCACATCTTTTTTCTGCAAGCATTTGTATCTTATACTCACGGGTGCAATCTAGGCAGTGGTTCATGGGGTCATGCGGTTGATTGGTTTTATGTATCTGCCACATGTAATCCTTATACTGCTCTCTGCTTTCAAAGCAGGGCGGATACCAGTCAGGGTTATAAGGCTTTATTTCATCCATTTTGTTTTTCCAATCTAGCAATCTCACGGTTGATGTACCATACTGCTTTCTTTAAGTCTTCTAGGTGTTTACCCTTTAACCCAGCACGCCAAATATATTTAATGGCATTACCAAGGTTAAAGTTCATATGCTCAGTAATCTGTATGCATTGAATCCCTGACGGGTGGTCGGTGTAATGGATTGGGTTATTTACTGGGTCAGTCATTTCTTCACCACCAAATCATCAAAGGTAAGCCCTTTTTCTTTAAGGATAGCTTTAACTTTTTTCATAGCTCTTTTCTCCATACTAGATACACCTTCTCGTTTTACTTTTAACTCGTCGGCTATTTCTTGATGTGTCATATCAAACAAAGATTGGTCTTGTGCTTCAGGGATAACTTCGTTTATATACTTCTCTTTACGCACTCTTGACTCTCCGCTTGGGTTTCGCTGCTACTATGCCAACTTCTTGTGCTGGTTCTGCGTTACGAGCTTTGAGCATTTCGTCTGCGTATTTATAAGCCAATACTGCTGGCTCTTCCCCCACATCGTAGTTACAAGACAAAATACCATTCAAAGCAAACATCGCAAAGCAATCCCTTAAATCGTTCTCGTTCATACTTTGCCTTTTGTTTCTTCATACCCACAAACTTCATCCCAAAACATGTAATAAATACCTTTACTAAACCCCATGTTTAAAACTGGACGGCAATTTGATATATCGCTTTTCCCATCAAAACCACCTTCACAAGAAAAATGTATTCTTACTCCTGACCTATATCCAGTTGGATCCATTGTAAAATCTGTGTCAGTAATAACTTTAGCGGGGGAAATTTCTACATGATGCGTGTCAAATACTTCAACTTTTTCTTGATGCAAATGCTGTCCACCACAATTAGGGCAAACTAATTCTTCACTCCATTGATTTTCTCGTCTTGCAAGTATCTTTATACTCATCTGTAATACCCTTTCCCGTTATGTTCGCAAGTTAATACCTTGCAAAAACTCTTGCATGTGAAATTAGGTTTTGGGTTCCATACCCCCGTTTTATGCGCTGCTTCTAAGCGGTCGGTTTCTTCTATCCAGCGTATCCAAAATGTTGGCGCATCATCCGCAGAATACTTTGCTTTAATAAAATCATCACATACCACAAACGCCAGCCCAGCTTTAACTTTGTGCACCTGGGGAAAATGTCTGAATATAGCTAAAGCCATAAGCTCTAACTGTTTGGTGTCGGCGTACTTGCTAGACTTGCCCGTCTTATAATCAACTACATAGGCAGAGTCTTCATCAATAATTAACAAATCTGCTACCCCCCTAAACCAAACATTTGCGTCAAAAAAATCACATGCAGCTAGCTTCTTAGTCAAACCCATTCGGTACTCAACTAACTTTTCGCCTTTTATGTTCTCTAATACTTTGAGAACTGGTTCAATAAATTTATACTTAGCAGGGATT
>Ga0304730_1002829_pt1 | contig 12054 bp, 12 predicted proteins | sample M_130628_MF_Meta_FD_190474 | JGI IMG/M metagenome (GOLD analysis project Ga0304730, IMG submission 190474) | Freshwater microbial communities from Lake Montjoie, Canada to study carbon cycling - M_130628_MF_MetaG (v2) (version 2) | ecosystem: Environmental > Aquatic > Freshwater > Lake | place...
CGCAGCATAATCAGAGGAGGTGTAATATGAACAAAGGATCACGTGCAGCAGCACCAATGTCAAAGCCAGTTGAAGGCAAGAAGGATACCTCCAAGCCAGCAGGACCAGGCAAGGTAGTACCATCAATGATGCCAGCAGGACGACGCGGAAACGCAGTCAAAAAGGGATAATAACTTTTTAATGGGAGGTGTGCTGGGCGATGAAAGACGATAATTACGTTCCTCGCCCAGTGCGCTTTCTTGACTTTGTAGTTGTCGGTGCAGGTTTTTTGCACAACATTGCTTCATCTTTTGAAACATTAACAGGTGAACTAATGGAACTATCTATTTACCATTCAAATCATATTACCCAAACTAATAGAGCTTGGGAAGATATGTCAGCAGACTTAGAAAAATTAGAGGAGGAACCACAGTGAGTATGATGAATCCACTGGCAGGACCATCAGGCCCTGGTAAATTCTCCACACGTACTGATAAACTAGAAATGGGTTCTACCGCATACGGCGAAGGCGTTGAGACGCAGGCTATTAAGTCAGGTGCTCCGCTTGCAAAGACTGGTGATGTGCGTCCTGCCCGCGCAGGCGATGTGCGCGAAGCTGCAGGACAAGCACCAGTAACAGAATTATACGCACCATCACAACGTCCTAATGAACCAATTACATCAGGTATTGATATGGGCGCAGGGCCAGGATCTAACGCTTTAATGATGCAAAAGAATATGACTAAACTTTCTGACTCTTTGGCTCAAATGCTTCCATATGATACTACTGGAGAAATAGCAGTTTTGTACCAAGAAGCATTAGCGCAAGGTAACTAATGGCTGATAATCTTAAAGCAGCCGCTCTTGCAGCAAACCTTAAAGGTGAACAAAAGAAACAAGTTGATGATTTAGTTAAATCTCTTTTTGTACACAGAGAACTATCTAACCTTCCTAAAGATGTAGCTGTAGCAAAGTACGCACAATTACCTGCAGATCAACAAGCAGACCTTACTAAAAAGTATGGAACAGAAGATCCTACTACCAAGCCTTCTCGTGGATGGTTTGGAAGTGCTTGGCACTATGCTGCCAACTATAATCCAATTACGCTTGCATTCAAGGGCGCTATTGAAGTATCTGATGCAATGACTCGCGCTTATCGCGCAGTTGCTATTCCATTATCTGAAGGCGAAATTGGATTTGCTTGGGATAAAGCAAACGATAAAGGCGATAAAGTTTTTAATGAAGGACGCATCGAAGATGCTAAAGCAAAGTATGGACGTGACGCAGTAGATATTGCTATGCGTATCAAGTCTGGCGAAGATGTTGGCAAGTTATTTGCAACAGCTACACCTGAACAGCAAAAGTACATTATGTTGGCAGACCCACTTAATAAGTCTATTCCAAATGTTACTAACATAGATACTGCTCGTGAATTATTTAATGACACTCTTGCAGAAGTAGACAGAGCAAAGTTTTCACCAGGTCGTCAGTTGGCTAATGCCATCCTTCCTGAAGCACTTGAAAAAAACGGACTAGCCTATGGTCTAGTTTCTGGCAGTGCAGATACAGCATTTCGTTTATTTGCAGACCCTCTTGTGGTGGCTACTAAATTACGTTCTTTATACGTAATAAGCAAGTACTCACTTGATGTTGTTACTAAAGGCGAGAAGGTGGCAGAGTATTTTGCTAATCCTACTGCCACAGCATTCTGGGACCAATATGGAACTGCCTTGGCTAAGTATACTGGACTGCAAAAGTCCAACAGCAAAGGAAAAGATTTAGTACAAGCCCGTGATGATCTTAAAAGATTAGCTCCTGAGTTTGGTCAAGAAGTAATCAGAGTATTCCAAAAGGCTGAAGTAATAGATGCTAATACAGCAAAGGCTTTCTTGTTAAACACAGAAGAAGCTGTTGGTTTATTAAAAGGATCTGTAGGTCGTAAGCGCATTATTCTTCCACGTTTGGATGCACAACGTAAAGCACGCATAGCAATTATTACTACTGCTGATAAGGTTATCAGTTTTGATAAGTTTGCTCCTAGAATTATGGATGACCTATACGGTCAGCTATCAGATACAGATGGAATCCTTAAAACACTATCTGAAGACAGCACTATTATTGGTGAGAAGATAAAGCAATCTCAGGATCTAAAAAAGTTTGTACGTCTACCATCCAGAGCAATTGGAGCACGCCTAGATAAGTTTAAGGCAAAGTTTAACATTGCTCCTATGTTCAAAGATGATATGTTTGACGTAACTGCAGCAGATGCCTCAACGCAGGTCTATCGTCTAGCACGTCTTGTAATGACTAAATATGATTCAAGAATGATTGCAGAAACTTTTGAAGCAGCAGATGATATTGGTAAGCGTAAGGAAATGGTTAAGGGCATCTGGGGAACTATCGCAGAAGCACGTGGTCTAAACCTCACAGAAGCCGGTCAGAAGATTGTTAACCAAACCGTTACTAAGGGTGACGCTAAGTTCTCTGTAGCAAACTTTGCTGATGACTTTCAGGACCTTGGTGTATACCCATCCGACTATAATCCTTTTATGACTACTCCTAGTCTTGTAGATATTGACAGAGCAGCAGCACGTAGTGGTCTTATTAACAAAATGTTTGGTCAAGCTAACAAGGCCTGGGTAGATGATATGACTGGATACTGGTCATTCCTAACTCTTGCTGGTCCACGCTATGCTATTCGTAACGCATCTGAAGATCTAATGGTCCACCTTGCTATCGGTGGCAGCCCTTGGGGTCTTGCTAAGTCTCGCTACCTTTCTACTCGCATTAACACAGCATTAGAAGGTGCCAGAAAAACTAGTACTTGGTCAGATAATCCACTAGGTGGAGTGCTTCGTATTCTTAATAAGAAAGAAGCAGCTAAGTTTGAGGCTGAAATTACAGCCGTTGATGATGTAATTGTTAAAGCACGCGAAGAAATTAAATTAAAAAGAGAAGCAATGAAGATTACGACAGATCCTGTCGCTAAAGCGTCTATTGCTGCAGAGATTGAAACACTTAAAGCATCTACAGCAGGCGGTGCGGTAGGTCAGACTCGTCGCATTATTGCTACATCTCTTACATCTGGACGAGTTAACCGTTACCGTGAAGCATTAGGTATGAAGCCTATGTTTGAAGAAGAGGCTGCAATCCTTGCAGAACATCTTGTCTATGGAAACTTAGATAACTCTCTGGCTATGGTTTCTGAAGGTGCAAGTAACTTTGCTACTGGTGGGGACTACATATCCAGAGCAACCATATTTACCCGTACACACGGAGTTCGCAGCGAAGCCCTTGTAATCAATGAGCCAAAGGCTGCAAAGTATGGAATAGCAAAAGATGGTCGTGCATATGATAAGCGTGCGTTACGTAATCAAGATGAGGCAGCGTTACTTACCTGGCTTATGCGTATTAACTATATTGCAAACGATAGACTTGGTGCTATTGCCGTAGCAAACCTTGATGACAAAGAACTTGCTATTGCAAAGATTATGGATTGGATGGATAGAAACCCATCTTTTCGTAAAGAAGCACAACTTGCAGCAAAAGGTCAGGACGAAAGACAACACGCTGAGCTTGCTTACAAGAGAGCTAAAGAAGTCTTTGAAAAGAGCGGAACTAAAGCAGGCGCTGACAAAGACATCAACTTAGAACTTCTTAACAAGGTCCGTACTCAAAATGACAAAGGTGATTACATTATCTCTGGTCAATTATCACTAGATGATGTCTCTAAATTTGATGATGCAGATATTCCATCCTATGTTCTTGGACCGCAGTTAGTTCCTGTATCAGAATCAGGCCAAATAACTGCTTCGCTAATATCAAAGGGCTGGACTTGGTTAGGTCTTTCTAACTCACGTATGTCTCGTCAACCTATTGTCTTTAATGAAATTATTAGTATTCGCAAGCAGATGAAGAATTCTGGCTTTGAAGAGGCATACATTAACTCTGTTGTAAGTAAGGTTGACCAAGCAGACCCAAAGAAGATTGCTACAGCTACAGATCGTGCTAAGCGTCAGTTTGCTACAATTGTAGAAGAACGTGCAGTATCTCAAACACTGCAATATGTGGATAACCCACTAGTTCGTACACAATTAGCATTTGGAGCACGTAACTTCTCTCGCTTCTATCGTGCAACTGAGGACTTCTATCGTCGTATGTCTCGCGTTGTTGCCTATAACCCAATGGCACTTCGCAAAGCAGCATTAACATATGATGGAATTAGCCATAATGGTTGGATTCAAGAAGATGATCAGGGTGAAAAGTACTTTGTCTACCCAGGTATTGAGCCTATTTATGCAGCAGTGCGTACCGCAATGACAACATTGGGCATACCTGCTGACTTTAAGACACCATTTCCAGTGCAATTTGGAGCACAAGTCAAGATGCTTACCCCATCTTTGAACCAAGACTCTTTGATTCCTACATTTTCAGGTCCACTTGCCGGTGTATCTATGAAGGTTATATCAAACCTAGTAGATGTTGCTGGAGCACCAGGTGCTGCAGATACAATTACTCAGGTAAGTATGGGCAAGTATGCAGTAGGTCGTTCATTTGTATCTGCTTTTCTACCTGCTCACGTTAATCGCATATACGAAACTATGAGCACAGATGAGCGCGACTCACAATATGCAAGTGCGTGGCGTAAAGCAGTGACATACCTTGAAGCAGGTGGTCACGGACTACCAGAGAAGTACGATGAGACTGGTAATCTCATTCCTCCAAGTATTCAGGAACAAGAACAGTACCGTCAGCGCATTAAGAACACAGTTCTAGGCATTCTTGGTACACGCTTTGTCTTTGGTTTCTTTGCACCAGCATCACCACAGGTCCAACTCAAGGCTGATATGGCTACTTGGATTAAAGATAATGGAAAGACCAATTTTAAGCAGGCTTGGAACGGTTTACTAGACCAGTACCCAGGTGATTACGACGCAGCTATGGCTAAATGGGTGGAGTTATTTCCTAACGAAATCCCATTTACTGTTTCAGAGTCTGAAAAGAAGACTGTTGCTGTTATTAAGTATGCAGAAGAATCAGGCTTATTTGTAGAAAAGAACAAAGATCTCTTTGAGAAATATCCACAAGGAGCTGCGTTCCTTATTCCTCACAAGTCAGGTTTCTCTTGGGATGCCTATAAGACTATGAAGGATATGGGTCTTAAGTACAACAAGCGTGTAGATGATTACTTGCGTGAGGTACAAACTGCTGCAGATCTACAAGTTTATTACAGCAAGAAGAATGATTACGAGTCTTCTTTGAAGACTAAGGTTACAGACTTTGAGCGTACTATGGCTCGTAATGAATTCCAGGATTGGGCTAAGACATTCAAAGCAGGACGACCATTATTGAAAGAAGAGCTATCACAGGGTGGCAAGAAGGCTATTGAGCGTATCAACGCTATTGATGACCTACGCAAAATGCTCAATGATAAGACTGTAACTGTAAGTCCTTCTGTGCAAAAGCCTTTGAAAGAAATGCTAGATGCTTATGATTCTTACAAGATGCAAAGACAAGCATTAGATACTGTTTCAGGAACTACAAACCTTGTTGCTTTTATGAAGGATTCTACAATCGTCAAGATTCGTGAACTTTCAAAAGCAAATGAAAATACTATGAGTGCTTACAATACATTGTTTGCATCGTTATTAGGAGATACTGATGGCTGAACCAACTTACGGTCCAGATGCTGCACGAGCAATGTCTGCTCCTGCAACACAAACTAGCGGGTTAGCTACCAGTAGCGAGGTTGCCTTTGATGTTTTCGTAAAGGGAATTTCACAGGCCTCTAACGAAGCACGCCTTGCTTTGGCTGAAAGATTAAAAGAAGCAGGGCTGTGGAAGGGTAAAGTATCAAGCGCGTTTGACCTTAAGTACTACACAGCTCTAGCAAAGCTAGAAGAAAAGTATCAAGGTCAGGTAGCACTAGACAAGATGGTTGGAGCAACTACTCCTACTGCACGCTATGATGTTCTTACAAGTATCATCTCAACTGGCGATGGTGAAGATGGTGGCCCAACAACTACCCGTCAAACTTATGTAACTAGCGCATCTCAAACCGCTAAAATCCTTAATACTATTGCATCAGATCTTCTTGAGCGTGACTTAACTGAGGCAGAACAAGCCAAGTATCTTAAGATGATTAACAATGAACAGCGCAAGCAACCAAGCGTACAGACATCTGGTAAAGGTTTTGTAACTACCCAAGGTGGAGTAGATGAACAACAGTTCATTAAAGAAAAGTTGCAAGCAACCGATGAAGCAAAGAATGTACGTGCAACTGATGCCTACACGATTCTTATGAAAGAACTTGGAGGCCTAGACTAATGGCAGTTGATGTTAATAAGTTAATTGCAGACGCAAAGGCCGCTCAAGCAGCAGCACGCACAGCAGCTCAATCTACCCAAGCACAAGCAGCAAAAGATAAGTCATCTGCTGAGATTGCAGCATTATCTAAGAAGCAACTTGAATATGCTGATAGTCTCAAGCCAACACTTGCAGATTATGAAGCAAGGTTAAAGATTTGGGCTAATAAGATTGCTCGTGGAGATAAACTTTCTGCTGTAGAACAAAAAGAATTTGATGGTTTAGTTAAAGACTATAACTCGGTTAATAAAACAGTTGATGCTGCAATCAAGAAGTCTAACGATATTCTTGTAGAAGCACGCCGTAAGGCTGCTGGTTCAACAACTCCTAGCACTACGGCAACTAAAACAACAACAACTACTTTAAGTCCAGATGCTGCACGTGCAGAAGCGACAACTCCTGCACAGACACCAGCTACAGGTTTAACATCTACACCTACACCTACACCGACTCCAAAGCCTAAGCCTTCACCTTCAAAACCTGGCACACCAACTTCTGCGCCTACTCCTGCAGATAGAGAAGCAACAGCACTCGGTGCTGCTTCTACTACTGCTGACTTAGCACTACCAGAGACTTTGTTTAAGAACATACCAAGCCTTAATGCAATACTTAAGAAGTATGTAAATACTCCTGGTATGACTGAAGCTGCTTTCTTAAAGCTAGTCCGTGATGATGTTTGGTATAAGCAAAATTCTAAAACAATCAAAGATCGTTATGTCCAGTATTACAACTATCGTGACTTGCAAGCATCTGGTCAAGCACAAGGTACAACTGGCTATGAGATGGACATTGCAAAGATTGAGGCAAAGCTCAAGAAGCGTGCCATAGAGATAGGATCTGCAGCAGCATCAGACCCTGCAGCGCTACGTCAGGCAGCAGAGAATCTTTACATCACTAATCGCAGCGAAAATGAAGCCTTTATTACAGACTTCCTTGCAGCATCTGTCAAGACAATGGCAGGAATGATTGGCGGTAAAGTAACTCAAGGTTACTCAGGTGAGGCACTTACTAACTATGACAAGTTGGTTGAAGCAGCTCGTGATAATGGATTCCAGGTAAGCGACATCTTGCCAGGTGCAACAACAGAACAGCAAGTTATACAAGGAATCATCTCTGGCAACATTGATGTTAACCGCGTAATAGCAGATGCTCGTAAGTTAGCATCACAGGGTCAGCCTCAATATGTTCGTGACTTGCTATCTCAGGGCTATAGCCTTAAGCAAGTGTTTGCTCCTTATCGTCAAGTAATGGCTAATGTTCTTGAGATTGGCGATCCTAACCAGATTGATCTTAACGACCCATTACTTCGTTCTGCAATTACAGACAAAGGCGATATGAACTTGTACGACTTTAGAAAGCAACTTCGCCAAGACAACCGTTGGCAGTACACTGCCCAAGCAAAAGAAGATGTATCAACTGCAGCATTGCAGGTGCTACGTGACTTCGGATTCCAGGGGTAGATAAATGGCTGAAACAGCAGCACAAAAGAAAGCAAGATTAGCAGCAGCAGCCAAAGAAGCAGCTTACATCAAGTCACTTGAGAACCCAATTACTAGCCAATATGATCCACGTATTGCAGAAAATGCTGGACTCAATCTTGAGATGGATGCTGCTCAAATGACTAGCAGTGGTCAGACTCCAGAAGAAGCAGCGAAAGTAGCGGCGGAAAAAACACGCATTGCTGGACTACCAAAGGCTGGAAAGTTTTTGAAGTACAAGCCTGGATCTAAACCAGGATTCCAAATTCCAGTATTTGCTGATGGCAAAGGTGGAGAATTTGATGGAGAAGAAATAGCAATTGCTGTATCTAATCCATTAACTACAGCAACCACTCTTAAAACTGCAGAACAGATTGCAGCAGATGAAGCAAAAGCAAAGGCACAAGGCGAACGTCAATCTGCTTACGATTTATTGTATTCACAGTTTGCACAGTATGGTCTTAGTTCGTTAGTAGAACCACTCAAGGGTCTTATTACAAGCGGTGCTTCACCTGCAGAATTTACTATTAAGTTACGGGAATCAGAGCCTTACAAAAAACGCTTCTCAGCTAATGCTCAGCGCATTTCTAAAGGATTAAAAGCAATCAATGAAGCTGAGTACTTGGGCCTTGAGGACCAGTACCAGAATATCTTGCGTAATGCAGGACTTCCAGAATCTTACTGGAAAAGAGGAGACCTTGGAATGCAAGAAGGTTTTACTAACTTCATTGCTAACGATGTCTCTGCAGTTGAATTAGAAGATCGTGTTTCTACAGCGCAAAAGCGTCTGATGTATGCCAACCCAGAAGTCAGTATTGCGCTTAAGACTTTCTACCCAGATATTACTAATGGTGATCTTCTTGCGTATGCACTTGACCCAACTAAGGGACTTGAGCAAATTAAGCGTCGCATTACTGCAGCAGAAGTTGGATCAACAGCAGTTCAAATGGGACTTGCAACTAACGTAACAGATGCAGAATATCTTGCACGTTACGGTGTTACTAAGCAGACTGCTCAGCAAGGCTATCAAACTATTGCTGGTGGATTACAACGTGGCTCACAACTTGCATCAATCTATGGAGAAAATCCGTACACTCAGACAACAGCAGAACAAGAAGTCTTTGGTGTACCTGGTGCAGCAGAAGCTAAAGCAGCACGACAGAAAATTACTGGACTTGAGAAGGCCACCTTCGGTGGTCAAAGCGGAGTATCTTCTAGTGCATTAGCACGAGATCGCGCTGGTAATTTCTAAATAAAAAGCCTGCCACTAGAACGACTGGCCTAGTGGAGCGACAATAAGACCAGTAGTAGGAGCCATACCGTTTCCCCAAACGAATATGAGGCCTGCGCCAACAACTAATAGGGAGAAGGACCACTATGTCCAATTACGACTACGAGGATGATGACGACTTCGATACGAATGACTCATCTAACGACCTAGTAAAGCAACTACGCAAGGCATCAAAGCAAAAAGATAAAGAACTGCAAGAGCTTCGCTCTCAGTTTGAATCTTTAAGCAAGGGCCAACGCGACAGAGCAATAAAGGATGCCCTCGCAAGTCGCGGGGTAAACAGCAAAATTGCTTCATTTATCCCACAGGATATAGACCCAACTGAAGAGTCTGTATCTAAATGGCTTGAAGACTATGCCGATGTATTCGGTATTGAAGTAAGCCAAACCCAGACACCTAATATCAATCCAGCCGATGCTGCAGCATATAAGCGTATGACAAACTCCGCCGACTCTGGTGCTTCACCAGAACATAACGGAGACATTATGCAGAAGTTAATGAATGCTAATACAAAGGAAGAACTAGATGAAGTTATTAGATTGTCTGGACTCTAATCCGATCCTAAAACAGAAAGGCTAGACCTAATGGCAATTCCAGCAGGAAGTCCAACAACCACGTCTAGCATCAGCAATCTAGTACAAGCAGCATACGATCAGTATGTAAGAATGGCACTACGTTCCATTCCTGTTATGCGCTCACTTGCAGATGTTAAGCCGGTACAACAGGCTATGCCAGGATCATCAGTTGTTTTCTCAATCTATTCAGATTTGGCTCAGGCTACATCTACATTGACAGAAACTTCAGATGTTTCAAGCATTGCACTAGGTAACCCATCACAGGTTACAGTAACACTGAACGAATACGGTTCAGCAGTTACAACAACAAAGAAGTTAAACCTAACTTCATTCAACGATGTTGACTCAGCACTAGCTGACATCATCGCTTACAACGCAGCAGATTCTATTGACAACGTTGTAGGTCAGGTCCTGTCAGCAGGAACAAACGTGATCTACTCAAACGGTCCATCAGGAACTACTCCAACTGCATCATCAGAAGTTCTACCAGTAGACACAATGACAGTTGCAGATATCCGCAACGCTGTTGTATCACTACGCACAAACAAGGCATTGCCTCGTATGGGTGAACTATATGCTGCATACCTACACCCACGTCAGTCAGCCGATCTTCGCGCTGAAACTGGTACAGGTGGATTCCAGGAACTAACAAAGTACGTTGAGCGTACACCGTTCGTTGCTGGTGCAGTAGGAGTTATCGAAGGCGCTTTCATCGTTGAGACACCACGTGTCCTTAACGGTCTAAAGCTCGCTGCAGGTATTGCTACAAGCACTACTATCACAAACGTTGCGTTGACAACTAACGTTGCAACAATCACAACAGCAGTTGCTCACGGTCTTGGCGTAGGTCAGGTCGTAACAGTTGCTGCTACAACTGCAACAACACTTAACGGTACATTTACAATCGCATCTGTACCAACAACAACAACATTTACCTATGCAAAGACAACAGCAAATGTTACATCTGCTGCTGACACAGGTACTGTTACATTCACCAACAACTACCGCGCAATCGTCGCTGGTCGTGAAGCATTGGCTGAAGCACAAGCTGCAGACATCTCAACCGTTATCGGTCCAGAGATTGACGCGCTACGTCGTTTCCGCACAATCGGTTGGTACTACTTCGGAGGCTTTGCACGCCTTCGTGAAGCTGCGCTCTATCGCATTGAGTCAGCCGCAACAAACGGATAATTCCGCTAGTGCAACGGCAGGGGTGGGGTCAAACCCACCTCTGTCACTTATGAAAGGTTGGATATGGCATATACACTAATGACACCATACGTGTGGCAAACCTATGGCGCAGGTGGCAGCGAGTTCACTCCATACTCACGCCTTGCAGGTCGTCGCTTTAATGGTGGAACTAGCAGCGGATCTATCGCTCCTAGTATGACAGATATCCCACGAGGACAAACTTTAATTGTTAATGGAACTACAGTAACTATTACATTGACTCCAAGCCAAGATGATCTAGCAGCAGCTAGTTACTACTTTCTTGGTGGTCACGAGTACGAGATAAGCGACTACCAAGCAGGAGTTCTTACTGCTGCAGGATATGGAAGTTGGTTAACTGCAATATGAGTTTACATAGAAAGCAAACACATTCTGTCTATGTTGAAGGATGCTTTGGTTGCAAGATAAGCGAACTAGAGTTGAGCGTAGGGGCTGCTAATCACAGAGGAATACCTACAGCTAAAGAGCACGATAGGGAACTACAGTCCTATTACGATGCTACAAGGCAGGGAATAGAACCACGTTCAACAAAGAGCAAAGATATAGATGCAGCAGTCCAACTTTCCAACGAGGCTGGTAAGGCTTTTGATGGAATCTCAATGACCTTCAAGGAGTAGAAATGAAAGAAGTTTACAAGAGCAAGGCAGCCAAAATGAAGCACGAGAAGAAAGAATCTCCTGCTAAGAAGAAGGCTGAAGCAAAGACAGGTATGCACAAGATGGGCAATGGCAAGATGATGAAAAACTCTGCAATGAAGAAGGGCAGCTAATAATGAATACATCAGAAAATTCAATGATGAACAATATGGGTGAAGAAGAAGATATCAAGCCTTACCCAGAATCAGATAAGAACTATCCAAGCGCATCAAAGTACTCGTCTTATGATTCAATCCAGACTGGTGCTATGGGAAAGGCAGCAAAGTAATGAAGAAGACAACAAAGAAGCCAGCAATGAAGTGTCGCAAGTGTGGTAAGTCAGACAAAGCGTGTAAGTGCTAATGAAGAAGGCAGCAGCGCATCCAGGATTTAAGGCAGTCCAAAAGAAGATTGCAGCAAAGCAAGGCGTTGGTATGGAACGTGCTGGCGCTATCCTTGCAGCAGGTGCTCGTAAAGCTGGAGCAAAGGCAGTCAAGGCT
>Ga0304730_1002832_pt1 | contig 12039 bp, 8 predicted proteins | sample M_130628_MF_Meta_FD_190474 | JGI IMG/M metagenome (GOLD analysis project Ga0304730, IMG submission 190474) | Freshwater microbial communities from Lake Montjoie, Canada to study carbon cycling - M_130628_MF_MetaG (v2) (version 2) | ecosystem: Environmental > Aquatic > Freshwater > Lake | place...
GCCATATCATGCATTTGGTTTCAACCGTTGAAGGTGATCTAGGCGCGGGTAATACTCCGGTAGATGTGTTCAAGGCCACATTCCCTGCGGGGACTCTATCTGGAGCTCCAAAGCCTCGAGCGCTAGAAATCATTAATGACCTTGAGTCCTCCAATCGAGGCATTTTTGGTGGGGTAGTAGGTTACCTAGACTTTGAGGGCAACGCGGATCTAGCTATCGCCATTAGAACTGCATTTATTCGTGATGGGGTAGCCAGTGTTCAAGCTGGAGCTGGAATCGTTCTGGATTCAGTGCCAGAGTCTGAATATCAGGAGACACTAGCCAAAATGTCGGCAGTGTTGACTTCTATCGACCAGGCTAATTCTCTATTCGGCAGCAAATAGGACTTTTAGCATCTCTGGGTCGCAAGACTTGTTAAGATTGACTAAGGAGAGGTAATAAATGAGCGATCACGATAACGAACCAGGCCACGGTCATTCAATTGCAGCTTGGACTGCAGTAATCACTGCAACTGTCGGTGTGACCATCGGCACTCTAGGTGTTGTTCTAGAAGATGCCACACTAGTGATTATTGGTTCAGTTGTAACTGTGATTGCCATCCCAGTAGGTCCGGTTCTTGCCAAACTCGGCTACGGTGTTGACCGAGTAGCTTCTCCAAAGAAGTAATGCTTCAAGATCTCTATGCTGGCGCTATTGCTGACGCACAGGCACGGCTAGAGCACACTTCCTTATCTGACTTAGACAAAGCTATAGAAAATGCTAAGCCTGCTATCAGCGCAATGTCTCGTTTTGGAGTAGGTAGCAACATTGAAGTTATTGCCGAAATCAAAAGAGCAAGCCCATCAAAAGGCGACCTCTCGGCAATCCCCGATGCTGGAGCGTTGGCAAGGGTATACGAATCTAATGGAGCTTCAGCAATCAGCGTCCTCACTGAAGAACGTAAATTCAAGGGATCGCTTTCTGACTTAGCAGATGTAAGAAAATCGGTTTCAATACCCATTCTTCGCAAGGACTTTGTTTCCCTTGAACAGCAGGTGCTTGAGGCAAGAGCTTGCGGCGCTGATTTGGTTTTGCTAATTGTTGCCGGGCTAGACCAGAAGACCTTAGAGCATTTAGCTAGATTCGTTGAGAGCTTTGGCATGACTCCATTTGTAGAGACCCACAACGGCGAAGAAGTTGAGAGAGCTGTTGATGTTGGAGCCCAACTTATTGGCATCAACGCTAGAGACCTTTCAACCTTTGAGACCGATAGGGAGCTCTTCCTGACTCTGGTCGATTCACTGCCGGCAGACTGTATTGCAGTAGCAGAATCAGCTGTCAGAAATCAGGCTGATGTAGACGCTTATGCCAAAGCCGGGGCAGATATGGTGCTGGTAGGCGAGGCCCTTGTAACAGGAGATGCTGGTTCACTGTTAAAGCAGTTCACCTCGGTTCCTAAGATTAGACTTTAGAAGATGACAGAGAATACTTCGCTTAGAGCCCAGGATGGACCGTACTTTGGTGAGTACGGTGGCCGTTTCGTGCCTGAATCCCTTATCGCAGCGCTCGACCAACTTGAAGAGACTTATGCTGCTGCAAAAGCAGATCCAACATTCGGTTTGGAACTTGATGAACTGAATAAGACTTATGTCGGCAGGCCATCAATCATTACTGAGGTTCCTAAGTTTGCAGCCCTTGCCGGCGACGTGCGAGTATTCCTGAAGCGTGAAGACCTGAATCACACAGGCTCACACAAAATCAACAACGTTATCGGCCAAGCACTTCTTGCCAAGCGTATGGGTAAAAAGAGAATCATTGCAGAGACAGGCGCAGGTCAACACGGTGTAGCTAGCGCAACTGCAGCTGCTTTGTTTGGACTTGAGTGCGTTGTATACATGGGTGAAGTAGATACAGTTCGCCAAGCGCTAAATGTTGCTCGAATGAAACTTCTAGGCGCGGAGGTTGTAGCAGTAACCACCGGCTCCAGAACTCTCAAAGACGCGATCAACGAGGCCCTTCGCGATTGGGTTGCCAATGTTGATGACACTCATTATCTTTTAGGTACAGTTGCAGGTCCTCACCCATTCCCAACCATGGTCAGAGATTTCCACTCCGTTATAGGAAAAGAAGCGCGCCAGCAAATGCTTGACGATTATGGATTCTTACCAGATGTTGTTACAGCTTGCGTTGGTGGGGGATCAAATGCTATCGGCCTGTTCCACGCCTTCCTAGATGACGATGATGTAGCGCTATGGGGATTCGAGGCCGCAGGCGATGGCATGGAAACTATGCGTCACGCAGCTACTCTGAGCAAAGGCCGAGTTGGAGTGCTACACGGTGCTAAGAGTTATATGTTGCAGGACGAAGACGGTCAAACAGTTGAAAGTCATTCAATTTCCGCAGGACTTGATTACCCAGGCGTAGGCCCTGAACACTCTTGGTTGAAAGATCTGAACCGTGCGCAGTATTTCGGTATCAGTGACGACGAGGCCTTGCAAGCACTTAAGGCTCTGTCGCAAACCGAAGGAATTATTCCTGCCATCGAAACAGCTCACGCTCTTGCTGGAGTGATTAAGTATGGTCATACGCTGCCTGCAGGTTCCTCTATCTTGCTGAACCTTAGTGGTCGTGGAGATAAAGACATGGAAACCGTTGGCAAATACTTTGGATTCTTGGCATAGCAGATGAGTAGTACAGAGACTTTGCTCCATAGCCTTTCTGATAAAGGCCAACCAGCGCTCATTGGATACTTTCCGGCTGGCTACCCGACGATGCAAGAATCCGTTGAAGCATGTGTTGCAATGTGCGAATCTGGCATTGACATTTTGGAGCTTGGAGTTCCATACAGCGACCCAGTAATGGATGGGCTTGTTATCCAAGTTGCGACAGAGCAGGCACTAGCTAATGGATTCAAATTGAGTATGTTCTTTGACTTGGTCAAGCAGATTACATCTAGAGTTTCAACTCCAGTTTTAGTTATGAGTTACTGGAACCCAATCTTGCAATACGGAGTTGAAAGGTTTGCTCGGGATCTAAAGGCAGCTGGTGGTGCTGGCCTCATTACTCCAGACCTCATTCCAGATGAGGCAGCAGATTGGCTCACTTTCTCAGATGAATTGAATCTTGATCGTGTATTCATGGCAACGCCTTCTTCATCGCAGAAGCGACTTGATGAAGTGGCGCGACTTAGTAGAGGCTTCATTTATGCAGTATCAACTATGGGCATCACAGGAGCTAGGGAAGACCTAGATGCTAAAGCGCGAGGCGTAGTTTCTGGGGTGCGCAACACGCAGACAAAAGTACCTGTGTGTGTTGGTATCGGTATCTCAACAGCAGACCAGGTATCCGAAGTGAATTCCTACGCAGATGGTGCAATCGTCGGAAGTGTATTTATCAAGGCTTATCGTGATGGCGGAATTGACGAATTGCGAAACACAGTGAGACAACTAAAAGGTGGAAACTAGACATGTCCGTATTCTTCTCAATTCCTTCGCCAACAATTTCTAGCTTTACGCTAGGACCTGTCGTAATTCATTACTATGCCCTTTTCATCCTTGCTGGAATAGTAGTAGCCACTTTCCTAACCGCTGGACGCATGAAAGCCCGAGGAATGGAAGCTGGGTTAGCAATTGATATCGCTATCTGGGCAGTTCCCTTCGGTATTGTTGGTGGACGTTTATTCCACGTCGCCACTCACATTGGTGACTACTTTGGTCCAGGTCGTGATTGGACTTCAATGTTTAGACTCTGGGAGGGTGGACTAGCAATCTATGGGGCAATCATTTTTGGATCAATCGGCGCGTACATAGCCTGCCAAGTTGACATCAAGCCACTAAGAATTGAATCAGCCGGAATTCGATTCCTATCCTTCGCTGACGCATTGGTACCAGGTCTATTGGCAGCGCAAGCACTTGGACGCTGGGGTAACTATTTCAATAATGAACTGTTCGGTGCACCTACAGATTTACCTTGGGGCATCGAGATACCTAAGTACAACCCGAGCTACCCACTAGGGCTACCTGAAGGCCTAGCCTTCCACCCAACATTCCTTTATGAGTCCCTATGGTCACTGCTTGGAATAGTTGTGCTGTTGCTGCTAGAGCAGAGATTCAATCTTCGTTGGGGCCGCATGTTTGCCTTGTATCTAATGTGGTATTCATTTGGAAGATTCTTTATCGAGGGTATCCGTCTCGATCCAAGCGATGTGATCCTGGGGTTAAGAACGAATCAGATATCCGCTCTAGTTGGCTTGCTAGCTGGCTTTGCGCTGCTGATGATTCAGCGTTATAGACACACCGGCGTTGAGACGAGCGGCTACCTGCCTGGACGAACCAATAGGCAATTAGTGGGTGTTACTGCAGAAAAGGTGGATGAAATCCCTACTTCTGAGCCTGAGCAGTCTGCAGTAGAATTGACCCCACCACAAGAAAAGGATTAGTCTCCTTTTCCACCGCTTTTTCGGGCCATTGTCGTCCCCATCACATCTACTTGAATGGAGTTCGACATGTCCGGTCAGTCGCCGTTTGAGCGGTTCAATACCGCTCCAGCAGCATCAGGCCTTTACGACCCTGCTCGAGATAAAGATGCCTGTGGTCTTGCCATGGTTGCAACTCTGCGAGGAACCGCGGGACACGACATTATCGAAACAGCACTCAGCGCTCTAAGGAACTTGGAGCACCGGGGTGCAGTTGGTTCAGATGCTGGAACTGGTGATGGGGCAGGAATAATCACCCAGCTTCCAGATTCCTTCTTCCGATCAGTGGTCGATTTCGAACTACCAGAAGCTGGACATTACGGAGCAGGCTTAGTATTTCTAGATCTTGGAGCTGACGCTAGAAGTTTTGCAGCTTCTCTTGCCAAGATTTGTGAATCTAGGGGATTGACACTACTTGGGCTTCGCGTTGTTCCAACCAATCCAGATTCTCTAGGCGATCTTGCCAAAGCGGCCATGCCACAGATTGTTCAAGTTTTTGTTGCAAGCTCCAGGCAGAGGAACACTGAAGAATTGGAGCGAGAGCTCTACTTTGTTAGAAAAATTTCTGAGCGTGAACTCGGCGTGTATCATCCGTCTTTGTCTGCAAAGACAATTGTGTACAAGGGTATGGTCACCACACTTCAATTAGAGCCTTTTTATCCAGATCTAAGCAATGAAAAGTTCGAATCCAAGTTAGCCCTTGTTCACTCACGTTTCTCAACTAACACATTCCCTTCCTGGCCACTGGCACACCCATTCAGAATGATTGCCCACAACGGAGAAATCAATACGGTTAAGGGAAACAGAAACTGGATGCGATCTAGAGAAGCGCGTCTGAGCTCTGAGCTATTGCAGGACATGGAACAGTTGAAGCCAATTGTTACTCCTGGTGGAAGCGACTCAGCATCATTTGATGAAGTTTTAGAACTTTTGGTCCAGTCAGGTAGATCACTACCTCACGCCATGATGATGATGATTCCAGAGGCTTGGGAAAAACAGACCGACATGGATCCTCAGCTAAGAGATTTCTATGAGTATCACTCCATGCTCATGGAGCCTTGGGACGGGCCAGCTGCTGTCATCTTCACTGACGGAAATCTAGTTGGTGCAACACTCGACCGCAATGGTCTAAGACCAGGTCGATACATTGTCACCGAAGACGGCTTAGTTGTTCTAGCATCTGAGATTGGCGTAGTTGATATCGATCCATCAAGAATTGTTCGCAAGGGTAGATTGCAGCCTGGTCGAATGTTCCTAGCTGACACAGCTTCTGGTCGACTGATTGATGATTCAGAAATCAAAGCTGAGATAGCCGCTGCAGAGCCTTGGGGTAAGTGGTTGGCAGAAAACAGAATCAACTTGAAAGACCTGCCTGACCGTGAGCATGTTGCATACACAAAGAGTTCAGTAAGTCGCAGACAACGCACATTTGGCTATACCGAGGAAGAACTTCGCATCTTGGTAGCTCCTATGGCTAGATCTGGAGCAGAGCCACTTGGTGCGATGGGCTCTGACACTCCAATCGCAGCTCTAAGCGATAGACCTAGGTTGCTCTTCGATTACTTCGTTCAGCAGTTCGCGCAGGTTACCAACCCGCCACTAGATAGCATCCGCGAAGAGATAGTTACCTCACTCGGTGTGGGCATTGGTCCCGAGCAGAACCTTCTTACCGCAACACCTGAGCATGCTCGTATGGTGATACTAGATTTCCCAGTGCTTACTAATGATGAGATCTCAAAGATCAAATTCAGTGAAGACTCTGGCATTGGTAAATCCCACATAGTCAAAGGCCTCTTCAGAGTTGATGAGGGAGCTGAGGCTCTAGCGCAAAGGCTTAGAGAGATCTGCCATGAACTAGATGAAGCAGTAGCAGCAGGATGCAACTTCGTAGTTGTCTCGGACAGGGACAGTAACAGAGAACTAGCACCAATTCCTAGTCTTCTGCTTACCTCGGCTGTTCATCATCACCTAATCAAAACCGGGAACCGCACGAAAGTAGGGCTCGTAGTTGAAGCAGGTGATGTTCGTGAGGTTCATCACGTGGCAGCTCTAATTGGTTTTGGCGCGGCTGCAATAAACCCATACCTTGCCATTGAGTCTGTTGAACTTATGGTTCGTAATGGAACTATACAAGGTGTAACTATTGAGCAAGCTACCAAGAACATGATTAAGGGCCTTGGTAAGGGTGTTCTAAAGATTATGTCGAAGATGGGTATTTCTACCGTGTCTTCTTATTCAGGCGCACAATGCTTTGAAGCTATTGGACTGAGCCAGGAGTTCGTCGACGCATACTTCACAGGAACCACTAGTCAGCTTGGTGGTATCGGCATTGAGGTTATTGTTCAAGAGATCACAACAAGACACTCGAGTGCCTATCCGATTGAGCGTGCAATTCGCCCCCATGAAGAGCTTGAAGTTGGTGGCGAGTATCAGTGGCGTAGAGAAGGACCTCCGCACCTTTTCAATCCAGAGACAATCTTCAAGCTTCAGCATGCAACCAAAACCAAACGATTCGACATCTTCAGACAGTACACAAAGCTCATCGATGATCAAGCCGAGCAGTTGATGACTCTTAGGGGTCTCTTCATGTTGCGCGAAGGTGTTAGACCTGCTGTTCCTTTGAATGAAGTCGAACCAGCAAGCGAAATCGTCAAGAGGTTCTCAACCGGTGCCATGTCTTACGGTTCTATCTCTCCTGAGGCACATGAAACTTTGGCAATTGCTATGAACATGATTGGCGCAAAATCAAACACTGGCGAAGGTGGCGAGGAAGTCGGCAGGCTTCTAGACCCAGCTAGACGAAGCGCTATCAAACAGGTAGCATCTGGTCGTTTCGGTGTGACCAGTATGTATCTGACTCACGCTGACGACATTCAAATCAAAATGGCTCAAGGTGCCAAGCCTGGTGAAGGTGGGCAGCTGCCGCCAAACAAGGTTTACCCATGGATTGCCGACATTAGACATTCAACTCCTGGCGTTGGTTTGATTTCACCTCCACCTCATCACGACATCTATTCAATTGAAGATCTCAAGCAGCTAATCTTTGATCTCAAAAGAGCAAACTCCAGTGCACGTGTCCACGTGAAGCTTGTAAGCCAAGTCGGAATAGGCACAGTAGCTGCAGGTGTTGCTAAAGCCAAAGCGGACGTCATTCTGGTTTCAGGTCACGATGGGGGTACTGGAGCGTCTCCTCTGAACTCACTCAAGCACGCTGGTACTCCTTGGGAACTAGGTCTTGCTGAGACACAACAAACACTGATGGTCAATGGACTAAGGGATCGTGTCTCCGTTCAAGTCGATGGTCAGATGAAGACTGGACGAGATGTTGTTATCGCTGCGCTTTTAGGAGCAGAAGAGTTCGGTTTTGCTACAGCGCCATTAGTTGTCTCTGGTTGTGTCATGATGCGTGTTTGCCACCTAGATACTTGTCCAGTTGGTGTTGCAACCCAGAACCCTGATCTGCGAGCGCGTTTCACAGGACAGGCAGAACACGTCGTCAACTTCTTCATGTTCCTTGCTGAAGAGGTACGAGAGTATCTTGCCTCTCTAGGTTTTAGATCTCTTGATGAAGCCATCGGCCACAGTGAGCTTCTAGACGCTAATAGAGCAATCTCACATTGGAAGGCAGATGGACTAGATCTGACCCCGATTCTTTCTGCTCCGCAACCTAACACCGGTCCACTAAGACGATTCACATTCCAAGACCACGAGTTAGACAAGCACTTCGACCATGCTCTAATCAATCTAAGTACAGCGGCATTAGAAGATGCACAGAAGGTCCTCATTGAGCTTCCGATTAACAACACCGCTCAAGCAGTTGGCACGATGCTAGGGCACGAAGTTACCAAACTTTACGGAGCAGCTGGCTTGCCAGACGCAACCATTGACATTCGGGTTACCGGTTCAGCGGGTCAGTCCTTTGGCGCTTTCATTCCGAAAGGCATCAAGCTCACTATTTCTGGCGACTCAAATGACTATGTTGGTAAAGGTTTATCCGGCGGTTCCATCGTCGTCAAACCATCCGATAGTTCTGTATTTCCAGCTGAGCAAAATGTTATTGCTGGAAACGTAATTGGTTATGGCGCTACCAGTGGCAGTTTGTTCCTATCTGGCATTGTTGGTGAACGATTCCTGGTCAGAAACTCAGGAGCAGTCGCTGTGGTCGAAGGCGTAGGTGACCACGGTTTGGAATACATGACCGGTGGCACAGCAGTAATTCTTGGACGTACCGGCAAGAACCTTGCTGCTGGAATGTCCGGTGGGGTTGCATATGTTTACAAACTCCGAGCAGATTTAGTGAATCACAGCGCACTGACTGACGGGGAGATTGATCTGCTACCGCTCGATGAAACAGATTCTGAACAACTCAAGAGCCTGCTGGTTAGGCACGAATTAGAGACAGGTTCGAAGCTGGCCGCAAGGTTGCTTGACGACTTTAGTTCAACTGTTGGTGACTTCACTAAGGTGCTACCAAGGGATTACGCAAACGTGAAGAAGATTCAGGCTGCAGCTGTGTTAAACGGGGAAGATGTAGCAGGTCCTGCAGTTTGGCAAAGAATATTGGAGGTGAGTGCAAATGGCAGATCCTAGAGGTTTTCTAAAAGTCACTGAGCGAGAAACTGCAAAGCGCCGTCCAATCGAAGTTCGCATTAAGGACTGGAAAGAGGTCTACGAGCCTACTGACCCTGCAGTCTTGAAGAACCAAGCAGGCCGATGCATGGATTGTGGCATTGCGTTCTGTCACCACGGTTGTCCACTGGGTAACCTAATTCCTGAGTGGAATGATCTAACTTGGCGACAAGATGGAAAATCAGCAATTGAAAGATTGCACGCCACGAATAACTTTCCTGAGTTCACTGGAAAACTTTGCCCCGCTCCTTGCGAGAGCTCGTGTGTCCTGGGTATCAATCAACCAGCGGTAACAATTAAAGAGATTGAAGCTTCGATTATCGAACAAGCTTTTGATAAAGGCTGGGTTCAGGCTCACGCACCGGAGCGCATGACTGGAAAGACAGTTGCGATTGTTGGGTCCGGCCCTGCAGGACTTTCTGCAGCTCAGCAACTAACCCGAGCAGGACATACAGTGGCTGTTTATGAGCGTGACCAGCAGATAGGTGGTTTGCTTCGCTACGGTATTCCAGATTTCAAAATGGAAAAGCATCACATCGATCGTCGACTAGAGCAGATGGAAGCCGAAGGAACACGGTTCCGCACTGGGGTAACCATCGGCACTGACATTAGCTGGGATGACCTTTTCAGAAGGTATGAAGCAGTCTTGGTAGCTACGGGAGCCCCTAAGCCTAGAGATCTGAAGATCGAAGGCAGAGAGCTAAACGGTGTTCACTTCGCCATGGATTATCTGACTCAAGCCAACTGGGCCGTCTCAGGTCAAGATGTAGCAAACCAAATTATTGCTACCGGCAAGAAAGTCGTTATCTTAGGCGGCGGCGACACTGGAGCAGATTGCCTCGGTACTGCTACTCGCCAGGGCGCTGTATCGGTGACCACTCTAGCCATCGGCAATCAGCCACCAGCTGAACGTAGCAAGAATCAGCCATGGCCTACTTTTCCAAATCTCTTTGAGGTAGCAAGTGCTCATGAAGAATTTGGCGAGAGAAAGTATTTGGCCAACACCGTTCGCTTCTTAGGTTCAGACGGTAACCTCACCGGCATTGAAATTGCTGAAACAGAGTTTGTTGATGGTAGGAGAGTTCCAAAGCCTGGCACAGAGTCAGTTATCGAAGCAGATCTAGTTCTTCTTGCTCTAGGGTTCACAGGTCCCGAGACCGCCATTGCCGTCGATTCAAAGGCTGTTGAAGTTGATGAGAAGGCAAACCTAGCTAGAGATCAAAAGTACGCCACGAACATCGATGGCGTTTTCGTAGCTGGCGATGCCGGTCGTGGCGCAAGCCTTATTGTCTGGGCTATAGCCGAAGGTCGAGCAGCTGCCGCAGCTATCGATGAGTACTTAGAGGGTTCAACCTCCTTACCTGCACCTATAAAACCTACGGACATCGGAATTCACGCCTAACCGTTGGGTAGGCTAGTAAACGCAATACAAGTAAAAGGAAAATATGAGACGCGCAAAAATCATTGCGACCCTAGGGCCTGCAGTATCCACCTACGAATCAATCAAAGCAATTGTTGAAGCAGGTGTGGACGTTGCAAGAATGAACCTAAGTCACGGCAGCTATGACGTGCATGAGGGTCTATACAAAATTGTGCGTCAAGTTGCGGCTGACCTAAACAAACCGGTAGGTATCTTTGTAGATCTTCAAGGTCCAAAGATTAGATTGGGCCGTTTCGCCGATGGTCCGGTAACCCTTACCAAAGGTGCAACTTTCACCATCACAATCGAAGACATTCAAGGCGATGTGAACATTTGCTCAACAACATTCAAAGGTCTTCCTGGTGATGTGAATGTGGGCGATGTCCTACTAATTGATGATGGCAAGGTTGGTCTTAGAGCCACAGCAGTAGACGATAAGTCAGTAACTACAGTGGTAGAAGTTCCTGGTGTAATCAGCAACAACAAGGGCATTAACCTGCCAGGTGTTGCCGTCAATGTTCCTGCGCTAAGCGAAAAAGACGAAGATGATCTTCGTTGGGGTATCCGTCTAGGTGTTGACATGATTGCCTTGTCTTTCGTTCGTAACGCCTCAGACATCGTTCGTGTGCACGAAATCATGAAAGAAGAAGGTAAGTTCCTTCCAGTGATTGCAAAGATTGAAAAACCTCAGGCTGTAGATGCGCTTGAAGAAATCATTGACGCCTTTGATGGAGTTATGGTTGCCCGTGGAGATCTAGGTGTTGAGTTGCCATTCTGGCAAGTACCACTAGTTCAGAAAAGAGCAATTGAGCTTTCTAGAAGATGGGCAAAACCTGTAATCGTCGCCACACAGATGCTTGAATCCATGATCACAGCCTCAAGACCTACTAGAGCTGAAGCCAGCGACGTAGCAAACGCGGTTCTAGACGGAGCTGACTGTTTGATGCTCTCAGGTGAAACATCTGTCGGAGAGTTCCCTGTTGAAACAGTTGCCGCCATGGCTAGCATCATTGAATCAACTGAAGATAACGGCCTAAATAGAATTCCACCACTAGGAACAAAGCCACACACTCACGGTGGTGCTGTAACTCTTGCAGCTGCTGAGATTGCAGAACTACTTGGTTCTAAGTACATCTGTGTATTCACAGAAAGCGGCGATTCGCTAAGACGCGTATCAAGACTTCGTCACGCGATCCCTACAATCGCTTTCACCCCTTCAGAAGAGACCCAACGCCGTTTGGCATTGGTCTGGGGTTCAAACGTGCAACTAGTTCGAGAAGTTACTCACACCGACGAGATGATGCACCAGGTCGACGAGATCTTGATTGGTAAGGGTTTAGCCAAGGTTGGCGATGAGGTTGTTGTAGTAGCAGGAACTCCACCTGGTATTCCTGGCTCAACGAACTCACTCAGAGTTCACCGAGTGGGAGATGCTATCAACGGAGCAGCTCCGGCTTACGAAAGATAAAGAAAGAACCCCCAAGAGTTTTGGGGGTTTTATCTTTGGTGCCGAAGGTGGGAGTCGAACCCACACGCC
>Ga0304730_1002834_pt1 | contig 12034 bp, 20 predicted proteins | sample M_130628_MF_Meta_FD_190474 | JGI IMG/M metagenome (GOLD analysis project Ga0304730, IMG submission 190474) | Freshwater microbial communities from Lake Montjoie, Canada to study carbon cycling - M_130628_MF_MetaG (v2) (version 2) | ecosystem: Environmental > Aquatic > Freshwater > Lake | place...
AAATTGTGGTAGAGCAGAAAAGCAAAGCCATATCAAAAGCACAAGCACTAGGAATAGGTGGACTTACACTTATTTTGGGTTTTGGATTAGTGGTCTTTGGAACAACCGAAGCCGTAGCCCCAACACAAGCCCAAGCCTTAGTGGTTAAAGAACAAAAGAAAGAAGCAACTTTGAAGAAGTATGAAAACGCTCATACCTTGACTGATACTGAATTAGTCGAGTTGCTTCGTGCCATAGGCTTCAAAGGTAAAGACCTTCAAGAAGCATGGGCAGTTGCTAAGAAAGAAAGTAATGGGCGACCTCTTGCTCATAACGGCAACACAAACACAGGCGACAACTCTTGGGGCATGTTTCAAATAAACATGATTGGAGAGTTGGGAGAAGATCGTAGAGATAAGTTTGGTTTAGAAAGTAATGCCGAACTGCTCGACCCTGTGGTAAATGCGAGTATCGCCTATTACATGAGTAAAGGCGGTAAAGATTGGAGTGCTTGGCATGGGATTACCCCAAAGACTGAACAGTTAATGGAGAAGTTCCTTACAGTAAAAGCAAAGCAATAGCAGAAGCCATAGCAGAAGCACAGTAAAGCAAAGCAATAGGAGAAGCCCCATCAGAAATGGTGGGGCTATCTCAGAACTAACTTACCTGGCAGCCAGAAAAAGTTAGTTAGTTAGGGGCGGATATGAAAGAGCATCAGTTTGTAGATCGCTATGCTGAGTTAGACCCACGATACATAAAGCATAAGCAAGATCAATATAAAAATTATTATCAAGAAGAATTAAGTTTAATTCCATATACCGAAGAATTGTTTTGGGATAAGTTAATTCATTTAGGTTGGAGAAAAGATCATACAACAACAGAATGTTTGGTATTAGTTTGTCCTGCATGTGAAAAAGCCATAACAAAGGTAGTCCTTAAAGATAATATAGACATTAGACCTTTATTAAAAATTGAAGACAAAATAAAGATTCACCAGACAGCATATTGCCAAGCAACAGCAAAGCAAAGCAAAGCATAAGCAAAAGGCAAAGCAATACCAAAAGGTTATTGATTGTCTTTAATTAACCTAACTTCGCAAGCATCAGTTGTGCAGTAAGCCTCACCAATAGCATCAGCAGCCATACCAGCGTAGACACCAGACAAATCAATAGGAAATAGTTTCATAGTTCCTTCTGTTTCATACTCTTCAGCAGTGATTTGAGTGTAAGGCATTTGAGGATAGGTAGCATTACCAGAAGGTAAGAAAGATACGGTTTTAAGTTGACCATCATACATATGCAAAGCCGTACCAATAGCCGAGGCTTCAGTCTCAGGATTAAAACTGATAGTTACACTTACAGAGTTGTCTGACCAATATCTTTGTGCAGTTGCAGCAAGGGCCATCTTTTCGTAAATACTTACATCTTTTTCAGAACGTCTAGCACTAGATTTAATTGGGAAAAAGACAACAGAAGTAGTATTTGGAGATTCACTTGCTGGTTCTACTCTGTAATTAGCCATTTTAAATAAAGGCAACATTGGATCAGAGTTTGCAAAACGAATAGCACGATTAAAGTATTCTCCGCCCACAGTCCAGTGAACGCCAGGTGATTCACCTGCCAAGATACTAACTGTTCCACTTGGCTTCACGGTAGTCATCTTTATAGATTCACGAATACCAAGCCACTCAGAGTAGGTGGTGTCGTAGGTCTTAATTACCTTATAGCCTTCATCCATCCACTGACGGAGTATTGGTAATCCTTTCCTATCTGCAAAGTTAGCCACTCCTGAAACAGAAGTTCCAATGCGCCGATTTCTTTGCATGATGGCGTTTGTTTCTTCCCAGTGTGTAGGAATAAGGGTAACCGTTTTAGCGTATAGATAAGCAAACTTTAAAGTTCTTTTAAAGTCCTCCATATCTTCGTGACGGTTTAAGTAAGTTTCTACTAAAGTACAGCATTCAAAAGATTCAAGAGATTGTTCTGCACAAGGGTTGTATCCTGCAATGCGCCAATCCTTATTATTAATTGGATCAATGAGACGACCATACTGTTTTGAGATATCCATCCAAACAACTCCTGGCTCTCCGTTACGAGCAATGCCATCAATAATGTTATCTAAATTATCTCCAACATTTACCGATACAGAGTTGTTGGACATCCAAGCCCATCCTGGCTTTTCTGGATTGTAAGAGTTTCTTTCTGGAAATTTTTCTGCGTTTTTTAAATTTAAAAAATCTTCATCATCAATTCTGCCAATAAGTAACTCAGCAGACCGCCGAACATTACCAGATACAACACAAACCCCAATAAGGTTCCCAATATCAGCGATATCAATACGGGTAAGTTTCTCACCAGAACGTTCTTTGAAGATTCCATCAATGTAATTATGTAACTTAATGAGAGGCTCTGGACCTGCTGCCGTGCCACCAAATGTCTTGATAGGCTCCCCTGCCTTGCGAATTTCGTCATAGTTAAACCTAGGACGTTTTGAATCTGGACGTAAGTAAGAGTTAATAAGCGTGGCTGTTGATTCGACCCAGCCTTCTCTGGTATCTGGAATGACATATGTTTCCCCCTCTTGCGGTTTATAAATTGTGAAGTCTTTATCGGCGCCTTTATCATCGAATCCAACTCCAACTCCAAGCATACTAGCCTCCATTAAAAATGCAAAAGGCTTTGCTGGATCGGTCTTAGTCATTGAGCCTGTAGACACAAACGCACAGTTTTGTAAGGCTGCTGAGTTTCGTTTTTCATTTACGAGGGGAGTACCCATAACCCAAAGACCTCTACCTGGTGGTGTCCATTTCAAGTTCCACAAACGATCAAAGGCTTCTTTGGCTGAGGCTGCTGCTTTAGCATCTGACCAAGGCAGTCTATTTGTTTTAGCATGATCTTTTTGTAAAGAGTACATTCCGTTAATAACTCTCTCACAAACGTCGACCCAAGTTTCTTTAGTACCATCTTGTTTAAGTCGTGAATAGGTCCTCAAAAAAGTTATCTCACCAACTGAGTTTCCAGCAGCATCTTGATACCCAAATGGCGCTTTTAATTTTTTATATGGAGCAACATACTCTTCGGCTAATTTAAAAGAAAACAATTTTATAACCCCCTACTATTTCTACTTGGATGCAAATACCCCTCAATGGGAATGCGTATTGTGACGGGTCTTAACCTATCACACACATGTTAACTTGATAGAGTGCTTATGGCTTAGACAAAAGGGTAAAGTTCCCTCCACTAGGTTCCACTACTCTCCACTTACTGTTATCAGATAACTAATCTTCTATCGATTGTTGAATAATTTTTGTTACAGTATCTTCTTTTAAAGCATCAGGTAACTCTCGAAGAGCCTGTGCTCTGTCGCCAAAGATTGCAGAAAGAACTCCTCCAGAACTTTGACGTTCTGCAGTAATACGAACAAACTCTCTGTTTTCTTCTAACTCTTTTAAATTACCAACAAGTTTAAACAAACGATCAATTTCTTGAGATACATTGGGATCAGCATATCCGCCATTCATTTCTTCTGCAAAACGCATAAAAGCCACTCTCTGGCCTTGCATTTCAATGATTGCGTTAAGTAAAGCCTTAAGTTGATCTTTAGTCTTTACTTCAACAGGAAGGTTAAAAGCACAACTGTTGTCAGGTTTAAAAGCAGGACAATTCGAAGCAACAAAGCAAGTGTTACATTGACGAAGTGAAGAATGCTGATTATTAATGATTGGGACATCTTTAAGAACATCTTTTCCATCTTCATCAGTTTCAACTATTGTCTTCATTTTATATCCAAAGACAGGTAAGTTTTGAACCTCTAAAGGGTCTCTTTGTATCACTTCATTTGCAGAATTTTTCCGCACTTCGACCTCACTGTTATCAGAAGAGGGTAATTCAAATCCCATTAAACCTGTTAACAACTCATCGCTATTATCAGATACTTTCTCCTCTTTACCACCATTAATAATGTGAAAGTTTGGGCTTTTTTTATCCATACACTCCTCTAATCGTTTGTAAGACCATACCGCAACTCTAGTTGCTTCAAGAGTACCATCCTGGACAAACTCTAAATAGTCTAGTCCAGCCTTCTCTACAATTGGCTTATATCGTGGTCGTGCTTGATCTTTCATTCTCTTTGGATAACGAACTAATTTAGTTCCATCCCAAATAATAGTTTCACCTCTTCGCATAGGTGATAACCAGGACAATGTGCTGGCTGTAGCAAATGGTATCTGTCTTAAGTTATCTGGTTTAGCACATCCAAGGGCGTGGTAGACGGTATTAAATTGTTTAGAGTAACTTCTTGTAACTGCCGCTAAGTTAGTTACCGACTCAATTTCAGCATAAGGCACTACCACGTTTTTGTATTTTTCAGAGATATCCTTAAGATTTAATAACCCATATTCCTCATGCCATACTACCCATAGTTTTGGATCATTACTAAAAAATGGACGTTGTTTTTCTACCCAATCTAATCCTAGAGTAAGTGAGTCAAACTCTTGAAAGGCTTCTGCTCGATCAGCGTTGTTAACTAAAAACTCTTGATAATCTGCGGCTATTTCTAATAGTTCTTCTTTAGATAGACCTGCTTTGTCCGCTTGTGCTGCACCAGACTCTATATAGACCTTAGTCTCTGGAGTAAAATGCTCACTTATAAGCCAAAGTTTAGTTTTAGGTAATCCGCGTTTCCTAAGACCCCAATAGTTGAGCCCCATAGACTCAACTTTCATACCCTCTAGCAAGGTTCTATTTGAACCAACTTCAGTTCCTGAAAAAATTAATTTAGTCATCCCAGAACTCTAGTTCCTTTGGATTGGCTGCATCTTTTGAACGAGCAACATTTACTCGATTAATAGATTCTTCTATTTGATTCCAAGTACGAACTTTTTTAGGTGCATCAGGTCGTCTTTCTACAGCCAAATATCCTGGATTCATAAACATGATGGCTGGAATACCTTGTTCTTCAAAAACCCAAGCACACATAGATGGGTCAGAATCAACATACATTTCTATTGGAGCACGAGAACGACTCATAACAAATTGTCTCTTTTTTAAGTCTTCACCTTCTAGATAAAAAGAACGGTCAATTAAATCATCATAATTAATAATTCCATGAGAATTAAGCCAATGTTCTGCATCCTCTGTTTTTCTAGAGGTCATAATGGCTACACGATTGTTAATGTTTAATGCATAGTAAAGCATTACTCCTGCTCGGATTGGTTCTCCTGTATCCGAACTAAGTACGCCGTCTAGTGATAGTAATATATTAATTAGTTATCCTTTTGCTCGGTATGTTGCCGCTCTACGAATTAGGGTCTGAGTATCTGGTAAATCAATACCATAAGTTTCGTCTGCTTGTTTTGCTTTGTATGCTGACCAGTACTCAGACAGTTGTTTTAGTGCAGGAACTGTTCCATATTTTTTACCAGCCTGCCATCTATAATTATAAAAATCTTCATACCCTTTACCATCTGGTCTAAAAGCGTATCGACGAGAATGATGGATATCTTCAAAAAGAGCCGAACCTTGCATTAGAGCGGTTTGTAAACCAAACTCAGCATTACGACGAGAGGCTGGGTTTTTTGCATTTTGTAAATCTGTTAAATATTTTGAATAACGCATAACAATTTCTGAGGCTTTGGAAGTATCTTTTTGAATGGCTGATTCCCACGCTAAATTTTGTGTAGCGCCTTGTTGCTTAGGAAACACTGTCCACTCATTGTGGTTAAGGTCGTATGCAGCATAAGGATTAATTGTTCTAATATCTGTGGCTCCAGGATTAACGTAAAAAGTTACTTCAAATCCATTCCAGTTAGTCATTTCAGGCTGTAAGTGTTCTCTAAAATCTTCATTTAACATTTTGCTAATCTCAATATCTGATAACCCCATATACTCTGGATGGGCTTTTCTAAATGAAAAATAATCAACACCAATGAGAATATCTAAATCTCCTGGTTCACGATCTGCTGACCATTGGAAAGATATCGCCGAACCTGCAATCCAAACTCTTGTCCACAAATCTGGATGGCGATATGCGTCATCTAAAAATCCATACAATTTTTGAAGAATACCGTTACGAACCCAACCTCTTAAAGTTGTGTTTACAAATAACTGCGGGTCTAATTCTTCTTCAGGATCAGAAAAATAAGAAGTAGAGGCAGCCTGTAGTTGAACAGGGTTAACAAAACCGCTCAAATCACTCATAGACATAGTCTATGGCTCTTTAGGCTTGTGGGGTGTCTATGCCTCTATCACTTAGTGCATTTATCAATTTTTCTTTGAATTCTGCAACATTGTCTTTTGGTTGAAGACTTGCTACCACATTCCTTGCAACTCTATCGGCAAGTAACTGACTTTCTATGTCAGAAACTAACTCTCGACTTGTTTGATATATGTCAAAGGTAGTTGCTCTTCTTTGAACGACTTCGCTAGGTTCAAGCACCTCGGTAAATACAGTTCCATCTAATCTAATTCCTACAGTGTAGGCCACTTGTACCATCTCATTTTCAGACATTATTATATTCCCATCAACTTTCTCTTTCGTTGTGCTACGGATATTGCTACAGGACAAAAGTCGCACAAATAAGTTTTTGGACCTGCAGATTCTTCGTACTTCTCCATACCTTCGGCTCTACGTTCCTTTATTGTTTTGGGCACCAGCATCTTGTCTTTAATATGCCAATCTGAACAACCATCCTTTGGTTTGTTGTGTTGCCTATAGCAAGTCATTGCATCTTCCATAAAGGTAGATCGTGATTCGTAGAAAGTATCATCTACCTCTGCAATACCAGCAGATCCTCCGCCTTTTATTTGTCTAATAATTTCTTTTTTTGACTCTGTCTTAGCCCATGCTTTTAATGGCAATACAAATAGTTTTCCTTTATGCGGTTCTCCAGAGGGAAAGACATGCTGTTCACAGGCAATTTCTAATAGGTGATCTTGCTCAGGCGCACCATCATAAGGTGGTAACTCTTCTAATGTTTGACAGACAAGACAGTACAACAACCTAAACTGTGGTTCATTATCTTGTTTTTTCTGTCCAAGAATTGGTACATTACTCATAGTGCTCCTTGTGATAGTCCGTGTAGCCTAACGTACTTAGGCGGCTAAGGCTATTTTACGATGACCTTGATTGTGGTCTAATCTATCTATTCTTTTAATTGAGTATCCACAGCAAGACTTATTCTTTTTTACATTTGACTTTGGGCGTTTCTTACTTGCTTTACCACACTTACGGGCGTCGTTACGACCCCCACCACTCTTACTTCTCGCCAAGAGGTAGGCCGTAGTCTGGGTTCTTTGCATTGTCATGACCACTTTGGAAATGTTCATTTAATGCACGCTTTACAACGCCTTGATGACGAGATGTTGTTTGAGAGTATTTAGATGTTGATTGTTGCCACCCAGCATCACCATGCCATGCAATTGGAGTTCCATATGACCGCACTGTGTATGATGGGTTTGATTTACGGTATTCACGGGTTTCATCATCTGACATACGACCAGGATCAGTAGTTCCTGCTACACCTGACATTGATGCTACTTTAAAAGGAGTTTTACTAGAAATAAATCCTGAAGCCTCTGATAAATTTTTTGGATTAGCCATTTTAATCTTCAAACTGATTTGGATTTAACCACGCATGTAGGTGGTGTGCTTCAACAATTGCAGATGCTGGTGCTGTTTTTTTGCCTTTATACAAAATACCTTCTGGAAGTTTAATGTTAGAGTCATGCTTGCCCTTGTTCACTGCAGAGATAGCACGCTTAGATGGTCCAAGCATTGACGCTGGAACTGGTGGGTAATGGTTACCTTGCAAGTGAGCAAGAAGACCAGCACTACCATTGCGTTTAAATTGCTTGTCGTGTGCAGCGTATCCCTCTGCTTGTGTGCTTCCCATTACTACTTACCTCTTTCGTGTTCTTCCATGCAAGATGGGCAAACAGGAGAACCACCAACTAAATGGTAGCCTTCTTCTTCGTTTACTTCAGTTCCACAATTCCAACATGACGTATTTTTATTAAGTTTTCTTTTAGAATCATTAGCACGATCTGGAACAGTGTTAGCCACGATTACTTACCTGGGTTTACCTTTGCTGGATACTCAGATGTTGCAAAACCATAACCATAAAATGGGTGTAGTGATTGACGATTGGCTTCAGTACCAGATGACTCTGGACCTACTTCAGTATCAGGACGTACCTTGCGGTATTTTCCATCTGTTGCACCATCATCAAGTGACTTGTTCATTGAGCGAGATGAGTTAACGGCCATTATTTCTTCTTCCTACTTTCCTCAATTACGGCGTCTACCGTTTGAGTTGATTGAGCGTACTGTTCTTTACGAGATGCTGGATACTCTCCTTTTGAATTAGAGATAAACGCACCTGTATCCCTGACTAAATTATGTACCCTTTGGCGTTCTTTAGCACTCTGAATGCGGGTCCTTCTGCGGTCATTAAACATCATGACATTTTTTCCTTTACTCTTTTAGCGTTTTTTGCTGATGTGCAAGACAAACAGTGTCCTCTATTAGATAGGAATTCAACAGGATTTATAACAACACCGCAAGTTGGACAAGGTGATGAGCCATTGTACATAGTGGCGTTAGAAGCAATTAATCCTGCCTGTAACTCCATTGTCAACATACCGTCGCCATCATTCATAGGTTAGTACCTTTCTGGATCCCATTCGCCAATTCGTTTTTGATATCCGTAAAAAGGATCTTTTGCTCCTGGCTTTCTAACCTTTAACATCTCTTCATACTGTACTGGGCTAACTCTTTTTTTACGTTCTACGTTATTTACCTCTTCAAGATAAGACATCTTGCGCTTTGGATCATCACCACGATCAGGAACTATAGTTGGCATTAATTACTCCCTAGTGCGTTTCGTTCGGCTGCTTGATAACCAGCAACACCGCCAGAGAACCAGGATACTCTTGGTTCAGAGTAATTTCTATCGATAGTTACAATGTCATCAATACCAGGTTGACTGCGATCTCCGTAGCCATAACGTTCTGGAAATAATTGAATCTGAGGTAGTGGTGGTCTAACCATCTCTTGAATGTCTTTTCCAGGTATGTTCATAACCATAAGAGCCTGTTGTGTGAGACGTTCTTGGTTGGATGCCCATGGTCCTAGATAAGAGTACCTCTTGGCTACCTTGTCAGGTTGTACAGGTGCACGCCATGGCTTTGTATAATCATAAACGCCATCAAACTTCTGTGTCATCCTATTGCCCCTCTATGAGTTACCCAGGAAGTTGCTTGTACTTTATTTGGTACATCAACACCTAACTCTCCTGCAGCATGCTGATACGCATGAACGAAGTGTTTGTATCTACCCATTGAACTTAAACCTAGATCTTGAGACATAGTTCCTGTCTGTCGTGGAACTTTTAACTCCTCTAAATTCTTTGGCTTTCCTGTTCCAGCAAAAGGTCTACCCATTGCAATGTCATATGCGTGACGATCAATTGTCACAGGCTCCTTATTACTTGGATCATTAATGTTTTTGAAGAAACTAGTTACTTTGTTTCCACCTAGTACTTTATCTGGCTCTTCACCTGCTTGAATTCTTTGGGCCTTTGCAACATTTGCTGGAAGGAGAGCGTTCTTAACATCGCCAGTCTTTACTAATTCTTTTGCTTCTCTAACATTTCTATCCCAATCACTTAATGGAGATAATGCTGCAATAATTCCTGCGCCACGTTTTGTGTCTCCTCCACCAAGTTTAGTTGCTTCTTCGTGTGCCTTTTCATACCATTGATGTCCGCCTTCAACAAATGCTGGAGATGCTTCACGGTACTTTTTAATAACATTTTCTACATGGTCTTTAAATTGTGCTTGGGCAATATTTTGATCCCAACGACCGTGAGGATTAACTCCGAAGTAGGCCATGTTATGCCCACGCAGGTCTTAGATAGGCAAGCATTGCTTTACGGCGTGCATCAATAGTTCCTGGTTGGTCTGCAACAGTATTTGCTTTTCCATCATTTACTAGATGAGGAGCAGGTGTTAATTGAGTTTGTGGTGCACTTCTTTCTGACATATAAACAACTGCGCCATTTAAATTGACTAATTTTGCTTTCATTTGACGTTCAATACCCATCATTGGGTGTAATTGTTCTGGCCAATAGTACATAGAAGGCTCAATGCGTTCTCCTTTATGGACACCACGTTGATAAGCCTTTTGATTTACACGGTTCTTAACAGAATCTAATAGACGATCATCTCTTCGAGATCGCATTGTGCCAAGATAACCATCTGGATACTCTGCAGAAGGAATGCGACCCATACCCATGCGGGATTCATCAATTGCACTACGTGCTATGGGAGTTCCTGCACCACCTTGATTGTTATAACCGTAAAGACCTCCACCACCAAGAGATTGCCAGTTTTGTGATGCTGAAAAGTTATTAACTCCACCAGCCATTACACACCTCTATCTCGGCGATTTTTTGCAATGGTTGAATAAACTTCATTTACTGAAATTTTTTTACCTTTATAGGTAGAGCCACGACTTATTTGAGACTGTTCTGCAAATTCTTGAGCCTTTGGTTTTGGCTCCATTCTTTCATACTCTGCTGTTCGATGAGCGCTTGCAACAAACTCTGGGTTAGATTCAACACCAGGAACTTTGCGACCAAAATAAACATTACCACCCTGTGGGCGCCTTACATCTGTTCCACCTAAATCATATCCAGCAATTTGTTTATTTTCTACACCAGCGGTACGTGCTCCTGGAAGATTACTGTGTTTAACACTTATATCTGCAAATATTTTTCCACCAGTTTTCCATGCACCCTGATAAACATCGCCTGTTGCTTTTGTTTTATTTTCTTCTTTAAAACTCTTTGCTTGTTCTGCAGTGTATGGTGCGTCAGTAATTTTTTCAGCACCAGGAATTGAAACCATAACTCCAGGACTTTTAGGAGATTCACCAGTTTTAAAACTTCTGCTGGCTCCACCTTCGTTGGCTAAATTAGCAAATTGTTCATTACTAAGCATTTGGATTTCTACCACCAGAGTTAGGTGTAACTGATGTATTTGTAGAAGTATCATCCCAATTAAATGTTGTGCCCATTGTTTTTTTAGACAAAGATAAAGGTTTACCGCCACCAAGACTTCTATTTTTCCATGCAGTTGCTTGAGCAGCAGATCCTGCTGTAGAAGAACTAAATGATAACGGCGTGTCTACGTCAGGTGTTTGTGGCACCATTGAATTACTACCGCCGAATTGTGAATTCGACAATGGCATTTTAGTAGGCGTCGCCCATTCCGCCTTGGAAGTTAGGATTTTGACGTCCTGAAACCGAAGGAATGGTTCTTGCGTTAGTCATTGTTGATCCTGAACAAGGATCAATACAAGGCATTGTTGTAGTAATTTTATATGCAGCCCCTTTACGCTCTGATGCTGCGGCATCTGCTACAAGTACATTCTTTCTATTTGCTTTTGTACCGTACATTGGTTCTGCTGCTTGAGTGTTCTTCTTTGGCATCAATGTACCAACAGAAGGTGTTCCACTTACATTAGTAAATGTTGCATTTGCTCCAGACGGTGTGTATTGATCTGCGCTCATATCTTTTTTCATTTTAGTACCTGCTGACTCTAGGTGGTTTGAAGGCATGCCCATGCGACGACGCATTGCGTGACCCATATCTGTCCAATTTGCCATGGTGACTCCTTAATGTAGGTATAAGGATAGAACTAAATTAACGTGCTGTAATGGCGAATACAATGGCGGAAATTTCTCCGTCACGAGATTCAATAGTGGTAAATCCTGGTTTGCAGGTTAAATCTAAACCTCTAGGGGCGACATAACCACGAGATATAGCAATGGCTTTGACTGCTTGATTTACTGCTCCCGCACCTACGGCACGTAATTTTACTTCGTGTTTTTCGTAAATAGCATGAGCAATTGCTGATGCCACACTTTGAGGATTTGAACTTGCGCTAACTCTTAAGAAGGGTTCGTCATTAGAAATAGAAATTTCAGGTGAAGTTGTCATGTTTAGTAGTCCTTTAGGTCGAGTTTGTGTACCGCTCCTGGAATATAGGGTAAG